>PPYE01776841.1_pt1 | contig 14378 bp, 6 predicted proteins | sample 1559881 | NCBI WGS metagenome assembly PPYE01 (sample SAMN08240022, study PRJNA423297) | Human gut metagenome, whole genome shotgun sequencing project.
GCCGGATGACGCCAGAGGGCGTCTTTTTTTGTTGGTAGGGCGAAGCGGAGCGAGACTTTGTCAACAGCGCCACTTTGTCCCGAAGTTGGCAGCCCCGGCTGCCGATCTCCGCCATTCCTCCATTCAGACCGCAGACACAAAAATCTGAATGGAGGATATACAAATGACTACCATCAATCTGAAGGACTTTTATCCGTGGTACACCCATGATGAGTACATCGAAGTTTCTGATGAAGTGGCCGCCGCGCTGAAGGCGGACAAGCTTTATGAGGCAGCCTATCAGCGGAAGGTAATGCGTAACAAAGCGCAGTATTCCCTCGACTGCGACGATGGGATCGAGTATTCCGCCTGTCAGCATGAACCGTCCCCGCAGGAGTTGCTGGAGCGCAAGGAGCTGTTCTACCATCTCTGGAACGCGCTGAACTCTCTGCCGGAGGTGCAGGGCGTCCGGGTGGAGGCCCATCTCATTCTCGGTAAGAGCTACACCCGGATTGCGAAGGAACAGGGCGCGGACCGGAGTGCTGTCCGGCGCTCCGTAAAACGCGGGAAAACGGCTATGAAAAAATATTTGAAAAAAGTTTTGTGATTAGGGTCTCCTTTTGGCCGGTTTTTGTCCTTGGTATATGAGAGGAACTTTTTTAACCTCTCCGCAGCAAAGCAGCAGCGTGGCCCGCCCACTGTGCAGGCTGCCGCCGCCTGCTGTGCGGGAGCGCCGGGCTATGAATTGCTGTCTTATGACGGGCCGAAAAAATGAGCGCGGCGCTCCCACAATACCATAGGACTTCGAGACACTTTGTCCCGAAGCAGGTCAAGCGCGAAGAGCGCCGCCAGCGGCGGCGCTCTTTTGCGTCTTAACTACATGAGGAGGTTTCGCCATGAGGCTCACTATCCGCGAATTGGACAGGCTGCAAAGTGTAGATATTGGCGCGGTAGATCCGGCCATGCTGCCGGACGCGGGTAGCGTGGCGCTCAACGCTGCCCTGCCCCAAAGAGACCGCGTGTCCTGTTTGGTACAGGCAGGAATCAATCCCTACTGCTTCTGCGTCGGCGGTGTCGGCGTTAAGATTGAATTTTCAGAGGATGGGCCATCCCTACAGGACACATTGGCAGCGTTTCTTCTCCGTATTAAAAGCGGGCGATAATATCGTTCCTGCCTGCCGCTTCGAGACACTTTGTCCCGAGGCGGGACTTTCAAAGGCATCGTTGTTGTCCCACCCGAACAGAGGTATAATATAGGTGTAATGTGATAGGGAAGGAGGAACAATGGCACGCACAAAAAACAGAGAGTATCAGCAGGTTCTTTCCCCGGCTTACACCTTTTCCCGCCGCTGGAAAATGGGCGGTTACATCCGTCTTTCCAAGGAAGATCTGAAAAAAGCCCTCAATGGCAAGGATGACAGCAACAGCGTCAAAAACCAGCGGGACCTGCTCAATGACTTCTACCGCAAATATCAGGAGGAATTTGAAAGCATCACTGAATATGTGGATGACGGCCACACCGGGACAGATTCGGACCGGGAGGCGTTCCAACAACTTCTGGCCGACGTAATGAGCCGCAAGATAGACTGTGTTGTGGTAAAAGACCTTTCCCGCTTTGCCCGCAACTACAGCGACGCGGGTAGTCTGATCGACAACCTGTTTGTGCAGATGGGTGTCCGATTTATCAGCCTCGCGGAAAACGTAGACAGTTACAAGGACCCGGACAGCGTTTCCAGTATCATCGTTCCCATTACCAACGTAATGAACGATCAATACTGCTATCAGACCTCAAAGAAGATCCGGCAGGTGTTTGACTACAAGCGGCGCAACGGCCAGTATATCGGCTCCAACCCACCTTTTGGGTATGTCAAAGATGCAAAAGACCGTCACCACCTTGTTATCGACCCCGATGCCGCCGAGATTGTCCGGCTCATTTTCTCTTTGCTACTCAAGGGAACATCGAAACGGGGTATCAGTTTCTATCTGAACGAGCACGGTATTCCCAGCCCCTCGGTCTACAAGTTGGAAAAGGGCATGACGGTTTCCAACAAGCCGGACGGCAACACCCTTTGGTCGGGACGCATGATCCATACGATTCTCACCAATCCCATGTATACCGGTGATCTGGTGCAGGGGCGGTTTCGTGTAAAAAGCTACAAGGTACATCAGATCGAGACGGTGCCTGAAGAGGAATGGGTACGGGTAGCTGATACCCACGAGGCCATTATCGACAAGGCCACTTTTGAGAAGGTGCAGGAATTGCTGCTTCGGGATACCCGAACATCGCCACAGGGGCGCACCGTCCACCTGTTCAGCGGTTTTCTCAAATGTGCCGACTGCGGCAGAGCCGTTACCCGCTGTTCCGGCAAGAACAACGTGTATTACGCCTGCGCTACCTATAAGAGCCGTTCAAGAAATGCCTGCACAATGCACTCTATCAGTCATGCCCGGTTGGAGGCCGCCGTGTTGTACGCCATCCGGCAGCAGGTGCATCTTGCTGTCTCCTATTCAGAAGTCATCGCCCAAATCAATTCAGCCCCTATCAAAAAAAACCAGTCTTTCCGACTGGACGATACGATTCATGCAAAAGAACGTGAGCTTGCCAAAGTGACCCGTTATAAACAGTCTCTTTATCAGGACTGGAAAGACGGGGAGATCACGCAGCAGGAATACCGGGATATGAAGGCCACTTATGACCGCCAAATCAATGAGGTGTCCGATGTGCTGGCCAGACTAACCGCTGAACGTGCGGAGCTGGCAAACGGCGTTGACAAGGAACACCCTGCGCTGGTCGCTTTCAAAAAGTATCAGAATATCGATGCCCTGTCCCGTGAGTTGCTGATCGAGCTGGTGGATCATATCAAGGTCTATGAAAATGGCAATATCAGCGTCAAGTTCAAGTTTGCCGATCAGCTTCGCCGCATCGCGGAGTACATCGACGTCAATACCGCTGAATCCCCTGCATGGGCGGTTTGATTTCGCACTACATTCCCTGTGTCAGCGTGTTTTCCTAATAGGACGTGAACATACTCGTACTTGGGGTCGTAGTTATTGATTTTGAAGCCGATGTAGTGGCCTTCGTCATCCGTCACGGCCTCAAGCTGAATAACCTCGGGATAATTGTTATTGGCGGCCTTGTTGACCGTCAGCGGCGCGCCGACGATCTCGCCGAGATAGCCCTCCGCCGTGACTACTACGCGGATGCGGACATTCTTGCCCATATCAGCCGCCACGGGAGTGTACTTGCCACTGGTCGCGCCCTCAATATTCTTCCATGTGTCGCCGCTGTCCGTGCTGCGCTGCCACTGGTACGCCGGGGTGGCTTCCGCAGGGATTCCCTTGGTAGAGATGGAGATGGGGCTGCCGAAGACGATGCCGCTGGTGTAGTACACACTGCCCTCGATGGTGGGATCGGGTGTAGGCACCTCTGCGGGCTTCACCACCAGCTTAACGATATGCTGGTTGTGGACGATACCGACGAGGTTGCCGTTCTTTTCCAGATTCAGCTTCAAATCAAAGGAATAGACCTTGGGGTCTGCACCTTTCTTAATGGTGATCGTATGCGAGGTTTTGCCGGCAGCGATGTTCTCCGTTTCCTGTACTGCGGTAGAACCGGAGACATAGTGCTCGCACTTGGCATCGTAGCTGTAGCCTGCTTTTACCAGTTCGTCCGCCAAATCCTTCCACTTGAAGGTGATGGTGCGATCCTTGCTATTGTCGATCTCCACAGCCGCGCCCTTCCAGTCCTTGGCGTAGTCGATGGGGTCGCCGTCCAGCGTGACATCGGTCATGCCCCATGCGTTGGGGATGATTCGGACGGGATTGGAAGCAGTGCCCTCCAACCACATGTCATAATCATAATCACCTGTCTTTTTCAAAACACCAGTTTTTGCATCGGGACCGGCAAAGGTGCCGTCAGGCGTAACAACTGCGCTGTAGCCAAAGCACTCGTTCAATCCCAGCGCAACATTGGGGTTGCTTTCCGGTTTTTGATAAACGGTTATATTATTTACTGCGTGAAGGTCTACTGTGCCCTTAAAGGTGCCGCCATTCAAACGGTACGGCATATAAAGGCTTTCCTTCCAATCCCAGTCCTGCAAATAAACATTGTCCTCAAAGGTACCGCCGTTCACTGTAACAGTAGGATCAGAATTATTCTTCTTTGCTACATACAGCGCTTGCACACCCTTCTTGAAGGTGCCTCCGTTGATTTGAACAGAGCCGTTGGTGTCTGGATATCCGATCAGCCGTACCCAGCCGTCGAAGATACCGCCGTCAATGACAACATGGCTTACTTTATCTCCATAATTAAATTCTCTTTCTTGTTCACAAAGTGCGTATCCGTGACCTTTAAGAGCACTGCCGCCCCCACCATACGCATAATGCTCCGGTTGGCTGATGGTCACGCCATCTTTGATCGTAACATTACTCTCTAAATAATCAATCACATTGACATTGGTTCCATAAGGCTTGGCAGTAGCGCGGAATGTGCCGCCTTCCAGTGTCAAACTGGATTTATTCATATGAATTAAATACCTGTCGCCTGCGCCAGTATTTTCAAACTCACCCGTGATTTGACCGCCACCTTGGCTGTCCTTGATCGTCAGGTTGCTTCCCTCATATACGCGCATGAAAGTCGGCATATCACCCATCCTAGTCAGCAGCGACAAGGTCTTTCCGTTCAGGTCAAGAGTGCAGGTTTGATTTTCAAAAGTCAGCCAATCGGCTATGTCCAAACCGCCGCCCGAATAGTGGAAGTCTTTCGTGTCAATGTTTCGACCCAGCTGAATGTATTCCTTCTTGGCTTTGACTGCCGTTTGCAATTCCTCATAGGAATTAACGGTCGTCAATTCCGCTGCGCTCGCCGTCACGCCCATGGCGGGCACGAGGGAGAGCAGCATCACCAGCGTCAGAAGCAGACTGGTCATTCGTTTTCTCATGTTTTTTCTTCCTCCTTCATCGAAAGAATTTGTTGTGCGCCGCGTTTTTGTCCCCGGCCCGCGGCCGCCGGGTAAACCGCCTAAGGCGGAGCCACGGCGAAGGCCGTGCCCTTCGTGCCGTGGACGCCGGGCGGCGCTCTGTTGGCCGCCGCCCGGGGCATGGACGGCTTTCCCTCGCCGTCGCTCTCCCGGTCCCGCGCCTGTGTGCGGGGGCGTGGGAAGCACAAAAACCCCCGTATATGATCTTGTGCCATCTCCATCACCCCCTTTGCCGCACAGAATGTTGATTCTGTGACAGGCGGAGCAGAAATTACTACGGCTTTCCAAGATATTCCACCCCGATAAAGCAAAAAAGGGCATCAGAATAAGACCGGGAGAAGATGCGTTGAAATCTTCCGGCCAATTCTGTATGCTCAGGTTCGCCTTTTCTCGATTTTTGACGGGCTTTTTGGCAAAATCCGATTGTAAATCTCCGAACTGTATGATATTATGTAAGCGGTAATATGGACTTTTTATAGTCAGCAGCGCACAGAATCAACATTCCGTGAGCAGTTGTCGGCAGACCCGTTCCACGGCCTGCGCATGGCGTCTGCCGCCGTCCAGCGTGTAAATGCGGGTGGTATTGATGGAGCTGTGCCCCAACAGGTCGGCAAGGCGCAGGAGATCCTTTTCCATGGCGTAAAAAACACGGGCAAACAGGTGCCGCAGCGCGTGGGGAAAGACCTTGCCCGCATCCACTCCCGCCCGCCTGCACAGGCGCTTCATCTGCCGCCAGACGGCGAAGCGATCCAGCGGCCCCCCGTGGGCATTGAGAAAGAGACATCCGGTGGAAACGCCGGATGTTTTCATATATTGCCGCAGGAGCTTTCGCAGCGCATCCGACAGAAGGATCACACGGGTCTTGCCCTTGCTGCGCACCGTCGCCCGTCCCGTGTTCACCGCTTCGGCGGTGATGTGCCGCAGCTCGCTCACGCGGATGCCGGTGCCGCAGATGGTTTGCAGCACATAGAAAAGCTGCGTCCCCCTGGCCGCTGCCACAAGGCGGGCATATTCCTCGCGGGAAAGCTCCCGTCCCTCGTCGGCAAAAAAGCTGCGCTGCACGGGCAGGGGCTTCACGCGGCAGTCGGCATGTCCAAGGAAGCTGAGATAGCTGTTGACCCCGGAAAGCATGGCGTTGAGGCTGGCGGCCTTGTATCTCTCGCTCAGCGCTTCCTTGTAGCATACCGTCCGCTCCTTGGTGATCCCGCGCCCGTCCAGCCAGCGCAGGAAGGCACGGACATCCCGCAGATACTTTTCTATCGTGGCGGGGCTTTTCTCGTTTTGGCGCAGGTGGGCTTCAAAGGCTTGCAGTTCGTTCATGGCGTTGCTCCTCCGTATCGTTTTCCTTAGCTTGCTCGCAAAAGTATTGTACGATACGGGGCAGATGCGCCCGTGCAGGGGAAAATGCGTCATAGGCTTAGCCTTTTTATTCCACGGGCATAGCCCGTGGCTGCCTGTTTTCAACAAAGGAAAAAGAGAGAACGGAAAACCCGTTCTCTCTTTTTTCAATAGGTCAGTGGTTGCTTACCTGGCGCTCGCTGCGCGGTAGAGGAAGGTGACGATCTGACCGCGGGTACAATCGTTGTTGGAGCCGAACAGGCCGCCGCCGATACCGCCGGTGATATCGTTCTTCTCTGCCCAGATGACCGCGGCCGCGTAGTAAGCGTCAGAGGCCACGTCGGTGAAGGCAGAATTGCCGCTGACAGCGGGGCTGCCGCCTGCGCGCCACAAGAAGGTCACGATCTGCGCGCGGGAGCAGGTGTCATCCGGGCTGAACATGGTGTCGCTGGTGCCTTCGGTGATGCCGTTTTCTATCGCCCACAGCACCGCGTTGTAATAATAGCTGCCCACGGGGACGTCGGTAAACGGCATGGCGCGGGTTTCAGGCTCGGGACTGCCGGCTGCACGCCACAGGAAGGTCACAGCCTGCGCGCGGGTGCAGGGCAGGTTGGGGCCGAATGTATAGTTGCCGATGCCGCCGGTGATATCCCTTCCGACTGCCCACATCACGGCATCGTAGCAGAAGTCACTGGGGGCCAGATCGGAAAAGGAATTGGGGAGGTCAGGAAACTCTTCCTTAAAGCTGGCCTCCACGGTGACCTTGGAATCGGGCATGGTGAAGGTGTACTTGCCGTTCTTCTCGGTCAGCTTGAGATCCTTGTTGTTGCCGTCCAGAACGGTGAGGGTATCCAGCACACAGCCCTTGTCGGGATCGACCGTCAGAGTGACGGTGGTGCCCTTGGCGGCGGACTTGTGGCTGGCGGTCACATCGCCGTTCTTGCTGTTCACGGTGATGGGATAGGTGGTCGCGCCGGTACCGGTGCCGCCGCCGGTGAAGGCGTTCTTCTCAAAGATTGCCTTGATCTCCACGTTGGCACTCGGCATGATGAACTTATTGTCCTTGATGGTCACGTCGCCGCTGATGACCTGCCACTCCTTGAAGTGGTAGCCGGTATTGGGCGTAGCGGTCAGGGTGATCGTCGTACCGGCCGCAGCGGTGGAAGGAGTTGCGGTGCCGGTGCCGTTTCCGTTATTACTGACGGTGACGGTGTAGGTGGTGGGGGTAATAACGCTGTTCTTCCACAGTGCTTTGATCTCAATATCCCCGTTCACGGTGTAGGAATCTCCCACCTTGTACTCCGTGCCGCCGATCTCCCAAGCCTTGAACTCCTGATCGGCGGGAGCGGTGAAGCCGCACTCGGGCAGGATGTAATTTGCCCCTGCCTTGACGGTCACGGAATCCATGCTGCCGCTGCCGCCGCCTGCGTTGAAGGTGATTGTGCAATCCGCAAGCGGCGTACCCTCACCCACAGTGACCTCCGCATCTGTGCCGGCAAAGTGGTTGTTGTCCTCCGCGTAGCGCACGAAGTAATTGCCGGCAGGCAGGTTTTCAATCTCGATACCGGTGCAGGCGGTGTAGGTAATCTCGCTCTCCGCACGGTATTCCATCGTTGCATCCACGCCGGTGATCTTGCCGTCGCTGCCGCCCTCGGTAGTGGGCGCGACACCATTCAATCCAATGGGCGCTTCCTGCGTGGCTTTGCCGATGCTCCACGCCGCGGTTACGGCATCGGTGCTGCCGTCCGCCCATTTGCCGGTCTTGGATGTGACGCGAACGGTGTAATCGCCCGCGTCCGTGGCGGTGTTGCCGGAGATGTCCATTGTGGCGGGATCATAGCCGCTCACGGTCGCGGTATGCACAGAGCCATTGTAGGTGTAGGCTCCTGTGACACTGATGTTGGGCTTGGCGGGATCGGTAGGCGCAGGCGGTGCATCCTCCTCGAAGATTGCCTTGACCTCTACATTGCTGTCCGGCATGGTGAACTTGTTGTTGGTGATTACAAGTCCTGTCGGAGATTCGACCTGCCACTCCTTGAGGTGATAGCCCTTGTCGGGCGTAGCGCTCAGGGTGATCTCCGCACCGGCAACAGCCTTTGCGGGAGAGGCGGAAGCCGTTCCGTTGCCGCCGCTGGTCACGGTGACGGTGTACTCCGTGGGTGTGGGCGGCGCATCCTTCTCAAAGATGGCCTTGATCTCCACGTTGTTGTTCGGCATGGTGAACTTATTGTCCTTGATGCTCACGCCGCCGCTGATGACCTGCCACTCCTTGAGGTGATAGCCCTTGTCGGGCGTAGCGCTCAGTGTGATCTCCGCACCGGCAACAGCCTTTACGGGAGATGCAGAAGCCGTGCCGTTGCCGCTGCTGGTCACGGTGACGGTATGCTCGGTAGGCGCGTCTTTGGTTATCGTAATAGACAGCTCCTTCGTATCGCTGCCCGCGCTGTTGGCGGCCTTGACGGTGAAGCTGGCGGTTTCCGCTGCGGTAGGCGTGCCGCTGATTTTGCCGGTGGTTTCGTCCAGCGTCAGGCCGTCAGGCAGAGCGCCGCTAATGCTCCATTTGATGGGCGTAGTGCCGTTGGCGGTCAGGGTCTGGCTGTACGCCTCGCCCACCTTGCCATCCGGCAGGCTGGACGTGGTGATGCTGGGCGCGGCGGCAGCGTTTTCGCTGATGGTGAAATAGTGCTCCGCCTTGCCGCAGTAGTTCCCCGTGCCGTACAGCGTTACCTTGGGAGCCTTTTCGCTGTCAAAGCCCTCATCGTCCGGTTTGAGGGTGTAGGGATGGACGTTGTTGGAATAGCTGGCGGTGTAGTCTGTGTTCTCCGCAAGCTGCTTCGTTTCGTTCTTGCCCGTCTGATGGGAAAGCCCCGTCAGCTTCTTTTCGCTGCCGTCTGAGACGCAGTCCGTCAGCCCCTCGAGCCTCAAAAGCCCATGCTCATAGCAGTATCCAAGATCATACTTGCCGCAGATCGCACATTTCCCGTATTCGTCAAAACTATGGTCAATGGTCTTTCTGTTGACGGTGCTGCCGCAGATGGCGATATTTTCCGCCGGAACGCCTGGCAGCTCCTTTGTGTGCAGGTCGTCATAGACAAGATCGGAATCGTCTTCCACATTTGTCTTCGTATGCCGGAAGGATTCCACCGTACTGTTCAGGATCTGAATATAAACTTCCGGTTTATCAGCACTGCCATGCCTTCCAATGCCCGGAATATAGTCGCTGTCTGTCCTCATAGAGCCGCCTTTTGCGATCACATTGCTATTTTCAATGCATATTTTCAGCTTCCCATTGCCATAGGAGGAGACTCCGGCGCCAATTGCAGGGCTGCGTCGCAGACATGCAACAGTCACCTGGCTGTCCGCAATGTGGATCAGGCTTTCGCCGGTAAAGCTGCCGCCCATTGCACTGCCGATAGCTGCACTATCGGAACCCCTGGGAATATCAATGGTGCTGTTCTGAATGTCAATGCTGCCGAAGGAACCATTTTTGCCGCAGCCGATGGAATAGCGATTGTAGATATCCGTGCTGTCCAGACTGATGTTGCTGTTCCGGATCACGATCTCATCCACAGAAGAGCTATCTCCCTTGCCGCCGATCACATCCCCTGTCACAACGGTACTGCCTGTGATCTCCACTTTTTTCAGCGTCAGGGTTTCCCTGTACTCGGCTGATCCGAAAACGCCATGTGTGTAGAGTTCGGAACCCCGTACCGTGATGCTTCCGCCGTCACCGGCGCGGACGCAGCTTTTTTGCGGCAGCTTCACCTCAGAAGCTTCAATAAGGATCGAACTGTTTTTGCCCGCGCGGATCCCGTCGGCGCTCGAACTCGTGTCGGCATCCGTTGATGTGATGCGGCAGTTTTGTATCGTGAGCTGGCTTTCCGGGCTGTCGGCCTCCCATCCGATCAGAATGTATTTGCCGCTGAGAGACGAAAGCTTTACGTTGGCAATGGTGATGTTTCCGCTGCCTTTTCCGTTTGCAGCGCCGATGCATGCGCCGTTAACGCTCGAAACGGACTTGAGCACATCACCCTGAATGTGGATGCTCCCGCAGTCCTCACCCGCCGCGCCGCCGATCGCCGCGCCGGTGCCCGTTGCGGAAACCGTGATCTCGCCGCCGGTGATGCTGACCGAAGCGTCGCCGCCGATGCCTGCCGCGCCGCCGTTTCCTGTGGCGGAGATGCGTCCGCCGGTGATGCTGACGCTGCCGACTCCGCCGATTCCTGCCGTCGAAATGGGTTCTGTTCCGTTCTGACCTGTTCCGTACTGATTGGCAACCGCTTCTATATCGCCTCCGTTGATGATGACCTTTGCTGGGGATCTGGAGCCGCCGATGCCAGAGCCTTGTCCGGCGGTGGACGCCTTTATCTTGCCGCCATTGACGGTGACCGTCCCGGTCCAATACGGCCCGATCCCGTTTCCGAGTATGAGGGCATACTTTTCGACCGCAAAGTTGTTGATGCCGCCTGTCGCCGTTACCGTACCGCCGTTGATGGTAATGCTGCCGTCCCACCCTGTGGAGATCGCGCTGCTGGCGGCGTTGGCAATGACCGTGCCGCCGTTGATGGTAACGCTGCCGCCATATCCGGAACAGCAGCTGCCAATTCCCACGCTGAAAGCGGTTATAGCGTTTCCTCTTGTAATCGCTTCGGTACGGACGATGCCGCCGTTGATGGTAATGCTGCCGCCCAGTCTCTTTTCGGAGGAGTATCCGCTGGAGTCTACGCCTGCGTGATCTTGGAACGTTCCGCCGATCGCAGATGCGCGATCTTGTCCTCTGGCGCGGATATTGCCGCCGTTGATGACGATCGTACCCTCGCTTTCGTAGATAGCGTTGTTGGCCTTCATCCAGCGCACGCCCCCGCCAATACCGGACAGCCCTTCATCGGGCCATACAACATAATCAACGCTCCCGTCGCTGTTGAAATCTTCCGGAAGGCACGCCGTCAGCTTGCCCATGGTGTCCTCGCCGGTGCTCTGGGCATAGACGGTGAAGGTATCGCCCTGCTTCACATTGATGCCCCACCCCGCCGTGAAGTGACAGCCGTCCTTCAGGATGAGATTGACCTCGCCCTGCGTATCCACGCGGGGCGTGATGATCACGTCGCCCTCCACCACGTACCAGCCGGCAGGCAGCTCGTACCACTTGTTCTCCAAATCAAGAATGCTGTTCGCGGTATTGCTCTTCAGCACGGTGTATTCGGTGCAGACCTGCTCCTCGCCGTCCGCGTCCAGATAGGGCACAGGCTCGACCGGATCGGCAGCTGCAATGGTAATGCGCAGTTCCTTCGTGTCGCTGCCCGCGCTGTTGGCGGCCTTGACGGTGAAGGTGGCGGTTCCCGCCGCAGTGGGTATGCCGCTGATTTCTCCGGTTTTTTCGTTCAGACGTAAACCGGCAGGCAGAGCGCCTTCATCAATCCTCCATGTAATGGGCGCTGTGCTGATGGCGGTCAGGGTATGGCTGTAAGCCTTGCCTGTCTTGCCATCCGGCAGGGTGTCCGTGGTCACGATGACGGTGTAGGTGTCTGGCACAAACCGCGCCGTGAGCGTGGTTACATCCGCCGAAACGCTTTCACCGGGTGCGTAGAGCTTGCCGTCGCTGCCAAGCCACTTAAAGTAATTGCCTGTAGCTCCCTCCGGGCGGGTCAGACCGTCGCCGCTGGGCGCGGTAAATGCGCTGCCGTTTTTCACGATGATCCGAATGCTGCTTTTATCGCCCAGCTTGCCGCCGCCAAGGTCAAGGGTAACGTCCTTCAGTCCGTCAGGACCTATCGTGCCATGGTTCAAAACCTCAAGGACGGGGCGGAAACCGACCTGCGGGTTTTGGCCCGCAGCGTCGCGGTGGCCACAGAAGCGGCTCGAATAGTGCCCGCGAACCCTACGGCGCCACGACAATCTGATCACAGAATCTTGTCCACACGAAAAAATCCCGTTCCAGTTTTTGATATATCCGTCGTCCTTGTCCAGCAGCCTGTCCCATTCGTTGCTTTGGGGCGTGCCGCGTTCTGAATCACCTGAGCCTGTATAATCACTTCCCTCGGACGGCGCGCGCAGCGTATAATCCACGCCGCCGGCGGTGTAGTCTTTGCCAAAAATCATGTCTATGGCATTCAAATGATCCCAGCTTGCCGCGTACGTTACGGCATAGTCCGCCACGAACAGGCTGTGGGCATATTTGTACGTCTCTGCATACTCCTCAGTGGTTGCCATCTCCGACGTGAGCTTGTAGGCGTCCACTGTCCCGGCATAGGTAAAGGGCACATAGTGCAGCGTATTATCCGGCAGAGCGTCGTTCACCGTGTCGGGAATGCCCACGCCGGAGAGGTCAAAGTAATAGACTCCGCCGGGAGCAAGGTTGAACTGCTCTGGGGGAACAAACTGCGCCGTCAGCTTGGTTACGTCCGCCGGAACATTATCGTCCGGAGCGTAGAGCTCACCGTCACTGCCACGCCACTTAAAGTAGTTGCCTGTATTTCCGTCCGGGCGGGTCAGACCTTCGGACGCAGGCGCGGTAAAGCTCTCGCCGGTTTTCACAATGATCTGGATAGTATCCGAGCTTCCTCCCAATTTTCCGCCGCCAAGGTCAAGGGTAACGGCTTTCAGTCCGTCAGAGCCCAGCGTGCCGGGGTTCAGGACTTCAAGGACGGGGCGGAAACCGACGAACGGGAAGGAGTACGAAGCATAGTAGTAGTACCAGCGGCGGGCCGAACCGTACCCGCGAACCGCACGGCCCGACGCGTCGAAAGAAACAGTATCCTGTCCCCACGAATACATTTCATTCCAGTTTTGGATATATCCGCTGTCCTTATTCAGCATCGTGTCCCATTCGTTGCTTTGGGGCTCGCCGGGATCGGAATCGCCCAAACCTGTAGCGTTACTTCCCACAGACGGTGCGCGCAGGGTATAGTCCACGCCGCCGCTGGCATAATTTTTGCCGAAAATCAGATTTGCGGTGTTCAGGTCATCCCAGCTAATCGTATGCGTTACGGCATAGTCCGCCACGAACAGGCTGTGGGGATATTGGTTTTGCTCTGCATCCTCCTCTGTGGTTGCCATCTCCGACGTGAGCTTGTAGGAGTCCACTGTCCCAGCATAGGTAAAGGGGACATAGCCCATTGTTTTGTCCGGCAGAGCATCGTTCACCGTGCCGGGGATGCCCATTGCCGAGAGGTCAAAGTAATAGGTGCCGCCGGGGGCGAGGGTGAACTGCTCTGGGAGATTAAACTGTGCCGTGAGCTTGGTGACGTCCGCCGGAACATAATCGCCCGGTGCGTAGAGCTGGCCGTCGTTGTCACGCCACATAAAGTAATTCCCTGTATTTCCGTCGGGGCGGGTCAGGCCGTCGGAGGCAGGTGCGGTAAATACGCTGCCGGTTTCCACGATAATCTGGATGCTGCTCTCATCGCCCAGTTTGCCGCCGCCAAGGTCCAGGGTAACGGCTTTCAGCCCGTCAGAGCCCAGTGAGCCGGGGTTCAGGACTTCAAGGACGGGACGGAAACCGGCAACAGCGTCCTGGTGCGAAGCAGGTGCGGAACTCCAGCCGCCGGGCGGGAAATAACCGCGAGCCGCACGGTCCGACGCCGAAGTGCTTAACGTATCTTGCCCCCAGGAATACATCCCGAACCAGTTTTTGATATATCCGTCGTTCTTGTCCAGTATCCTGTCCCATTCGTTGCTTGGGGGCGTGCCACGCTGGGACTCAGCCGAGCCTATCCTACCACTCCCCACGGACGGTGCGCGCAGTATATAGTCCACGCCGCCGGCGGCGTAGTCCCTGCCGAAAATCAGCCTTCCGGCATTCAGCTCATCCCAGCTTACCGTATGCGTTACGGTATAGTCCGCCACAAACAGGCTGTGTGCATATTTGTTCGTCTCTGCGTACTCATCGGTGGCTGCCATCGCAGAGGTGAGCTTGTAGGCGTCCACTGTCCCGGCATAGGTAAAGGGGATATAGCGCATTGTTTTGTCCGGCAGAGCGTCGTTCACCGTGCCGGGGATGCCCATTGCCGAGAGGTCAAAGTAATAGGTGCCGCCGGGGGCAAGGGTGAACTGCTCGTCGATTTCACCCGCCGCGAAGGCCGC
>PPYE01741056.1_pt1 | contig 14374 bp, 10 predicted proteins | sample 1559881 | NCBI WGS metagenome assembly PPYE01 (sample SAMN08240022, study PRJNA423297) | Human gut metagenome, whole genome shotgun sequencing project.
TGGCAACGCAGATGCCGTGCCGCAGCTGCCGGAGCGGTGCTTAAGCCGCAAGGCGGGAATTGTGCGGTGTTGCCTATGGTATCAGGTACGCCTTCAAGCTACACCTTAAAAGTGCCCCGTGCGGTTAAACTGTTTCCACCTCTCAATCAAAGAGTGGCGGCGCGGATCCGGCTTATCCGGCAGGTCCAGCGTAAAGCGCTCATAGCAGTTCACAATGCGTGTCTGGCCGTACTGGTGCTCCCGCGGGATGTTGGCTCCATAGGTCAGGTGGATATGCCCGTGCAGCATCAAAGCCGGGTGATAGGTATCCAAAATTTCATTGAACACCGTAAACCCGCGGTGCGGCAGGTCGCTGAAATCCCCATAGCCGTGCAGCGGCGCATGGGTAACAAGGATATCCACCCCGCCCGCGCGCTGGATCCTGCTGCGCAGGTGGCTGATGCGGCGTTTCATTTCCGCTTCGGTAAACTGCCAGGCACCGGCGCGGTAACGGCAGCTGCCGCCAAGGCCCACAATGCGGTAGCCCTTGTACCAGTACAGGTCATCGTCAATGCAGATCGCACCGCGGGGCGGTTCTTTATCATAGCTGGCATCATGGTTGCCGTGTACATAAAGCACCGGAACCGGCGCTGCATCGGACAAAAAGTTCATATAATGCAGGCTCAGGTCCCCGCAGCCGATGATCAGGTCGATATCGCGCAGCTTGCTGGGCTCATAGTATTCCCACAGGTACTTGCTCTCTTCGTCTGCCACTGCCAGAATTTTCATAGATCGGCCTCTTTCTCTGCAGGGAGCCGGTCGCGGTGGATGCCCTGCATGCGGTACATGGGGCGGGCACAGTCCGTCAGTTCGTCAAATTCCGGCAGGTGGCCCTCCACTGCATCGCACAGCCAGTCCATATGCAGGATCTGCTCCGGGGTAAAGCCGGTGCGGCCCTCGTTCATCACAGTACCGTTCTGCGCGGTAATATAGCAGGCAAACGGGTCAATGCTGCCCGCAATAATGCCGCTGCGCAGGATGTTGGCCAGGTGGCGCACATCATGGGGCAGCTCGCGGCTGAGCAGCACATCCATCACACCGCTGTTCATGCCCCACCAATAGTTGACGGCAGTACCGTCGGTGCCGGATTTATCGCGGGTCCAGCCGCCATCCAGCACGGTGCGCACCACGTTTTCATAGAACTGGCCCCAATGCCAAAACGGCGAAGCCAGATCCATCAGCGTGCCGCCGGGGCTGATGCGGAAAGTTCCGAACTCTCGCGCAGGGCGGAACGGCGTGGGGGTATCGCGCCCCGAGACCACCGTGATGCCCTGCTTCTGGAAGGCCTGGATCGGGTCCCCCGGCAGGCAGGACCATTGCAGGCTGACCTTAACGCGCGGGTTGACCATCCGCGCGCCAAGGGCAAACGCATTGATGTTGGCCGGAACGCCAAAGGTGGGCGTATCCGCCACATAGCCCACGCGGTCCTCCCGCGCCACAGCGGCAGCAATGGCGCCGGTGATGAACTTTGCCTCATACACGCGGCTGTAATAGGTGCGGATGGAAGCATACGGCATATCGACCGAGCAGTTCAGGATGCGCACATCCGGGTGGCGCAGCGCCGCGCGCAGCGAAGCCCCCACCAGTTTTGGCGAGGTTGTAAACACCATATCCGCGCCGTCCTGAATGGCTTTTTCCACCAGTTCATCGGCATTTTTGCCCGGCTCTGCGCCATGATAAGCCACGGTTTCCACCTTGCCGGCAAACACCTGGTCCAGCTGGGTACGGCCAAACTCGTGCTGGCTGGTCCAGGTAGAAGTTTCCGGCGTGCGCTCGTTGACAAACGCTACTTTCAAGTGGCTGGGCTCACTGCGGATCCCCGGCAGGATGCGGTCCAGCAGGCTGTTCTTTTTGGCCGGGGCGGACGGCTGGGTGCTGAGCTTGACCGGTTCCGGGCGCTCCAGCGCCAGAACGTCATCCCACACAGCGTCAATAGCTGCGGCAAACTGGGCGGGACTATAGGTTTTCAGCTCATCCAACTTATACAAGCGGAGCAACAGCAGCATAACATCCGCCGGGGTGGTGCGCATTTTATCGCCGCCGTGGGCATTATAAGCCTTGGTGATCCAGTTCATCAGGCTGACAACTTCCGCCTTATCGTCTGCGGTCCACTTTTCATCCGGCGCTTTGCCCAGCGCTTTCTGCAAGCGGGCAAAGCTGCCCTCCTGCGTAAAGTGCAGCCGGTACAGCCCGCACAAAGGGTAATACTCCATGAACTCGTAATATTCACGAATTTCCGGCGTATCATTGAACTGCGGCACAACGCGGGTAACGGTGGCAAAAATAGAATCCGCGCCAAAATATTTCAGCACACTGACACGTTTGTTGCCCTCTTGGACATAAAAGCGGCCCATGTACTCATATGCTTTAATGGCATCGTGGATGCCCTCTTCCACATGAGCCATGCACAGGGAAACCCACTTGCTGGCAAACTCAGTGTTTTCGGGCAGCAGCGGCATAAAGTTGGAAGCAAACGCCGGGGTGCGGCCGGTGGTTTTGGTGCCTACCACATAATCCAACGGTATTTCAATGGTGCCAAGCGGTATCTGGCTTTCGGTATCTGTTTTTTCCAGCAGTTCATCCAACGCAGGCAGATAGGGGTATTTGCCTGCCGCTGTCTTTTCACGGTAATCGCGCACGCCCAATCTTTGAGCGCGGTTGTATTCTTCCAGGGCTTCTATACGCTGCATCCTGTGCCTCCTCCTGCTGTTGTGGTTCCGTCATTTTTTCTTATTCTGTGGGCATGTATGTTGTAATTATACCATATCCCGCAGGGCTTTGCACCCTTTTTATGCCGGAAACCGGCATCCTGCCCGCTTGACATAAATTTTACACAAAACCTGTGGTGCAGGTCTTGCGGCATATCGCGGATTCTTGTATAATAAAATTTGTATGCAAATTTGACATCAATCAACTGCGAGGTACTGGAATGTTTAAGAAATACCTGACTGTATTTTTTGTTTCGATGGTTCCCCTGATCGAACTGCGCGGCGCAATCCCCTATGGCGTAATTTTTGGTCTGCCGCTGTGGAGCACCTACATCATTGCCATCATCGGCAACATGATCCCGGTGCCGTTCATCTTTTTGTTTGCGCGCAAGATCCTGGAATGGGGCGCTGACAAACCGGTGATCGGCAAGTTTTTCACTTTCTGCCTGGAAAAAGGCCACAAGGGCGGCCAAAAACTGAAAGCCACCGCCGGCCGCGGCCTTTTTATTGCTCTGCTGCTGTTTGTGGGCATTCCCCTGCCCGGCACCGGCGCATGGACCGGCACCCTGGCCGCCAGCCTACTGGATATGGATTTCAAGGAAAGCGTTCTGGCCTGCATGGGCGGCGTTCTGCTGGCAGGCTGCATTATGGGCGTACTGAGCACTTTGGGCATTTCCGCTTTTGGTGCAATCGCCGGTTGATTTTTTCCCTGAGGCAATACCGCATAATTCTAAGTGCCGATACGGCGAGCGAGGTGCGGCAGATGCCAAGCCAAAAGCGCAGATAATACTGGCGCGTTCTTCCCCGCTGATATCCAGCACAATGTGGCCGGAATCCATCATCAGCGTGCGGTTGCCCAATTCCAGGGCGGCGTGCATGTTGTGGGTAATCATCAGGCAGGTGATGTGGTTTTCGGCCACAATTTTCTTGGTCAGCTCCAGCACCTTATCTGCGGTGGCGGGGTCCAGGGCCGCAGTGTGCTCGTCCAGCAACAGCAATTTGGGGGTAACCAGGGTGGCCATCAATAGGGTCAGCGCCTGGCGCTGGCCACCGGAAAGCAGGCCAACCGGCTGTTTCATCCTGTTCTCCAGCCCCAAGCCCAGCTGGACCAGCCGATCGGTAAACAGTTCGCGGTCCGCCTTGGTAATGCGGGAAAACGGCGAAGTATGGGTGGAAGCGCGCAGATAGGCCAGGGCCAGATTTTCCTCAATGGTCATGTTGGGGGCAGTGCCTTTGAGCGGGTCCTGGAACAGGCGGCCAATCGCCTTGGAGCGGCGGAAATCCGGCTGGAAGGTCATATCCACCCCATCCAGCAGAATGCTGCCGGTATCCGGAATAAAGCTGCCTGCAATGGCATTGAACAAGGTGGATTTGCCCGCGCCGTTGGAACCCACAATGGTAGCGAACTCGCCGCTTTCCATATGCAGATTGATATCGGTCAGCGCTTTTTTCTCGTTCACCGTACCGGGGTTAAAGGTCATACTGACATGGTTCAGATCAAGCATGGGTCTTGCCCCCTTTCTGGCTGACGGCACGGCGGCGGCGCAGCGCAAGGTTCTTTTTCAGGGCCGGGGCCGCAATGGCCAGCGCCACAATGACGGCAGAAATCAGCTTCAGGCACTCGCTGGGAACATTGGCACGCAGGGCCAACGCAATGATAAAGCGGTAGATCACGCTGCCCGCCACAGCCGCAGCCGCTTTGACCCACATACCGCCGCGGCCAAACAGCGTTTCGCCAATAATCAGCGAAGCCAGACCGATGACCACCATGCCAGTGCCCAGGTTGATATCGGCGGATTTCTGGTACTGAGCCAGAACTGCGCCGGAAAGCGAGGTCATGGCGTTGGAAACGCAAAGGCCCACCGTGATGGTGAACGCCGTGTTGATGGAGGAAGCGCGCACCATATCCGGGTTATCGCCGGTAGCGCGGATGGAAAGACCAAGCCGGGTGCCAAGGAATAAAATCAGCAGCGCGCAGGCCACGACTGTGACCGTGACGGCAACAATGAGTTTATAGGGAGATTTTTCGCCAAACAGGGCTCGGGCCATAGTGAACACTGTCTCAGTTTTCAGCATGGGAACGTTGGAAGAAAAGCCCATGATGGCAAGGTTTACGGTGTAAAGCCCGGTATTGGTAATAATACCCGCCAAAATGGACGGCACGCCCAGGTGGGTTTGCAGGAACGCGGTGACAAACCCGGCGCAGGCACCGGCCAGCATGGCCAGCACAAAACCAAGGAACGGATGCCCCGCCACTGCGGCGGTAGCCGACACGGCACAGCCAAGGGTGAACGCGCCATCGGTGGTCATATCGGCAATATTCAGCACACGGAAGCTCAAAAACAGTGCCATGGCCACAAGGGCGTAAATAAAGCCCAGCTCCAATGCGCTTTGCACAATGGCAAGGGTAAACATAAGCGTTGCTCCTTTGCGTATAAATAATAAGTAATAAAGAATAATGAATAATGGCTGTACGCCGCCCGCGGCGGCGTTTTTAATCAGGTATGCAGCTCCGGCGGGCGTTTTCGCTTGCCGGAGCTGCATTTCCTGCTTTATTGTGGTACCGCAGGCACCACACCTGCATTATTCTTTTTTCATTATTCTCTATTCATTTTATCACTGCTGGGTGGTAACTTCCACAACCTGGCTGGCCATATCGCTGAAAGCGGCGTAATCAATGCCCAGAGCGGCGGCAGTTTCGGTGTTGACGGTGATGATGCCGCCATCCATTACATGGTATTCAGGAACGTTGCCGCTTTCCAGGATATCCAGCACCATATCAGCGGTGTAGGTGCCAAGCTCGGTATAGTTGACTCCGCAGGTTGCAAAGGCACCGGCGGTAACAAAGCTGTCGGCACCGGTGTAGAACGGGATACCTGCTTCGGTCAGCGTCTCGGAAACAGCAGCTGCGGCGGCCATAACCACGTTATCGGTCGGGGTAAACACAGCATCAGCCTTGCCCACCATATTGGCGGCGGCGCTCATGATTTCATCGTTGGTGTTGCCGGTGCCTTCCACATAAGCAATGCCCTTTTCATCCAGGTAAGCCTTTGCTTCGGCAATGGGGGTGGTGGAATTGGCTTCGGAATTGGAGTACAGCAAGCCAACCGTCTTGACATCCGGGTTGATTGCCAGCATCATATCCAGGATGAACTGGGTGTTCAGCGCGTCAGAAGTACCAGTGACATAATCCAGGCCGGTGAGGTCTGCAGCGGCAGGGTCGCTGATGGCGGCGTACACAACAGGAATCTGATCTTCGGCGCAGGCATTGGCCATACACTGAGCTGCCAGGGTGGCAATGGGCACCACCGCATCATATCCATCGGAAACCACCTGGGTGCCGATCTGGTTCAGCGTGGTAGCGTCGTTCTGGCCGTTGAAATCTTTGTACTCAATGGTAATGCCCTTTTCGGCGGCTTTGGCGTCCAGCTCTGCTTCCACAGCGGTGCGGATCTCATCCAGGCTGGCGTGGTCCAGCTGCTGGACCACCGCAATTTTGTAAGACTTGGCGGTATCATCTGCGGCAGCAGCTTCGCTGCTGGTGGATGCAGCGGTATCGGCGCTGGAGGCAGCGGTAGAAGTGGTGGCGGCGGTGGAACCACAGGCGGCGAGGGTGGCGAGCATAGCGGCGGCGGACAGAACAGCAACAAACTTTTTCATGGTAAAAGCTCCTTTTTATCATTCACATTTAAGGTGTATCGGCGGTTTGTTCCCGGCAGTGCCGGGGCGGGCAATCAGTTTGCCCGGCGCCATCGCTCCCGCATGGTGGTAATGCTTTGCTTTTTCATGGTGTTACTCCTGTTTGTGTCTGTGCCGGGTATAACAAAAGCCCTTGCACAGAAATAGCTTTCTGTGCAAGGGCAGATCAATCAAATAATCTGTGGTGCCACCTTGCTTGCTGTGCCATAAACTGCACAGCCGCTCTGCGGAGAACTAACATTCCCCTGCCCTGTAACGGAGGCTTCCGTCAACGGATACTCAGCCCAGCTTTTCCCCGTGCCCTCGGCGAACCATTTATCCACTCCGCTTACCACCCCGTTCCCAGCATCGGGGGCTCTCTGTGCGTGCGCCTGTGGTTTTACTTTCGCTTCATTGGTTTAAAGTATTTATAGCACAAAGGCGCGGCCTTGTCAACGGGGAATTTTAATTTTCTGTGTCAAAAAGTACAATCAGTTTTTGGCAATAATCCATAAGCGGCTTTTCTTCGGCCTGCACTTCGGGCTTGATCAGGCCGTTCTGCTCGGTGTAAGGGGTGTCCTCGTTGTCCAGCGCCAGGAACAAATCCGCCCCTGTGGCAATAAATTCTTTGCCCGCAGCTTCCGCCAGCGCGTTCAGGTCGTAATAGTCGTTCTCGGCATCATCGCCCAGCAGGCCGCTGCTGCCGCGCTGGGTATAGATCGTCAGCATAGAGCAGACTTCACCCTGCACGGGGGAGCCTTCGCCGTTCAGCAGCATGCCGAAACGGCTGTAGTTGGCAATATAATTGCCGTCCTTCCAGGCACTCTGGGTCACATGGCCGTTGCTCAGCTGGCCAAAGAATTTATCGTCCGGGTACTGGCGCAGCACAAAGTTCATGTTGTCCATCATGGCAAGGTCGTCGCGGTCCAGCCTGCCCTTATAGGTGGTGTTCACCTGCAGGTTGGCATACAGCTGCTGTACCTGGGCATAGGCATCACCAAAATAGTCTGCCATCGCATCGGGCTGTTCCTCCATAGCGGTCTTGAACAGCTGCAGGGCAGTCGTCATATCCTCATCCCGCAGGGCCTGCACAAAGTCCGCAATGCTCTCTGCCGGTTCGATCTCCGTATCTGCCAAAGCCAGCAGGCCATACATCGAAACTACGGTATTGCGCTCGGTGCCCAGCCCTGCCACATAGATAGTGCCGCCCTGCTGGCGGTTATACTGGTACAGCCAGCGCCAGTATTCGGCTTCCGCATCCGCACAGCTGCCCTGCAGCTTCAGGTAGTGGTTCAGCCAGTTTTCATCGCCCGTGCGCAGGTACTGCTCCAGCACCTGGGTTTCGCCCACGCCGGTTTCCACCAGCTGAACATTCACCCCCTGCTGTTCGTGCAGGTACTGGAACAGCGCCTTGCGCATGGCAGTGTTCTGCGGCTGTCCGCGGGTCTCTCCGGCCAGAAACACGCGGTAATCCGCATTACCAAAATCGGCATCTTCCAGCGGGTAATCCCAGTAAATGGGTGTCGTGTTGTCTTTCAGGTAGGTGTGGACGGTGTCATTCTTTTTGCTCTGCACTTCCACGGTTTCGGGCACAGCGGTTTCCTCACCGTCAGCCGTTTCCGGGGTAGCGGTACCGGCGGCAATGGCTTCCTCTGCCGTCATATCAGTATACAAAAAGTTCTGCAAAACCGCAATGTTGGCAGCCCAATCAGGATCCATCATGGGGCGGTCATCCATGCCGTTGCGCACGCCATAGGTGCCCTGCACCGGCATGGTCATCTGGTCTGCTGTCACGCCCAAAAAGCTCGGCAGTTGCACCATCAAGGCAGCGATCTCAGTTTTTGTAAAGTTGGTCTGCACCACCGGCAGGGCGGTGTCCAGCAGGTCGTTCAGCTCGGTGACCGAAGCGCTCTTGATCTGGTTCAGCACCGCCTGGATGACGGTGCGCTGGCGGGCCACGCGGTGCCAGTCATCATCAATGGCGCGCAGGCGGGCATACTGCAATGCGGTATAGCCGTCAAAGTGGTTCCAGCCTGGTTCCACCTTGTTGACGATCAGCATCGAGTTGGAGGGAACCTCCCAGTTCAGCGCCTTGACTTCGTCCTCAGTCAGGTTCAGGTCGATGCCGCCCACGGCATCCACAATCTGAACAAAGGAGTTAAAATTGAACCGCACATAGTGGTCCACCTGCACGTTGAAGCAGTCTTCCACCGTATCCATTGTCAGGCGGACACCGCCGTAACGGAAGGTGTGGGTGATCCAGTCGTACTGGCCCTCGTACCCATCCAGCAGAATCGGCACACCGGTGCCGCGCTCAATGGAAACCAGTTTGATGGTATCGTCCTTGATGTTCAGGGAGCACAGAATTAAACTGTCCGCGCGGGCATCGGAGCTGAACTCCGTGGTGGCTTTTGTTCCGTCCAGCTCGTTCAGATGGGTAAACGCATCCCAGTCGTTTACGGCATCGGTGCGTTCATCAGTGCTGACCAACAAGATGTTCAGCACATCTTCGTCCGCAAAGGGGCTGCCCTCCGGCATCTCCATTTCGTCATTTGTGGCCTGGGTCAGGCCGGTGGTATCCAGGTCCTGGTCCTCCTCGGCATCAACGGTGCCAACGCTGTCCACCGTGCCGTCATCGTAATGAATCAGATCCAACTTGCCGTTAATGTACATCACCGCCAGCAGCACCAGCACCGCCAGCGCCGCAGCAAACACCGCCAGCAGTTTCAGCCACAGGGGACGTTTCTTTTTGTCCGGCGTTTCCGGTGCTGTGGTTTCCGCCTTGGGTTCGTTTTCAGTTCCCGGCTGGGCCGCATCCGCGGCCGGTTCGCTTTCCGGCTGCGTCTGCTCCGGCTGGGCCTGCTGCTCCGGGGCAGCAGACTGCATCTTGTTTTCTTCGTCCTTCATAACTACTTTCACCCTTGTTGTTTTTGGCCGTGCAAACGCCGCAGGCCCGCCCGTATCCCACAGGAATAATAGAGAAAAGCCAGCCCCGCAAAAATGCTGACCGTTAAACTGCGCCAGGTAAACCACCCGTGCTGGATGGAATGGGTGCGCAGCAGCGCCAGCCACACCGGTGCCATCAGGGCGGTAAGACCAATGGGCAGCGCGCGCAGCAAAGCTTCCTTATTGCGCAGGCAAAGCAAAAACGCCGCAATGCACAAAATAACCACCAGCACCACCGGCCACAACAGCCCGCGCTGGCTTAATGTATCCCCCACAAAGCGGAAGATGTTCCCCCAGCTCAGCTCCATGCCGTGCCAGGTATCCGCCGTGGTGCGCACCCCGGCCTGGTGGATGGCATCGCCGATGATATCCTGTCCGGTAATCAGGGTGGCCAGCACCCATTTCAGGCCCCAGCACATGGCATAGCCTGCCCCCCAGCACAAGCTGCCGCCGATGACCGGCAGACACTGCCTGGCACCGGATGCCGCCCGCTGCGGCAGGCAGCACAGCCACACCGCCACCGGCAGCCCCAGCGTGATAATGGGGGTGACCAGCAAATCACAGAACGCCGTACAGGTACCCAACACCACCAGGGCAATGCTCAGCTGCCCGGCGCGGCGCGGCCTGGCCAGCACCCACGCGCAGCCCGCATACGCAATACAGAAAGTGGTAAAATACTGCACCTGATGCGGCACCCAGAACACGGTAACCGCCAGCTGGCTGACGGCAAACCACACCATGGCCCGCAGCCCACACTGCCGACGCAGCTGCCACAAAATAACCGCCAGCAGCGCAAACAGCACCAAATACTGCACCACGCGCACACCGGTGATGGACATAACGCAGAGCAGCGGCCGCAGCCAGATCAGGTAGCCGTGCCAGTACCGCGCATAGGAGAACGGCACCAGCTGCACTGCCTTTTGGGCACCGGTGGCCAGCGGAATGGTGCGCTCGCAATAGACAGCAAGGTCACCGGCCAACGTTTCAAAGTTATCCACGTTATAGGCCGTTGCGGTCATCATGGCGGTCAAGGGATCCTGCTCGCCCATGGCGGCCGCTTCAAACAGCATGATGGTATCGGTATAGTTATCCATCTGGAACAGCTTAAAGCCGAAATATTCAGGGTAAAGCCCCTCCTGCTGGATGGTTTGGGCTGAATCATACACATGTTCCAGCACCGGCTGGGCCGGCAGCGCGCACGCCCCCAGCAGCAGCACAAACAGCACTGCCACCGTGGCTGCAAACGCCGCCAGCAGCTGCAGGGGCGTGGTGTGCCGCACCGTTGGGTTTGCTTTGATTTCCTGCATAGCATTCCTTTTCTTTTGGGAAGATTGCAAAAAAGTTACAAATCTTTTTTGGTTATTATACCGTATTATTCCGCCAGTTTCAATAGCGCAGAACTGCCGAAAGTTGTGAAATCCCCATCACAAAATTTGCACATTCCCGTTACCGGGCGTCCGCCTGGCGCGAAACGGAGAGCACAATGCCCATTTCGCCCAGCAGCATCATCAAACTGGTACCGCCGGAAGAAAAAAACGGCAGGCTGATGCCGGTGTTGGGGATGGTGTTGGTAACAACGGCAATGTTCAGCACCGCCTGCAGCACCACCTGCACCACAAAGCCAACGGCCAGCAGCGCACCGAATTTATCCCGCGCGCGCACTGCAATGGACATGCCGCGCAAAAACAGCAGCAGGAACAGCACCACCGTCAGAGCCGCGCCCACAAAGCCAAGTTCTTCACACAGAATCGAAAAGATAAAGTCGTTCTGCGGTTCCGGCACATAGAGGTATTTCTGGCGGCTGTTGCCCAGCCCCAGCCCGGCCGCGCCGCCAGATGCAATGGCGTACAGGCTTTGGATGGTCTGGTGGCCTTCGCCCAGCGGATCGGCAAAGGGGTCCCGCCAGGAGGACAGCCGCCCCATGGCATAGGGCACCAGCTCCGGCAGCAGCACCACCGCCGCCGCAATGGCCCCGGCCCCGGCAATGCCTGCCAGGGCAAACCACTTTAAGCCCGTGCCGCCCACAAACATCAGCACCGCGCCGATGCCCAAAATCAGTAGCGTGCCGGACAGATGCGGCTCCAGCAGCATCAGCACCGTAACCGCCCCCAGGATAACCATAAAGGGCAGCACCCCGGTTGCAAAGGTCTGCATCCTGTCATGGTTGAGGGAAATGATGTGGGCAAACACCAGCACTACCGCAAACTTGGCGATCTCGCTGGGCTGCAAGGTGCCCAGCCCCGGCAGCACGATCCACCGCTTGCAGCCGTTATATTCCGGCATGAACAGCACGATTGCCAGCAACGCCAGCGATACCCCCATGATTGGCCACGCCAGTTTGTGCCAGATGTGGTAATCCACCAGACTGGCCGCGTACATGGCCGCCGCACCAAACGCCGCAAACAACAGCTGGGGGCGGATATAGGTATAAGCATCCCCGCGCCGATACAGCGCCACCGCATACCCGGCTGAAAACAGCATCACCAAACCATAGCACACCAGCAGCATCAAAATGATCAAAAACCAGATATCCGGTGCCGGCTGCCCGGCCAGCCGCTTTTTGATGACCGTACGGGCCAGTGCCGCTTCTTCTTTCAATCCCAAAACCCCCTTTCCCATCCAGCGTGCAGCGGTTTATTCCGCCACACCCTAGTATATGTACGGGAACGGGGGCTTAATCATTCCTGGGTATATCCAAGGCAACACCGCACAATTCCCGCCTGACGGCTTAAGCACCGCTCCGGCGGCTGTGGCACGGCATCTGCGTTGCCAAAATGCTCGATAATGTCGGGTTGCGGTACCCGCATCGTACATCGGGGACAAAAGCCCCGCTGAACTCCGCATAGCTGTAATAATCCGAAAGTTCCCCATAGCTGGCGGGGGTAAAGGCATTCTCGGTGCCTGCGGCATCGGTATTATACACTGCCACAGCACGGAAATGGTAGGTCACATCACTCAGGTACAGGGTGAACTCAGCATTCTGGCTGAAGTTTGTCTGGTCCGTCAGGCTTGCCAGCGAGGCATCCGCGCAGGAAAGCACCGTGTTGGACGGCATGGAAGCGTTCAGGTAGTTGGTGCCGCTGATGGCAGCGCCATCGCCCGGCTGGGAGCCGCTGTACACCAGCTGGCCGTTCTGGCCGGGGAACGCAAGATAACCGATAATTTTTTCGTTTTCTGCCGCAGCGGATTTCAAATATGCCTGCGCCTGGGTATCAAACTGCTCTGTGCCGTAATTTTTATAGGCAGGGGCTTTCACGGTGCATCCACGGGTCAGCCCCAGCAGCACCGCAGCACCCACCAGAACCAGCAGGGCAATAACAGCCACTGCGGCAATCGCTTTGCGGCGGTGGCGGCGCTCGGCACGCTCGATCATGGCAAGGCTGCGGTTGTGGATGGCATCCTGTTTGGGTTCCTGCTTTGCTGCCAGGGGGCGCGACACTGCCGGTTTGGCTTTGCTGCGGCCAGGGAAGGTAATGGTGGGCTCTTCGTCCTCCCCGTCATCCTCATCGTCTTCAAACAACTGGCTGGCGGCGCGCTGGAATTCATCGGTGCTGCGCGGCGGGGCTTTTTCGTCCGCCTTGCGGGCTGCTTCCAGCGCGGCGGGGTCCAACCCTGCCGAAAAATCCGGGATATCATCATCCAGGATAGAAGCTTTTGGTTTCGGCAGGTTGGCGGGCGGTTCCGGCTCCGGCAGGGGTTCCGGCTGCGGTGCAGCGGGCGGTTCCGGGTTGGGCTGCTCCTGCTGCTTTGCTGCCTGCTGGGCCGCCATGGCCTGCTCCAAATCTGCACGGGAAATTTTGATGGTGCGGGTGGCACACAGTTCCAGGTCCGGGTCCAGCTCGCTTTCTGCGGCGCGGCGGGCGCGCGCTTCGGCGGCAGCCTGCGGGCCTGCGGTGCGCAGGTCCAGCGGATCCGGTGTTGGCTGCGGCGCGGCAGGCTGGGCGATGGGGCGTTCAAAGGTAATGGTCCCGGTGGGGGTAGCCTGCGGTTTGGGTTCAGTGGGCTGCGCATCGTAATCGGGGACCGGTTCTGCATCGTAGCTGTCCGGGGCGTTGGGCTTAACCGCCGGTTTGGCCGGGGCAGCCTTGCGGCGCAGCGTAAAGCGCAAACCTGGCCTCGGCTGGCCTTCGCCGCTGACCAGCAGCAGCGGGCGCTCCCGCCCCGGCTTGAAGGTGATAGCGGAAGGTCCCAGGTGCATCCCCAATGCACGGCGGCGGGCCAAGTCCAGAATATGGTTGGCGATTGCCATATCGGAGATTTCGGGGCTCAGGGCACAGGCTGCCGCGCCGATGCGGCTGCACAGCAGCACAAAAGGCGCCTGCCCTACTGTTGCGGGCATATACACGGCGGCATAATCCGCATTGGCCAGCAGCAAAGCGCTTTGAGCGCGGCCTGCAGCGGCCTGAACCATATCGCCGGGGAACTTTTTGAGCAGAGCTTCCGGCGCGGCAATGCGGCGGGCGTTCGCCGGGTTCAGGTAGGTCTGGTTGCCAAAATCGAACGCTGCTTCGCTGTGCTGCAGGCCGCGCAGGGCGTTGCCCAACAGGCGGCCGGTGGCTTCGTCCGCCGCAACAAGCAGGCGGCGCTTTTTCAGCAGGGCATCCAGCGCGGCCTGGGCCAGGGTGGTATCCTCAAAGCCATAGCAGGCATCGCCAAAGCGGGTGCGCAGTTTCTGCACCCACTTTTCGCAGTATTCATCCGCCATTGCCTGGGTGGGGGCTGATGCCTGCACGCAGACAAGGTATTCACCATCGCGCTCCTGCAGGCGCAGGCTGGGGCTGCCTTCGGCCTGGGCGTTCTCAATGATGGAGTTCATCTCCGCTTTGGAAAGCCCAAACACACGCAGGATTCGCATTTGGATTTGCAGCATTAAAACACCCCTTTGGTGGAAAGTTGAAGTTAGGAGTCAGGAGGGAGGAGTTCGGGCAATACCGCATAATTCTAAGTGCCGATACGGCGAACGAGGTGCGGCAGATGCTAAGCCAAAAGCGCAGATAATACTG
>PPYE01385308.1_pt1 | contig 14371 bp, 12 predicted proteins | sample 1559881 | NCBI WGS metagenome assembly PPYE01 (sample SAMN08240022, study PRJNA423297) | Human gut metagenome, whole genome shotgun sequencing project.
TTTCTGGGCAATATGACGGAAAATCTGCAAGCAGATTGCGTGCAAAGCCGTCAGGCGGGCTTTATGCAGTGTTTCCTTAATTCGCAATGGAAAAGGAGGTTACTTCCATGGACGATAAAAATGTAATGGAAAATATCCTGCTGCTGGAAAAGGGCGTTTGCGACCTGTATGTACACGGCGTGATCGAGTCCAGCACCAGCAACGTGCACCAGACGTTCAGTCATGCACTGAGCGATTCCCTCGCCATGCAGGATACCCTGTACGACAAAATGGCGGCAAAGGGCTGGTATCCCACCGACCGTGCCGAGATGACAAAGGTACAGGCGGTCAAGAAGAAGTTCCAGTCGATGCAGGGCTGACGCAGACACAAAAAAGCTGCCGCAAAAATGCGGCAGCTTTTTTCGGTGTTGTCCTTGACATCTCATACAGGGCATGATACAATACAGGCAACGCTGTACAAAGCCGTCAGGCTTTGCACGGTGTTTCCTTAAAATATCGTATGGTGTAAAATAGAGGGTGTAATATGAAACGAAATTTTTTATTCCATGTATGGTTGCTTTCTGGGATTATTGCAATTAGCATCACCGGTTTTACAGGCTGTTTCTATGAAAACACAAAAGATGCATCGCATGTTTCTGAAACGGAATTGGAGCAGCTTGCGGACGATGCAGATGCTGTTGTCAAAGCATATTTTAAAGAAAAGTATGATGTACAAGCTGCTGTTACAGACCGGTCTATTGCCGGGGGCGTTTTTTTAGGACCGGATCCGTCGGCAGAACCCTATTATAATTGCACTGTCAGCATTACAGATGACGAGGATTATACGGTGTGCAATGCCGAAGTGTACGGAAAACGGGCGGACAAGGAAATAGAATTATACGTAAAAAACGAATCCTATTATGGGAAATTCATGAAAGATAAAATGATACAGTGGATAGAACCATATATCCTGCAAGCCGGTTTTCAGGATCATATCATAGAGTACAGTTGTACAGAGCTATGCTTTCCGTCAGAATATTCTGCCGATCTCACGGCGGATACATTTGTTTCATTCACTTCAAAAGACAGAAGCTTAGCCGCCTGTTTTCAGTTGATGATTTCAGAATCAGAGTATATGCAGCATGAGGATCTATCCAGAGAATTTGACGGCTTGAAAGATCATTTGGAGCAAATTGACGGCGAAATAACATTGCGTATGTATGTCTATGATGATGAAGATTATAAGCAGATCAAAAATGGCAGTGATGCTCATTTTCATAGTGTTCTATCCTCAGAAATTTTTAGCTGCACAGGGTGATACGACATTGCATAAGATGTGCAATCCGATTTTGCGGTAGCTTTTTCGACGTTGATTTTGACAAGCTGCACAAAAAATCTTGACATCTCACGCAAGATATGATACAATAAAAATAATTGGACAATTTTTTGCCTGTAAGAGCAGGAGCGTTTTTTGGAAAGGAAGGATTGATTGTCTATGAAGAAGTGGATCGCGGCAATTTCTGCCGCAGTGCTGGCAGTGACTGGAATGGCTTCGGCAATTCCCGCGGCAACGGTGACCGCTGCTGACAGCAAGTACAACTATGGAGAGGCTCTCCAGAAGTCGATGTTTTTCTACGAGGTGCAGCAGAGCGGCAAAAAGCCGGACTGGAACGAAGTCAGCTGGCGTTCGGACTGCATGACCAACGACTATGTGACAGGCGGCTGGTTTGATGCCGGAGATCACCTGAAATTCACACTGACCAATGCGTACTCCGCAGCACTGCTGGGCTGGGGTCTGCTGAACTACGGCGACGGTGTGGAAAAGGCTGGTCAGCGTACCATGTATGAGAACAACCTCCAGTTTGCACTGGATTATCTGGTGGGCTGCGATCAGGGTGACAACATTGTCTATATGATCGGCGACGGCTCGTTCGACCACGTATGGTGGGGCTCTGCCGAAGTATACATGGACAAGTACGAACTAATGAAGGGCGAAACTGAGCGTCCGTACTATACCTGTGAGGACAGCTGCATTCAGGCCGACATGGCGGCGGCACTCTGCACCGGCTATCTGAACTTCAAGGACTCCAAGCCGGAAAAGGCAAAGGAATATCTGGAACACGCCATTGACCTGTTCGACCGTGCCGACAAGCTGCGTGCGATCGGCGATGATGCCGCAGAACAGCCGTACTACAAGATCACCACATTCTATGATGATCTGTTCTATGCTGCAAACTGGCTGTACATGGCAACCGGCGAGCAGAAGTATCTGGATCTGTGCAAGACCGACTATATCCCGAATCTGGGCAAGGAAGAACAGTCCAGCGAAATGAAGTACACATGGGGCATGTGCTGGGACGATGTGATGCAGGGCGGCGTGCTGCTGTATGCGATCAACACCGGCGAATCCCAGTGGAAAGACCAGTTCACCAAGCATCTGGAATACTGGACGACTGGTTACGGCGGCAAGCAGATCACCTATACACCGGACGGTCTGCCGTGGCTGTTCCAGTGGGGTTCTCTCCGCCACGCTACCACGACTGCATTTCTGGCATATGTGGCAGTCGATCAGCTGTATCAGGACGATACCGCCAAGGCTGAAAAGTACACCAAGTTTGCTGACGATGTCATGAACTACTGCTTCGGCGACAACTCCAAAAACTTTAGCTATGTGGTCGGCATGGGTGACGATTATCCGCAGGCATGGCACCACAGAACTTCCAGCGGTGCATGGAATGACAAGTGGAGCAACATCGGACAGACCGAGGGCGAAGATGCCAAGCCCCACGCACACATTCTGTACGGTGCATTGGTCGGCGGTCCGGATCAGAAGGACAGCTATTCCGACAAGATCGGCGACTATCAGTATACCGAAGTTGCGATCGACTATAACGCCGGCTATACCGCAGCACTCTGTGCAATGGTAGAAAAGTACGGCGGCACCTCTGACCCTGACTTCCCGCCGACAGAAACTCCGAAGTGGGACGAATTCTTCATGAAGGCTTCTGTGAACCAGTCGGCTTCCAGCTATACTGAACTGAAAGCCTTTGCCATGAACCACAGTGCATGGCCGGCAAGAACCATCAAGGACCTGTCCTATAACTATTACTTCGACATCAGCGAACTGGTCGATGCAGGTTATTCGATCAATGACGTTTCTGTAAAGATCGGCTACGACCAGCACAGCAGCGATAAGGGCAAGATCTCTATTTCTGATCCGATCCAGTACAGCGGCAATATCTACTATGTCAAGCTGTCCTTTGCAGACGGCAGCGTGGTAATGCCTACCGGTCAGTCGGAACACCGCAGCGAGTGCCAGTTCCGCATTTCGATTCCGGACAACATTCAGGGTGTCTGGGATCCGACAAACGACTATTCCTATGCCGGTCTGGAACAGGGCGGCGAAGATGCTATGGTGGCAACCGACCACATCACCATGTATGACGGCGACACTCTGATCTGGGGTGTAGAACCGGACGGCACCAAGCCGGATCCGGCAGTTACAACAACAACGACGACTACGGAACAGACCACCACAACGACAGAAACTACTGCTACTACTGTCAGTTCTGTTTCGGAAACAACCGATTCGGATCAGACCACTGCTTCCACGACAACAGAAGTGACAACTGCTTCGGAAACAGAATCCAGCAGCACAACGCCTGTAGAAACCACCACCACCGCTTCCGGACAGCCTACACCGTCAGGAGCAGTCCTCTATGGTGATACCAATCTGGACGGCAGAGTGGACATCACCGATGCCGTGCTTCTGAATAAGTCGGTTGCCGGAGCCGTAGTTCTGGAGGGCGATGCCAAGCAGAATGCAGACTGTGACGGCAGCAACGAGATCGATTCCAATGACGCAGTCGTACTGCTGCGGTTCTTGGTACACATCATCAATTCTCTGCCCAGTGCAGAATGATTTCGGTGATGTCTGAACGACACGAGAAAAACTATATAGGATAAAAAAGAGCAGATACTTTGCGGTATCTGCTCTTTTGATTATGGTATGAATTTCGTTGAGAAACCAATTGGACAGTTAAGGAAACACTGAATAAAGCCCGCCTGACGGCTTTGCACGTTGTTGCCTTAGGTGGTGTCAAGTGCTTTTTCCAAAACACATGATGCCCCAAAACAAACTGCCCCTGTAAGCCATTACGCTTACAGGGGCAGTGCTTTTTATGATCGCGATTGCAAATTTGTTCGGATTACTCTGCAACTTCCGGCAGGTTCTTGATGATCTGTACCAAGAACTTCAGCAGGGAAACCGCATCGTCAGAACCGACTTCACCGTTTGCATTGCAGTCTGCATTCTTTGCAGCCTGTGCGGCCAGAGATACTGCTCCGGCAGCTGCCTTGTTCAGAAGTACTGCATCGGTGATGTCCACTCTGCCGTCCAGATTGGTGTCGCCATAGAGTGTTGCTCCTGCCGGTACTGTGGCGGTGTTCTTGCCAGAAGCCGTTGTAGAAACGCCGGTGGAGTCAGTGGTCTGGGGGAGTGTGGTTACGATCGTGGTAGCAATTGTAGTAGATGCAGCAGAATCCTTAGTAGAAGCCGCTGTGGAAACGGTTGTGGTGCTGGTTGTTGTGGTGGTTGCTTTGGTTGTCTGTGTGGTATCTGTGGTGACCGGCTTCGGGTCTTCAGAACCGTTGACTTTGCCGACTACGATGCCGCAGCCGACAGTGGACATATAAACGGTGCCAAAGGTGTTCATGTCGCCGACCAGATAGTTACCGTTGCCGGTACCGCCGTACAGGTGGTTCTGGTTGATGAGTACCCAGCTCTTGCCGCAGTCGGTAGAACGATAGATGCCTTCCGGATCAGAATCTGCCGGCTTGCCGTACATATACAGGGTGTAGGGATCGCCGTCCTTTGCTGCTGCACCATAGCCCATGGTCTTGCAGTAGCTGACGCTGTCCATCTTGGTGATGGTCTTGCCGTAGTCGGTTACCAGATATGCGCCGTAGTAGCCGGCTGCAATGGCAAATGTGCCCTCGTCCAGATAAGCAATGCGGTATGCGCCGTCGCACTGGTCGTACTGGCAAACGGTCTGGTTGTTCTTAAAAGTCTTGCCGTAGTCATCGCTGACCATCAGGATGTAGCGAGCATCGGTGATATCGGCCTTCGGCTTGCTGTAGAAATAAGAGGAGTTGTAGTAATAGCCGTATGCATAGACATACTGCGGATTTTTTTCATCCACGCACATCCAGATGGTGCTGGACAAGCTGTCGCTGGTGGAAGCGGTGTTCCAGGTCTTGCCGAAGTCATCGGTATAAGCGATCTTACCGCTGCTGCTGACCAGAATGCGGTAGGTGCCGTCCTCCAGCTGGTTGATGGCTGCCTTCGCACCGGAGCACGGAATGTTCGGCAGCTCCTGCCATGTGGTGCCGTCTGTGGTGTAGTAGCCCAGTGCGCTGCCCTCAGACAGACGTACCATCACGTCCGGATTTGCCGGGCAGTATGCAATACCGGCAGTAGAAGCAGTGGTGCTGGTCAGCTTGTTCATGCTGGGAGTCAGCTGGGTTGCAGTGCCGTCTGCATTGTGATAGAAGCCGTCATAGTCACCGATGACCGAAACCGGATCCTTGCCCGGACGGCTGATGAAGTCCAGAGATACCACTTCTTCAATGCCGTCTGCGGCAAAGCGAATGGTGGGGCATTCTGCCCAGGTATCCTCACAGGTGAAAACGCCGTTACCGGAAACCACCCAGAACTGGTCGCTGTTTCTCGGATCCAGTGCGATGCAGCCGGACCAGTGGATCGCCTTGTCCCGAATCCAGCTGTGACCGCCGTCCTGCAAATAGTTTGCAATCAGCGGCCCATTCCAGTATGCAGTGTTGCCGGGAGTCATTTCTGTCCAGGTTTCGCCGCCGTCTTCCGACTTGAAGAAACGGTCGCCCCATGCAATGGCATCTCTGTCCCAGGCATCAGCAGTCCAAGACTGGGAGTACCACTGTGCGCAAGTGGTTGCCACCAGCTTGTTGGCATCCTTCGGGTCACTTGCTACTGCGCCATAACCGACATTCAGCTTTGTGGCAGTACCGTTGGAAGTTGTAGTCGGTGTAATATCTTTCAGTTCGTCGGTCTTGGGGTTATACTTATAAGCATAACCAGTGCCGCTGTCGAACATCAGACCGTTGATGTAGGTGATCAGCAGGTTGCCGTCCGGATCCAGATTGATTCTGGAGGGCATCTGCTCGGTGGGCAGATCTTCGCTCAGGGGCTTGAAATCGTCGCTGCCGACTTCTGCCACGTGGAGGTTTGCCTTGCCCTTGACGGAAGTGCCGACGTAGACCTTGCCGTCTGTAATTTTAATCGTAGCAATACCATTGACGTTCAGGTATTCGTCATCTGCGACAGATCTTACCATATGCTCTGTCCAGGTCGGCCATTTGATGCTGTATTCGAACAGCCCCAGCTTATCATAGCCCATGACCGGACTCCAGGTGTCGCCGCCGTCCTCACTCATAATGAGGGCAGAATCGCCGGCAGTGGCATCGCCGCCGCAGTAGATGATATTCGGGTTGTCCGGATCCACGGCGATTGCCTCACCGGTCTGTCTGCCGTAGCCGTTGCCGTGTACCTGAATCAGATCGGTAACGTCGATCTCTTCAAAGGTTTCGCCGGCATCGCGGGAACGGAAAATGACGGTTCGTGCATCGCTGAAATATGCACAGCCGCACAGCAGATACAGGGTGTCGTCATCGTTGGGGTCAACGCACATGGCATCAACGCTCAGGAAGCCGCGGTCAGCTTCGTTCAAGAAGTCCAGCAGCTGAACCCATTTTTTCTGTTCATAGTCATAGCGGTATGCACCGCCTACGTCGGTACGGGCATACATCTGATCGTCACCGGTGACGATACCGGAAACAAAGCCGCCGCCGGCAATGTTCAGTGTATCCCAATCCATAGAGGATTCGATCGAGTCCGCAGCAGATGCCGTCAGCGGCTGGCTGATGCCGGCAGTGCCGATTCCCGTGCACAGCAATGCGGCTGCGGTGAGCACGGAAATGATTTTTTTCTGTTTGGTCATGGAGTTTCCCCTTTCAAAAATTCCCGAACCGTTCGTGCAGTTCGGCTCGCACGGTTCCTTTGTTGCAGACAGTCTGGCACGCCTTCTGTCCACGTTCCTATTTATTATAGCATGCTTTGTGCAGGTTTTCAAGAATGAAATCACATATACCGTAAAATTTGTGCAGATTGGCAGTCTACGAGAGCGATTTTCTTACAAAATGCACAAATTACTGAAAATACGCAATTTAGAGATGCGATATTTGTGGAATTTGTCAAATGACAGGAGCGAGAAAGTGTGGTATAATACAAGAGATGTAACCACTTTGTAAGATTTGAACCGGCTTTTGTTGCAATTATTACAATTTGGAGAAAAAGCAGGAAAACCGGAGAAAAGAAATGAGAAAGAGAAAGGGAAGTCGTTATGGCAAGGCGAACCAAAGACAACGTCTGGGACAAGTTTTCCAGAATCGGTGTCATTTTAGTGTTATTATACGTGATGTTTATCATTCTGGGATTTGCAGTCCGGCTGCTGTTCTTCTCCGATGAACGGGGCACCAGCATCATTCCGGAGGGCAATGGTGTTGTGGCTTCTGCGGAGGGCACCTCTGCACAGAGCACTGCCGCATCGGAAACTGCCACCACCAATGAGAACATTCTGGATCTGTCTGTGGACAAGACTTATCTGGCAGTGCTGGAGGGTGGTACCGCCGGCATTGCGGTGAACATGTCCACCACCGGTGCGGCAAGTGCCGGCGATCTCCTTTGGAGCAGCAGCGATGAAACGGTTGCAACCGTAGACAATGCAGGCACTGTGACCGGTGTCAAGGCGGGCAAGTGTGACATCACCGTTTCTGTAAAAGGAAACGATGCCATTGCCCAGACCGTTCCGGTGACAGTCCGGCATCTGGAACAGAAAGACGGCTGCACTTACGTAGACGGGATCCTGATCGTGAACAAGAGCTACGGCTTGCCGGAAAGCTATGATCCGGGGCTGGATTCCACCACAAAGGCTGCCTTTGAACAGATGAAAGCCGACGCTGCCAAGGAGGACCTGAACCTGTACATCGGTTCGGACTTCCGCGATTATGCATATCAGGTGAAGATCTACAACAACTATAACGATCTGTACGGCTGGGAAATGGCAGATACCTTTTCGGCACGCCCGGGATATTCCGAGCACCAGACCGGACTGACCATTGACTGCAACACCATTGATGATGCCTTTGGCGAAACCGCAGAAGCGGTATGGCTGGCAGAGCATTGTGCAGACTACGGCTTCATTATCCGTTTTCCGGACGGCAAGGAAAACATCACCGGCTATCAGTACGAACCGTGGCATATCCGCTATGTGGGCGTGGATACCGCAAAGGAGATCATGTCGCAGGGTTTGACGCTGGAGGAATATCTGGGCGTGCAGTCGGAATATGCAGGACCTTGGGAAGGTTAATAACAGATATGTGAGAGATCTCCGTGCCCTTGAGGTGCGGAGATTTTTTGTGCGGTATTGCCTATAGTATGGAGGTCAGATGCAATGTACCATTACAATATCTGCACGATTGCAGACGAAGTGATCTTTCAGAAACAGTGCAGGGCACTGGAAACGCATCTCCCGCATCTGGTCAAGGACGAACTGCTGGAAGATGTGGACGGTTCGCTGATGCAGCGGTATTGGCTGGACGGAAAAATGATTCGGGTTTATAACAGTAATGACATTCGTTCCGTTTATATTGACTCGGAAGTGGAACTGGAACCGTATTTCAAGGGTAAGAACAAAGCGGAAACGCCCCTTGCAGAGTGACTTTTGCCCCGCACCGTAAAAAAGAATCTGAAAATCCAAAAAAAATTTCAAAAAACTATTCCAAAATACAGAAAAGTGTGCTATAATAGTATCAGAGCCGTCCAACCGCACAGCGATTTGCGGCAAAACTATCAAAAAAGAGGTTTTTGACATGGAAATCAAAAAACAACTGACGACTTGTCCGAAAGAAAAACCCAAGGACGAGAGCAAGCTTGGATTCGGTCATATCTTCACCGACCACATGCTGGTAATGCCCTATGATGAAGGTCAGGGCTGGCACGATCCGGTGATTATGCCCTATGGTGATATTACCCTTAGCCCGTCTGCAATGTGCCTGCACTATGGTCAGACCGTGTTCGAAGGTCTGAAGGCATATCGCCGTGCCGACGGCGGCGTACAGCTGTTCCGTCCGGACGAAAACTTCAAGCGTCTGAACCGTTCCAACGAGCGTCTGGTCATTCCGGAACTGCCGGAGGAACTGGGACTGCAGTGTCTGAAAGAACTCATCTCTGTGGAAAAGGACTGGGTTCCGCACACAGAAGGTGCTTCCCTGTACATTCGTCCGTTTATTTTTGCAGTAGATCCGTTCCTCGGCGTACATCCGGGTGAACACTATCTGTTCATGATTATTCTTTCTCCGTCCGGTCCGTACTATGCTTCCGGTCTGGATCCGGTCAATATCTACGTAGAAAACAAGTACGTTCGTACTGTCCGCGGCGGTATGGGTTATGCCAAGACCGGCGGTAACTATGCGGCTTCTCTGCACAGCCAGGCTGATGCTTATGAGCAGGGCTATTCGCAGGTTCTGTGGCTGGACGGCGTAGAGCAGAAGTACATCGAAGAAGTTGGTGCCATGAACATCGCTTTCGTCATTGACGGCGAAGTGGTAACACCGTCTTTGGAAACCGGCTCCATTCTGTCCGGTATCACCAGAAAGTCTGCTCTGGAACTGTGCCGTTCCAAGGGCATTCCGGTTTCGGAACGCCGCATCACCATTCAGGAAATTGCCGATGCATATGACGCAGGCAAGCTGTCCGAAGTATTCGGTACCGGTACCGCTGCGGTCATCTCTCCGGTAGGTCACCTGAAGTGGGGCGACAAGGTCATGACGATCAACAACAACAAGATCGGACCGGTTTCCCAGATGATCTATGATACCCTGACTGGCATTCAGTGGGGCAAGATTCCGGACGAATTCGGCTGGATCGTACCGATCGACTGAGCATGCTGCGAAAGATTCTTTCTCCCGAAACCTGTGCAGCCTGCCGGCTCTGCTGCGGGTTTGACTGTACAGACACGTGGGAATTTCCGGTACTGCCGCAGGAAACGGTGGAAGCCATGCACCGTATGGGTGTTTCGCCGAAGCTGGTTCCGGCGGGAGAGGAGCAGACATTTGCGGCACCGCCGCTACGGGGCGAGGAATTGTTCTTCTGTCCCATGCTCTGCGAAACCGGCTGCACCATGGGGTCGGAAAAGCCCTTTGACTGCAAGGTCTGGCCGTTCCGCATGATGCGGGATTTGACCGGCAATGTGCGTGTCGCTGTGGCGGGATATTGTCCCGGCATGGAACGCTATACCGATGAGCAGCTGGAAACATTTCTGGCGGAAGAAGGCCTGGGCAAGCTGCTGCTGGCATATGCCGCAGAGCACCCTGCACATGTGAAGCCCTATTCCAAAGAATATCGTTTTCTGAACGTAAAGTAAGAACCCGTCTTCTAAAACAAAATCTAAAACAAAAGGAGTTACCTAGCTTGAGAGCAAGGTAACTCCTTTTTGCTGTCTTATACCACGCCGGCAGAATTCCGGATCTCCGCGTCCAGTGCCGCCAGCAGATGATTCCATGTGGCAGCATCTACCACACCGTCTGCCGGCAGCGGCGTGTAGCTTTGGAACTGCTTCACGGCATTCTGGGTGGCAGTGTCAAATACACCGCTGTTGCTGATCGGCGGGATCTTCGGAAAATTGTTCTGAATTGCCTGCAAAATGCCTTGTATCACGAAAACAGCACCGCCCGTATCGCCCAGCGTGTAGGCGGTGATGCCGGTGGGAAACAGTGCCAGATGCAGTACCGGCGGACGAACCTCCTGCAAATATGCCTGTGCAACAGCGTTCCATGTGGCAGTGTCAGTTTCACCGGTTGCCGGCATATGGTTCTGCTGCTGGAACTGCCGTATTGCCTCAATGGTTTTCTCTCCATAGATGCCGTCCGGTATTACATGTGGCAGCTGCTGTATGTGGGAAATGCCGTGGAGATACCCCTGTAATTCCCGAATGTGTTGTTGCTTCTGTAACTCTGTGTACGCCATGTGTCACCCTCCTTAAGGAAACACTGAATAAAGCTTGTGCGTAAGATGCGTCGTCAGATTGCGTGCAAAGCCGTCAGGCGGGCTTTATGCAGTGTTTCCTCAGGTGATCGTATATCCCGGAGCCTGATAGGGTTGTTTGTCGTAGCCGTATTTCAAATCGGAGTACAGGCTGGTGATCGCGTTCCATACCGCGGTACCCACTACGCCGTTTTTCGGGTAGCCGAACAGTTCCTGAAACGCCATGACAGAAGCCTTGGTCATGGGGCCGAAATAGCCGGTGGCGTTGACGGTGGGAATTTCCGGATAGGTGCCGTGGATATAGGTGAGATACTGCTGCATCAGACGGACGTACTCGCTGGTAGTGCCCTCCCGCAGAACCACGCCGGGGTAGAGCACCACGTCATTGACCGAGGTGTCCAGCGGTATCGATTCCACAATGCCGGTGTAGGCATCATAGAGGGCGTTCCATGTGGAAAAATCCACCACGCCCGTCACCGGAAGCCCGAACGCCTGCTGGAGGGATTTGACGGAAGTTTCTGTCTGTTCTCCGAAGTAGCCGGTAATTTCCACCGGCTGTATGGCGGCATAGTAGGCTCCCACCACTGCAAGATGATACTGGAGGGCACGGATGTTTTTTCCCTGCATGCCGAAGTGCAGATCCTCGGTGTGCGTATGCTCGATGTCCTGCTGGGTCAGCCCCTCGGAGTTCAGTTCTGCCAGGTTTTTCACGCTGGTAAAAATATAGGAGATCCGGTACCATGTGGCTTCGTTGACAATGCCGGTTGCCGGCAGCCCGAAGATTTCCTGAAAGGCAATGACGGCATCTTGTGTGATATAGTCAAAATCGCCGGCAGCTTCGCCGATTTTGGGAATGGCAGGGTAGTTTCTGGAAATGCGGTTCAGCTGTACCTGAATGGTGCGGACCGGATCATCGGAAAGTCCCAGCCGCAAATCAAATCCCGGATAGGAGGGCGTGTTGGTCATTACGGGAACGTTGGTGACAATGTCGATGTCGCTGCCGTAAAATGTGGTAAGGATCTCATAAGGAGTCATGCCCTGTTGTGCCAGCGGCACGGTGCCCCACTGGGAAAGCCCGTCACAGGTTACCGTTGTGCCGTTGCAGAACGCTGTGAACAGCGGCTCCACATTGCCCTGCCGCCGGACGTAAGAGTTGAACAGTTCGTCAACCAGCTGTCCCACGTTTTCGAAAATTTCTCTGCCGTAGATGTACTTCTGGTCAAACTGGGTGGAGTTGGTGATGTCAAAGGGATACCCGCGGGAGCGATACCACTCAGTATAGACACGGTTGAGGGCAAAGCTGACAATGACGTAGATGTTGGCACGAATGGCATTTTCCGGCCACGTGGGGTAAATTTCGCTGGATACCACGTTTTTGATGTAATCGGGAAAGGAAACGGTGACGTTGTTCGCCGTTTCCTCCGGTCGCCCCAGATGCACGGTAATATCTCTGGGGATAAAGGGTTCTCCGACTGGCATATCTGGCAGCCCTCCTTACAGATTGGGTTCGGTGTTTTGGTAGACAATGGTTTTCGGCGGCTCCTGCAAGTAGCTGGGCAGGGGAATCATGTGGAAGATCTGTCGGGAGGTCGTGCCGGCGAATACTGGTACAGCTTCGCTGACCTGCCGGTAAAAACCGTCCGCATAGACGCTGACATCATAGGTGCTATATGGCTTTCGGGTTTCGTCGCAGTTCAGTGAGAGAGAAGCCGCCGGCACCGGCAGCGGAATTTTTCCGGTTTCGCCGCTTTCGTTGGTGACGGCAGTGTGTTTCAGATGTACCTGTTCCTCCGTGCCGTTGGTCACCAGCACGGACACACCGGCAAGGGCACGGGCATTGCCGGCACTGCGGGTGATGACCTGAATCCAGCCGATCGCCGGCTGTTCCTGTGGAGTTTTCTCCACTTCCAGCTGCGGCGGAGGAACGGTTTCGGTAGGAAGCGGTTCCGGCATCGGGGGAGCAGGCTCCGGTTCTGGGGGCGTGGGTTCCGGCTGTGGCTCCTGCGGCGGAGCTTCTTCCGGTTCCGGAACGGGTGCCGGTGCAGATGCCTGTGCCGTGTGATAGAGCCGCAGCAGCTCTGCCTGATATTCTTCCGGTGTTTTTTCCATAGCAGTTAGCCTCCTGTCAAAGCGTTGATGTGAACACGTTCCGCGTTTCCACAATCTATGCGATTGTCTGGGGAAATATGTGCATGGACAATACCGCACAAAAAAGTCTGCCCTTGTCCGGACAGACTTTTCTGTTTTCCACAGTGGAATGTGGAAAGCACATGGAAACCCTGCATAAAGCCCGCCTGACGGCTTTGCACGCAATCTGCGTGCAGATTTTCCGCCATATTGTTCAGAAATCCCTTGCCATACGACTGCGTTCGAGGCAGGATTCTGCTCGAGAACAAAGGAGTGTCGCACTAAGATGAATTGCGACCATACAGTATGCCTGCGGAATTTCTATGCAATCTGCCGAAAAATCTGACGACGCATCTTACGCACAAGCTTGATGCAGTGTTTCCCTATCTCCGCTGGGAAACCGTCGCGGGCTCGGTCAGTGCTTCCCGTCGGAACAGGAATGTCATACACCAAAGGGCTGCGATCGCCACCAGAATATAAACGGCACGGCTGATGAACGATGCCGAACCGCCGAAGATCCATGCCACCAGATCAAATTCAAACACGCCGACCAGTCCCCAGTTGACACCGCCGATAATCAGCAGGATCAGTGCAAGTTTATCCCACATGCAGCTACACCTCTTTTCTGCAATTTCTGTGAGAATACATATCCGCTTCTCACAGTTTTGCTCTTATAGTATGCCCGCAAACCGTGTGGAATATTCTGTGGAAAACACCTGTTTTCTGACGGCATGTATTTTGATAACAACCACAAATGGCGTACCATACTTTTTGTGCAATTCTACAAAATCCACAGAGAACAGGCACTTTTTGTGTATTTTCCCTTGACGGGTGACCGCGAATTGTGTATAATAGATACGGTGATAAAACCGCAAAGATGGAGGTCTTATGATTGGTGAAAACCCTCCTATTTTGTTTTTATCAGTTCTCCATTGATTTTATCACTCGTTTTGTTGTCTCCTTTCTTTTGTTCTTGATTTTGTTTAGCCCGATTCCGGTTGGAGTCGGGCGTTTTTTTGTCTGTAGGCACTGTGCGGCTCTCAGATACAAAAGGCAATACCGCACAAAGAGCGTCTGGCGACTTTGCACGCCATCTGCTTGCAAATTTCCCTTCAGAGCCTGTTTCGT
>PPYE01107560.1_pt1 | contig 14369 bp, 14 predicted proteins | sample 1559881 | NCBI WGS metagenome assembly PPYE01 (sample SAMN08240022, study PRJNA423297) | Human gut metagenome, whole genome shotgun sequencing project.
TCGTCCCGCTGCTCTCCGATGAGGAGTGGGAGGACGCGGCAGATACCTACATCGAGATGTGCGATGAGGCGCTGGACTATTACGCCGACCACGGCGAACCCATCGACATAGACAATGACGTCGAGCTGGGAGACCTGATGGTTGCCATGCTCTTTCCCCTCGGCATCTCGGCCATTATCTGCTTTGTCCTGTACAGCCAGATGAAGACGGCCAAGCGGAAGACCCGGGCCGATGAGTATATGCCCGGCTTCGCCCTGCGGGTCAAGCGCGACCGCTACACCCACACCACCCGGGAGCGGGTCTATGACCCGCCCAAGAAGGAGTCAAGCTCCTCCGGCGGCTCGTCCACCGACTCCGACGGCTTCGGCGGCTCGTCGGGAGGGTCGTTTTGAAAAAGGCTCTCCCTTTGAGGAAAGACTTCCCCCGGTCGGGGGAAGATGTCGCGTAAGCGACAGAAGGGGGAATCTGGCGCGAAGCGCCTGAGAGGGCAAGGCTGCTGACAACGAGGCGCAGGCGTAGCGATAGCATCGCTCTGACAAAGAGATTTTCCTATCGCTATGCAGAGTCTCTATTACAGGTAGCTTGCCCTCTCCGTCATCGCAAGCGATGCCACCTCTCCCAAAGGGAGAGGCTGGCCCTGCTGCAACAACAAAAAATCCCCCCTCGCTGTTATCTCGCAGCGAGGGGGAATTTTTATGTGATGTTGGATTGGAATACCATGAAAATTCAAATTGGAAATATCAGGAATCAATGGACATGGTGCCCTTCAGCAGGACAAAGATGTAGGGAGAGGTCTTGCCATTGACCGTGATGGTCTTGATGCTGACGGAGATCTCTTCCGGAACATAAACAGCGGTAACACCATTGACGGTCTGATGATTGGAGCTGGAAAGGAAGAGATGGCGCTGGCTATTGATGAAATTGCCGGAGGCCTCGTAGAGCTGTGTGGAGTTCAGGTCTTTGTATTCCTTATCGAAATCCCGGATGGCGGCGCTGTAGAAGGTATAGGCTGCAACGGGAGACCCACCGCTCCGTGCAAAGGCTCTGAGGTTTCCGCCTACGATCCCAGAGGTGATATATTGATATTTGGTTGCATCTGGGTCGCCCAGAGCCTTCTTGATGGAATCGTAGGCGATCTGTTCATAGCCCGGATTGTCATCCTTGGTATACTTTGTGTCAGAGCTGAGTGCGTCCAGACCTGCTTGAAGAGCATTGTCAAGACTCTTGCTCTCCTTGAGTTCATAGCCGGTCCGTGCGCTGGCTGTTTTGATAAAGACGGAAGTGTCGTATTTGGGGTCTGAGCCGCACGCTGTAAAGATACACAGGGAGACTGCACTGGCCGCAACGGCGGCAAGGATTCGTTTGAGCATTTTCATAAGATACCTCCTAACATTGTGAAAATCGATGATGCAGAACAGATCGTGTATTCTGCTGTTAAATTAAGTATACCCCCCCCCGTAAGAACATTCAATTAGTAAATCTCCCAAAAATCTGTAGAAGATTTTGTGGGAAATGAGGAAGAGAAAAGCCGTCTCAGCGACAGAAAACAAAAAGACCTCCACCATGCAAAGCATGGCAGAAGTCTTTGTATCAAAAACTATGGTTACAGCATCTTGGAAAGGAATGCCTTCAGGCGGGGATGCTTGGGATTGGTGAACAGCTCCTGCGGCGGCTCATCCTCCTGAATGCGGCCCTCGTCGATGAAGATGACGCGGTTGGAGACTTCGCGGGCGAAGCCCATCTCGTGGGTGACCACCAGCATGGTGATGCCGGTATGGGCCAGCTCTTTCATCAGCTCGAGGACCTCGCCAACCATCTCGGGGTCGAGGGCGCTGGTCGGCTCGTCGAAGAGGATGACGTCCGGGTCCATCGCCAGCGCACGGGCGATGGCGATGCGCTGCTGCTGGCCGCCGGACAGGCTCTTGGGGTAGGCGTTGGCCTTGTCGGCCAGACCCACGCGGGCCAGAAGCTCGTCGGCGCGGGCAGAGATGGACTCTTTGTCCTTGAGCTTGAGGAGGCTGGGGGCCAGCTCGAGGTTCTTCTTGACGGTCAGGTGGGGGAAGAGGTTGAAGTGCTGGAACACCATGCCCATCTTCTGGCGGACGGCGTCGATGTGGTCATCGTCCACCTCCACGCCCTCAAACTTGATGCTGCCGCCGGTGGGGATCTCCAGCCGGTTCAGGCAGCGCAGGAAGGTGGACTTGCCGCAGCCCGAGGGGCCGATGAGGCAAACCACGTCGCCGCGGTAGATGTCGATGTCGATGCCCTTCAGCACGTCGAGGGTGGGGGTGGGCTGCTTTGCGCCCTTCCGCTTTTCGCCGCCGTAGGTCTTGGTCAGACCGCGGACTTCAAGGATCTTATCGGTCACTTTGTGCCAGCCTCCTCTCAAACTTTGCGAGCAGCCATGTGAACAGCATCACCAGCACCAGATAGATGAGGGCGACGCCGCACAGGGGGAACATGGCCTCGTAGGTGCGGTTCATGATGCCCTGTGCCGCATACAGCAGCTCCTTGCCGCCGATGACGGTGATGAGGGACGTATCCTTCAGCAGCATGATGAACTCGTTGCCGAGGGCGGGAAGCACGGCGCGGATGGCCTGCGGGATGATGATGACCACCATCGTGGTTATGTAGTTGAGGCCGAGGCTGCGGCCGGCCTCCATCTGGCCGGGGTCAACGGCCATCAGGCCGCCGCGGATGATCTCGGAGACATAGGCGCCCGAGTTGATGCCCAGCGCCAGCGCGCCGACCATTGTGAAGTTGCGGCTGTTGGCAAAGATGACCATGCTCATGATGAGCAGCTGCACCATCATAGGCGTGCCGCGGATGATGGTGGTGTACACCTGACACACCGCGTTGAAGAAGCCCAGCACCGGGTTCATGCGGCCGGTGCGCTGCTGGTCGTGGGCCACACGCACCAGCGCCACCACGCTGCCCAGCATGACGCCCATCGCCAGCGCGATGGCTGTGACCAGCAGGGTGGTGCCCACGCCGTTGATGTACTGGAGCCAGCGGTCCTTCAGGATGAATGCCTGATAAAACTTAAAGAAAATGTTCTGCCCGAAGCTGAGCGGCGTCCCGCTGTTGAGAAGCTCTTTCAGCAGCTCGTATTGTGCGGCCATTCGCATCCTCACCTTTCTTTTTGTAAAAATTTTGTAACCGGTGGATTTCAAAAAAGGGGAGGAGCCTTTTCAGGCCGCCTCCCCCTGACGCGGAAAGAAACGCGCTGATTATTCAGCGGTGATGTACTTGTCCACGATGGACTGCAGGGTGCCGTCTGCCTTCAGCTCTTCCAGAGCAGCGTTGACAGCGTCTTCCAGAGCGGTGTTGCCCTTGGCCATGCCGATGGCGTAGTCCTCCTCGGCGTAGCTGGTGTCCAGAAGGACGAGACCGGGGTTGGCAGCGACGAACTCCTTGGCGGGGGCATTGTCGATGACGACAGCGTCCACCTGACCGTTGTTCAGAGCCTGCACAGCGGTCAGACCATCGTCGTAAGCCACGACTGCATCGTCGCCGAAGTCATCGGAGCAGTAGATGTAGCCAGTGGTGCCGCGCTGGGTGCCGATCATCTTGCCGGCCAGATCGTCGGGAGAAGCGATGTCAGAACCCTCGGGCACGATGATGGACTGGATGCCGGTAGCGTAGCTGTCGGAGAAGTCCATGACGTTCTTGCGCTCGTCGGTGACGGTGACGCCAGCCATGGCAATGTCGGCCTTGCCCTGCTGGACGCTCAGAAGAGCAGCGTCAAAGTCCATGTCGTCGATCTGCAGCTCGAGGCCCAGTTTGTCGGCGATGGCCTGAGCGGTATCGATATCAATGCCCTCAAATGCGCCTGCATCGGTGGTCATCTCGTACGGAGGGAAGGCGGCGTTGGTGGCCATGGTCAGCTTGCCAGCCTCAACGGTGGTCAGCTCAGCAGCGGCAGCGCTGGTGGAAGCAGCCTCGGAAGAAGCAGCCACAGAGCTTGCAGCGGAAGAAGCGGTGGAGGCAGAGCCGCCGCAGGCGGTCAGAGCCAGAGCAGCAATGGTCAGGCCGGAAGCAGCGAGAAAGCTGCGGCGAGAGATCTTTTTCATATTCAAACACTCCTCTTTATGTGCATATCATTTGCAGTTCTCTGCTGCGATGCGATTCATCGAAAAATCAGAGAGCGTGTTTAGTATAGGTTGTACAATTTGAAAAGTCAAGTGTTGTGCAAAAATTCCATCAAATTGAAACCGAATTGCAAACAATTATGCAGAATAAAGCCGAAGAACGATGTATATATGCAGAAAGCAAGCCGCCCGGAAGCCTCTCCCCTTGGGAGAGGTGTCACCGAAGGTGACGGAGAGGGCAAGGACGCTGACGAGGAAGCGCAGGCACGGCGATAGCATCGCTTTGACAAAGGGGCTGCTTATCGCTGCATGACGGCTCTGCCGTAGTTGGCTTGCCCTCTCAGGCGCTTCGCGCCAGCTCTCCCAAGGGGAGAGCCTTAACGAGAGCCATCACACGCTCCGCGCCAGCTCCTCCCTGCTCCGCTTGGGCACACAGTAGTTGCGGTCCTCGTCCAGATAATATTTGATGCCCGTCTCTTCGGTCATGGGCACGACCTTGGCGGTGTGGGCGGGGTAGCCAAGCGCCACCATGAAGGCCAGCTTGTCCGGCTCGGCGATGCCCAACAGCTCGCTCAGGGCAGGCTTGTTGATGGCACCCATGATGCAACTGCCCACGCCCTTGTCCCACGCGGCAAGGGTGATGTTGGCCAGCGCGATGCCGGTGTCGGTGTTGAGGTCGCCGGGGATGGCGCTGTCCTGCACGATGGCCAGATACATCACCGGCTGCTCGTCGGCTTTGGGCGTGCCCTGCTCCGGCGGCAGATAACCGGCCCACTTGACCAGCGGGTGGACTTTCGCCACCATTTCAGGGCTTTGCACCACCACCAGCTTCACGGCCTGACGGTTCGCGCCACAGGACGAAAGGCGCAAAGCCTCGACCATATCCTCCACCACATCCTGCGGCACCGGCTTCTGGGCGAAGCGGCGGTAGGTGCGGCGGGCAGCAAGCGTTTCCATAATAGACATCAGCGGACACTCCTTTACTATATAAGTACAGCCTGATTATAGCATAGGCGCAGGCGCAGTGCAAGAAATTTGGAATCAGCGGAAAACACGGGAAAGGCCTGTCTGAGGAATGAAGAAATGAGAGAAAAATCCATAGACTGGAGATAAAAATGACGATATGATGTTAATGAACGCTAACATACTGGAAAAATATTGACAAAAAGCAGGAGATGACCTATCATTAGTTATAGCAAACTAACCGCCCTCTGTGGAGATGCGCAGAGGAAAACAAGAAGAAGCAAAACAACTTATGAGGTGTAAGAAAATGACTAACATGACTCGTCGTAATTTCCTGAAGAGCGCTGGTATGATGGCTCTGGCCGTGGCAGCAGCGGGTGTTCTCTCTGGCTGCGATAGCAGTAGCAAAAACCCTGTGATGGCAGATGTTGAAGTCCAGTACTGGTATGAAAGCGCTCTTTTGGGTCAGAAGCAGGTTGACGACGGCTCGTATACAGAAACCGTCAGTGTTGTAAAGGGCGGCAATGTCAAGAAGGAGCAGATCGAGGAGACTCTGAAAAAGATTCGTACAAATCAAGGCTTTAAGCTGAAGAACGAGGGGCTGACAGAGTTTGACGTTGACTGGACGGCAGAAAAGCCAGTTGCGAAAATTGAGATGGTCATTGCATAATTGAAACTGCGCGATAAAGCGCATTTTTGAACAAAGAAACACCCGCAGCACGTTTCCATATCATGGGGAAACAGCACTGCGGGTGCTTTTTGTTGTTACCGCTTATTTGCTCTTCCACCTATGCCCCTTTGGCATGGGCAGGCCCAGAACCAGCGCGATGCCCACGGCCAGCGCGACGGCGACCTTGAAGGTGGAGATGCCGTTGGCCAGCGAGCGGGCGTTTTCGCCTTGGATGAAGTAGTAGGCCGTGTAGTAGATGCCTGCGCCGGGCACGAGGGGGAAGATGCCGGTGAGGAGAAAGACCGTTACCGGCGTTTTGAGCAGGATGGCGAAGAGCCGGGACACCAGCGTCAGCGGGATGACCGCGATGAGGGAAGCCGCCGCAGCATCGGCCCCGTACAAGACCGCCAGCTCATAGACGAACCAGCCCGCTGCGCCCACCAGTGCGCAGCAGGGGAGGGTGCGCCGGGGGCAGGCGAAGAGGATGGCGAAGCTCAGCGTCCCCGCCCCGGCCAGAAAGAACTGAGCCACCAGCTGGCCGATCTGGGCATTTGTCAGCGTCATCATACCACCGTCACCCCCGTCAGGATCGAAGTAAGGCTCAGCACAAGACCGGTGCCGATGGCGATGCTGGCTGCGATCAGCAGGGCGTCGATCATCCGGATGGTCCCCGAGAGGTAGTCGCCCTGCACGAAGTCCCGGATGCCCATAGTGAAGGCGATGCCGGGGGTCAGGATCATCAGGGTGCCGATGATGGCATGGCTGGACTCGATGCCCAGCAGGGAGCACCCGACGATGCAGACCAGCGTGATAAGGGCCGCCGCCGAGATCTTGCGGAAGCCGCTGGATAACCCCTTTTTCTCGCAGAGCAGCAGATAGCCGCTGACGAGGAAACCGGCCACAGCCGCCGCCAGCGCCGAGCGCACCGTGCCGCCGAAGATGAGGGCGAAGCAGGCTGCGCCGCTCATCCCGGCCAGAAGCTGGGTCCGGCCCTTGGGGAAGGGGATGCGCCGGGCCTCGGCCAGACGGCACTCGGCCTCGTCCAGCGTGACGCCCCCGGCGGCGATCTGACGGGAAAGGGCGTTCACCGCCACCACCCGGCCCAAGTGGGTCGTCCGCACCGGTACGTTCCGCACCTCGGCGATCTCCGCCGTGCCTGCGCTGGCGAAGATGCCGTTGGTCAGCACATAGACGTGGAACTCCCGCAGATGAAAGCTGCGGGCCATGATCTCCATCGTCTGCTCCACCCGAAAGACCTCCGCTCCGTTTTCCAGCAGCGTCTCGCCTGCCGCCATGATGAAATCCATGATGCGGCGGCGCTGCTCGTCGGTGGGGTATAACTCTCTGCTGTCCATTCCGGCCCTCCTTGTCCTGCCTGTCAGAGGCGGACCTGTTCTCTCCTGCTATACTTTATCACAATTCCCGGAGCTTGCAAAGGCGCCTTTTCACATTTTCGCACAACTTCCGTCCTTGCCGTCGGGGGCACAGTGTGTTACACTGATACTGACTATGAAAATGTCGAAAACGACAGGAGGAAAATGACTGTGAAGCAGAGTCTGAGTTTCGCGCGCCGTCTGGCGGCGCTGGTGCTGGCAGCGGTGATGCTGTGTGTGGCTGTCCCGGCGGTGTTTGCCGAGGATGCCGCGCCCGGGGCCACCACCATCGGCGGCGCAAACACCACCCTCGTCCCGGGGGAAGAAGAAAATTGTCTGAGCTGGCTCTTCGGCTCCAAAGATAAGATCACCATGCCCTATCTGAACATCAAGGGCAAGGGCCTGCGCAGGAACGTGACCCTCGACCTCGTGGACTGCCTCGTGGGCATCACCTACACCGAGCTTGGCTCCATCGGCAGCTATGTCAGCGCCAGCGCGGCGCAGGAGGCGTGGAAAGCGCAGGCCGTGGCCATCCACTCCTACCTCGAGTACCACAAGCAGTACGGCTCTTCGGCCAACGCCCTCATCTATACCCCGGTGGAGGACATCCCCGCCTCGGCCCGCTCGGCCATCCGTAAGGCGGTGGAGTCGGTGAAGGATGAGGTGCTGACCTACAACGGCAGCGTCATCGACGCCGTCTGGTCGGCCAGCGCGGGCTATAACACCCAGACCGGCGTTTACGGCACCTGCTCCAGCCTCGATGCGTGGGGTTCGGATGTGCCCTACCTCAAGAGCGTCGAAAGCCCCTACGAGCGCCAGTACCACGAAAAGCTCCGCCGGGTCATCGGCAAGGACTACGACTACACCGAGTACAAGGACAGCCGCACCGGTGAGCCTTACCAGAGCGCCGATACCACCCACAAAGACCTCGGCGGCTTCGTCCAGTACAACACGCTGGTGTCCAACGGCCGCAGCTACCGCTACATCAACCAGTTCGTGTCCTCCCGCTACTGCTTCGACTTCAGCGCAGATGCTGCGGGCGTGCCCTGCATGAACTACTACGGCTTCGGCCACGGCGTGGGCATGAGCCAGTGCGGCGCGGTGGGCTATGCCGCCGAGGAGGGGATGGGCTACCGCGACATCCTCAAGCACTACTACTCCGGCGTTTCCATCCGGACGGTGGGCAGCGGCAGCTCTTCCGGCGGCGGACTGTTCAGCTGGCTGCGCCGCCTGCTCGGGATGTAAAAAACGAAAGGAATTGCGCAAAATACTTCTCAAATGAGGCGCGATTTGGTATACTGTACACGTTTGTACCCGAGAAACGGCTCTTTTGCGCTTCACGTCCCGAGATCGCTGGGACGATACGATAAATGATATTAGGTGGAGAGAACGGAATGCAGTTGGAGAAGGAAAAGAAAGAAAAGCAGGAGCGGGAGCGCTGCCGTGCACTGGCGCAGCGCATCGCAGAGGAGGCGGCTGCCGCCTCGGTGGCCCTGCTGGGAGAGCAGAGCCTTCTGCTGACCAAGGCGCTGCGCCGGGCAGGCGTAGCGGCAGAGGCGTGGGCGGAAGGCTCGGAGGCAGAGCTTCTGGTCGTGGTGGACCCGGCCTATGAGACGCTGCCGGAAAAGCTGCCCGCCCGGGTGCTGCTGGTGAGCAGCGAGAGCACCGTCATGGCGGGCTGGGCCGAGCAGCTGGCGCAGAGAGGATATTTCCGCGACTTCGGCTGGCGCAGCAAGGGCCGCGCCCAGCAGTCCGCCCTCTTCTGCGCCTCCCAGCCCACCGGGTATAAGATGGTGCGGGGCTATGAGCTGGAAATGGATATCCTGCGCGACCGGATGGTGCGCGCCGAGCGCACCTGCGGCGAGGAAGCCGAGCTGATCGCCCGGCTGCGCAGCGACCTTTCCCTCAGCCGCAGCCACGAGCAGCAGCTGGAAAAGACGCTGGCCGAAGTGACCGGCTCGACCTTTTGGAAGATGACATGGCCCATGCGCTACGCCGTCAGCAAGAGCCGCCAGCTCTGGCACACTCTGCCCCTCTTCGTCCTGCTGCGGGAGCTGCGCCGGGGCGGGATCGAGGGCGTGCGGGAGCAGGCCCGTGCCCGCCGCGAGTATGCCGCCCTCTTCCCGGGCAGGGTCATGCGCGCGGACCGCTTCGCCTCGGCGGAGCTGCTGGTGCATCAGGCGGAAGATCAGCCCGCAGGCCCCAAGATCAGCATCGTGGTGCCCCTGTACAACACCCCGCTGGACTTCCTCGAGGAGCTGCTGGACTCGGTCGTGAACCAGACCTACCGGAACTGGGAGCTTTGCTGTGTGGACGCCGGCACCGCCCCGGGCGTGGGGGAGATGGTCCGGCAGCGTGCCGCCGCAGACCCCCGCATCCGCTACCAGAAGCTGGAAAAGAACGAGCTGATCCCCGGCAACACCAATAAGGGCATCGAGATGGCCACCGGCGACTTCATCGCCCTGCTGGACCACGACGACATCCTCCACCCCTGCGCCCTCTGGTATGCCGCCAAGGCCATCGCCGAGCAGGGGGCCGACTTCGTCTACACCGACGAGGCGACCTTCGAGGGCAAGGTGGAGAATGTGGTGCTCTACCACTTCAAGCCCGATTTCATGCTGGACAATCTCCGCTCCAACAACTATATCTGCCACCTGACCCTCTTCAGCCGTCGGCTGATGGACGCCGCAGGCGGCCCCGAGCGGATGGAGTACAACGGCAGTCAGGACTACGAGCTGTTCCTCCGCCTGACGGAAAAGGCGAGGAAGATCGTCCACATCCCCCATGCCCTCTATTACTGGCGCTCCAGCCCCGGCAGCACGGCCAGCGACATCTCCGCCAAGACCTACTGCATCGATGCGGGCATCGCGGCCCTCAAGGCCCATTATGCCCGCTGCGGCGTGGCCGTGGACGATGTTTCCCTCATCCCGGGTACGCCGGGCTATTACAAGACCGACTACACCATCGCCCATCCGGGCCGGGTGAGCATCCTCATCCCCACCTGCGATCATATCCACGATCTGGAGACCTGCGTGGAGTCCATTTATGCCCGCACGACCTATCCGGATCTTGAGATCATCCTCATCGAAAACAACAGCAAGGCCCCCGAGACCTTCCGGGCCTACGAGCGGATGCAGAAAGAACACCCCGACACCCTCAAGGTCGTCACGTGGGAGGGCAAGGGCTTCAATTACAGCGCCCTGAACAACTTCGGCGAGAAGTTCGCCACCGGCGAATATCTGCTGCTCCTCAACAACGACACTGAGGTCATCACGGCCGCATGGCTGGAGGAGATGGTCATGTACGCCCAGCAGAAGCGGGTGGGCTGCGTGGGCGCAAAGCTGCTCTACCCGGACGATACCATCCAGCACGCCGGCGTCGGCTTCGGCATCGGCGGCGTGGCGGGCCATCTGCACAAGTATTATCCCGCCAGCTCCGACGGCTATATGGGACGGCTGAACTATGTACAGGACGTCTACGCCGACACGGCCGCCTGTCTGCTCATCCGCAAGGAGATCTACGACGAGGTGGGCGGTCTGGATGAGAGCTACGCCGTGGCCTTCAACGATGTGGACTTCTGCGTCCGCGTTCGTCAGGCAGGCTACACCAACGTCTTCACTCCCTTCGCCCAGCTCTACCACTACGAGAGCAAGAGCCGCGGTGTGGAGGACAACCCCGAAAAGCAGAAGCGCTTTCAGGGTGAGGTGCTGCGTTTTCAGGCCCGCTGGGGCGACCTGCTGGCTGCAGGCGACCCCTGCACCAACCCCAACTTCGACATCCAGCGCGAGGATTTCAGCCTGAAGATCCTGCCGCTGGAATAAACAAAAGAGGAACAACCTCTCAGTCTCGCTTCGCTTGCCAAGGCCGGGTTGCGGCTCCCAGCATCCGCGGCGCTTCGCTCGCGTCTTGCTGGCCGCTGCCCCAACAATGACTCCCTGTTTCCGCCACTGGCGGCGGTCGTCATTGTTGCCCCATCGAGGGGGAGCCTTTGGCATGGCGGAAAGGTCTGAGCCATAAAACAAGGAGCATAAAACTTGGAACTCTCTGCTTGCATCGTTGTTTATAACGGCTGCGACGAAGCCCTCCGGGCGGCGCAGACGGTGCTGCAATATACCCGCCGCCACCCGCTGACCCTCTATCTGGTGGACAACGCCAGCCCCGACGGCAGCGGTGCACGGCTGGAAGCCGCTGTCCGGAGCGGCGCTCTGAGCACCCTGCCGGGCCAGCGGGTGGAGGTGCGCTGCCGGAAGGAGAACGGCGGCTTCGGCACCGGCCACAACACCATCCTGCCCGAGCTGACGAGCGATTATCACTTCGTCCTGAACCCCGACATCCAGCTCACCGCCGACACCCTCAGCGATCTGGCCGATTGGATGGCCGCCCACCCGGATGCTGTGATGGCCCGGCCGGGGCTGTGCTTCCCGGACGGCCGCACCCAGCATCTGCCCCTGCGGCGCTGCGCCCTCCGGCCGATGGTCTACCGCCAGCTGCCGTTCCTGAAATTCTGGGAGAAATATAACCGCGCCTATCTCATGGAAGGGGATGACCTGTCAGCCCCCGTGGAGATCGAGTTCTGCACCGGCAGCTTCTCGGCGGTGCGGACGGCAGAGTTCAAGGCCGTGGGCGGCTTTGATGAGCATTACTTCATGTATGTGGAGGATGCGGACCTGACCCAGAAGATGCGCACCAAGGGAAAGGCTTATCTCGTGCCCCAGTACACTGCCATCCATGCGTGGCATCGTGCGGCCCACCGCAGCCTCAGGCCCTTTCTGTGGCAGACCGGGAGCCTGCTGCGGTATTTCTGTAAATGGGGGTTCAAGTTCTGAGTCTCTGCCGCGACGAAACAAGAGAGCGCCCGCCACAAAATTTTTGAGGCGGGCGCTCTTTCCTTGCTTTTTTTTCGATTTGATAGTAGAATAAGGTGTAATACTATCGCAAGCCTGCACGGTGAGCAGAGTGTATTGCGCAACATTGTTTACAGCGGACGCAGCTCCGCTTTGAATCCATACAGGGCAGGGCGGATACGCCGCCGTGCCTTGTACAAGCTGCACAACTTTTTTATTTCATAATATAAGGAGTGCACAAAATGAAAGGTATCATTCTGGCCGGCGGTGCCGGCACCCGGCTTTATCCGCTTACGATGGTCACCAGCAAGCAGCTGCTGCCCGTCTACGACAAGCCGATGATCTACTATCCTCTGTCCACCCTCATGCTGGCGGGCATTCAGGACATCCTCATCATCTCTACCCCCACCGACACGCCCCGCTTCGAGGCGCTGCTGGGCGATGGCAGCCAGTACGGCATCCATCTGCAATATAAGGTCCAGCCGTCTCCGGACGGTCTGGCGCAGGCCTTTATCCTCGGCGAGGAGTTCATCGGCGACGACTGCTGCGCCATGATCCTCGGCGACAACATCTTCTACGGCAACGGCTTCTCCAAGATCCTGAAGACCGCTGTGGCCAACGCGGAGAACAAGGGCCGCTGCACCGTCTTCGGCTACTATGTGCCGGACCCCGAGCGTTTCGGCATCGTGGAGTTCGACGGAAACGGCAAGGTGCTCAGCGTCGAAGAAAAGCCCCAGCACCCCAAGAGCAACTACGCCATCACCGGCCTGTACTTCTACAACAAGGAAGTCGTCCGGATGGCAAAGCAGGTCAAGCCCTCCGCCCGCGGCGAGCTGGAGATCACGACCCTGAACGATATGTACCTCAAGCAGGATGAGCTGGACGTCCAGCTGCTGGGCCGTGGCTTTGCATGGCTGGACACCGGTACGATGGACAGCCTCGTGGAGGCAGCGGACTTTGTGCGGATGATCGAGAAGCGTCAGGGCATCAAGATCAGCGCCCCCGAGGAGATCGCATTCAAGTACGGCTGGATCGACCGCGACACCCTGCTGGAAAGCGCAGAGCGCTACGGCAAGAGTCCCTACGGCCAGCACCTCAAGAATGTGGCTGACGGCAAACTGAAGTATTAAGAGAGGCGGTATCCGCATGAAAATCATTGTTACCGGCTGCAAGGGCCAGCTTGGCACCGAGATCATCAAGCAGCTCCGGGAGGGCCGCAGTGAGCTTGGCCCTCTCCCTGAGAAGCTGATGAACGCCACGGTCATTCCGGTGGACCTGCCGGAGCTGGACATCACCAACTATAAGATGGTGGACGACTTCATCCGCCGCCAGCGCCCGGATGTCATCATCAACTGCGCCGCCTTCACCAACGTGGACGGCTGCGAGGTGAACCATGACACCGCCTTCAAGGCCAACGCCATCGGCCCCCGCAATCTGGCGCAGGCGGCCACCAAGACCGGCGCACGGCTGGTGCACGTCTCCACCGACTATGTCTTCTCCGGCCGTGAGAACGGCGGCATCCCGCAGGATGAGGCCACCATCCCCGGCCCCATCAGCGCCTACGGCTCCACCAAGCTCATGGGTGAGAAGTACGTCGAGCAGTTCTGCCATCGCCACTTTATCGTCCGCACCGCGTGGCTCTACAGCTACTACGGCAAGAACTTCGTCAAGACCATCGTGAACGCGGGCCGAAAGTTCGGCAAGCTGGAGGTCGTCAACGACCAGTGCGGCAACCCCACCAACGCCGTCGATCTGGCCCACGAGATCTTACAGCTCTGCGTCACCCACGAGTACGGCCTGTACCACTGCACCGGCGAGGGTATCTGCTCTTGGTATGATTTTGCGTCTGAGATCATCCGTCTGTCCGGCGTGGACGCCACCGTGGCCCCCTGCACCAGCGAGGAGTACAAGTCGAAGCACCCGGACAGCGCCGACCGCCCCAAGTGGAGCGCTCTGGACAACCGGATGCTCCGCTGCACCGTCGGCAACGATGTCCGCGACTGGAAGGACGCGCTGGCCTGCTTCTTCGAGCACTGGGACGGCGACAACGGAATGAAAGCTTAAATTCAAGAGGAAAATCTAATTATGAAAAAATATCTTATCACCGGCTGTGCCGGTTTTATCGGTTCCAACTTCGTGCATTATATGCTCAAGAAGTACCCTGAAATTTTGCTGGTCAACCTCGACAAGCTGACCTATGCCGGCAACCTTGAGAACCTGAAGGACGTTGAGGGCGACCCCCGCCACGTCTTTGTGCAGGGCGACATCTGCGACAAGGAGCTGGTCGAGAGCCTGTTCGCAAAGTACGATTTCGACTACGTCATCAACTTCGCCGCCGAGAGCCATGTTGACCGCTCCATCAAGAACCCCGAGATCTTCGTCCAGAGCAACGTGATGGGCACCGTCAACCTGCTGCAGCGTGCCAAGG
>PPYE01257578.1_pt1 | contig 14364 bp, 10 predicted proteins | sample 1559881 | NCBI WGS metagenome assembly PPYE01 (sample SAMN08240022, study PRJNA423297) | Human gut metagenome, whole genome shotgun sequencing project.
AAATCATTATATACCATATTTTCAAGAGGCGCATTCATTAGTCAAGAGACTTGAAGCCTTCAATATCACTCCATCTGTAACAATCTCAAAGCTAATTCGTGACTTTAGGAATATCAATAAGATTGTCAAGCAACATAATGATACGGTAATAAATTCCTTACTTAATACCCATAAAGATTTTTTCGACCATTGTTTGAAATATCCATTGGATAAGCAGCAAAGACGCTCAATCGTTTCAGAAGAAAACAATTGTTTGGTGATTAGCAGTGCAGGTAGTGGAAAAACCTCTTCTATTGTTGGAAAAGTCAAATACCTAACAGAAATAAAAGGTATTGCACCTCATAGAATTTTACTCATTAGTTATACGAATAAGGCAGCAGCTGAACTTACAGAGAGAATGGCTACTGATGGTTTGAGAGGTTATACATTTCATAAATTAGCCATAGATATTATCGGAAGAGCAACAGGTATAAAACCCTCTATTTGCGACAATACAGATGCCTTATTCATAGATATTTATCACACGCTATTAGGAAATAAGGATTTTAAGAACAGTGTAGTAAAATACTTCATTGATTACCAAAGCAATGAAGCAGATTGGGAACAACGCAAGAATGAAAGGCGAGAAAAGTTGTCGGAACAAAAAAATGTTCAGTTAAAAGCGATGTTTCCCGATATGGACGGTAAAGCCATATATGTGAGAAGCGAACAGGAGCAAAAGATATGCTTTGTTTTATCATCACTCGGAGTAAAATTCAGATATGAAGAGCCATACGAACATCAATTGGCAGATGAAATGCACTCTCAATATCGCCCCGATTTTTCTATATACTTCGAACAAAAGGGAGTAACCAAACGAATCTATTTGGAACATTTCGGAGTTGATGAACATAGTCTTGTCCCTGCTTGGTTTGCAAAAGACAAAAATATAACATACGAAGAAGCCAATAAAAAATATAATGATGGTATAACTTGGAAGAAAGCGGCTCACGAGAAATTTGGCACTCAGCTTTTAGTAACATCAAGTGCTGATTTCCATTATTCTGACATAAGGGATAAACTCAAAAAAATGTTAGAGGAGGCGGGTGTGCCAATCCAAGAAAAAACAGATGAAGAATTATATGATTTGGTTTTGCCCAAAGGTAGTAAGCAAGAAAAGGCGTTTATACGACTTGTAGTTACATTCATAACATTGGTAAAATCAAGTTGTAAATCAGTTAAAGAAGTTTTGAAACAAGCAAAAAATGCAGATGATGAACGAAGTGTTTTTATTATCAAGAACATATTTCAACCAGTATATGAACGTTATATAAGTGCATTAAGCGATAGTAACCAAATCGATTTTACCGATGCGATTCTTCAAGCCACAGAAATATGTCGTACTTCACATCCTGTTGAGTATGATTATATCATTGTGGACGAATTCCAAGACATATCAGTTGACCGTTACAATTTCTTAAAAGTATTGCGAGAGGGAAATCCGCCTGCAAAGTTGTATTGTGTGGGCGATGACTGGCAGTCTATATATCGTTTCTCAGGAAGTGATATGGCTCTTTTTAATCAATTTCCCGAATATTTTGGAGCAACAGAAATAAATAAAATTGAAACTACGTACAGATTTGGCGAGCCTTTAGTTTCGTTGTCCTCTCACTTCATACTGCACAATAACGCCCAAATACAAAAGAATATACGCTCGTTCAGTTCTGAAATAAAAACAGAGTTGGAGTTCCATTCTTATGACAGACGAGACTATTGCAATACGATAGGGCAACTTATAGCTTCTATACCATCAGATAAATCTATATTTTTGTTGGGGCGTTATTCGTTTGATGATTATTACCTTTCCTTTATGTATCAATCCATAAAAGAGGGAAATAAATTCTACTATATGATAAGAGGACGAAAAATAGAGTTTTTGACCGTACATAAGTCGAAAGGTCTTGAAGCTGATTATGTTATACTCTTACAATGCAATAAGGATACCTATGGCTTCCCTTCTCTTGTGAGTGACGACCCTGTGCTTAACTATGTGCTCACTAAAAGTGACCAATACCCCTATGGAGAAGAACGTAGATTGTTTTATGTGGCAATAACAAGGGCAAAGATGAAAACACTTGTGCTATATGACAAGCGTTTTCCATCTGTATTTGTGGATGAGTTTTTGCATCCTGAAAAGGTTTCGGAAGAAAGTTATATGAAACACCCCAACGCTAATAAAAGATGGTCAAGAAAAGCAGACCAATTTTTACTAAAACTACATAGTGAGGGCAAGAGCGTGAAGTATATCGCAACAAAAATGGGTAGAAGTCAAACTTCAATCGTTATGCGATTGAATAAACTCAATCAATAATAATGCTCTATTTTACTCCGACACCATTTTGCATATATCGGAATGTTTGCACAGTTCTGAGTTTTACTGGACAGTATTGGGAGTAAGAATTCACTTCCTCTCAACTACGGCTGAGTGTATTTCTTAAAAAACACAAAAACACCCAATTTTACATTCTTGGGTGTAAAATTGGGTGTTCATTTTGCAATTCGCTGATTTTCAGCATTTGTTGCGGAGAGACAGGGATTCGAACCCCGGGTACCTCGCAGTACAACGGTTTTCAAGACCGCCGCAATCGACCACTAACAAACTCTTAACTTCTTGTCTACAGAAAATCATCTTCTTATAAGTATATGATAATCAGTACAAAGTTTTATAGCAACCCATTTATTTTTGTAAACATTTCCATTTTTAATCAGCAAATGATATTAGTTCCGCTATTAACCTGCCATTTACCAATAAATGAGTAAAAGAGTGCAGATAATAAGCACAAAAAAACAACCTTAACTGGTAACTCCCATACCTAACAATAGTTATTTTATGTCGTACAACATAAAAACTGACTATTCATGCAATGCTATGTGGAAAAAAGATAGTAATTTTGCAGTCCTTATTAGGATAACAACCATTACCCACTAACAAAATGAATATTATGGAATTGAACAAAACCTTTATCGACGGGCTTTGGAGCAAAGAAATCAATGTCAGTGATTTCGTGAGTAAAAACATCGCGCCTTATACTGGAGACGCTTCTTTCCTGCAAGGACCTACCGAACGTACCAAACATATTTGGGAGCTTTGCCTCAAAGCACTCGAAGAAGAAAGAGCTAACAACGGAGTACGTTCTCTCGACCCTCACACTGTATCAACTATTACTTCACATCAGGCCGGCTATATAGATAAGGAGAATGAACTTATCGTTGGTTTGCAGACAGATGAGCTATTGAAACGCGCTATCAAACCGTTTGGTGGCATCAATGTAGTAGCTAAAGCTTGCCGCGAAAACGGTGTAGAAATAGATGATAAAGTAAAGGATATCTTTACCCATTATCGCAAGACACACAATGACGGTGTATTCGACGTATATACTGAAGAGATCCGCTCATTCCGTTCATTGGGTTTCCTCACCGGACTTCCCGATAACTATGCCCGCGGACGTATCATCGGTGATTACCGTCGTCTGGCACTTTACGGCATCGACCGCCTCATCGAAGCCAAAATGGAAGATTTACACAATCTGACCGGTCCGATGACTGATGACCGCATTCGCCTGCGTGAAGAAGTGGCAGAGCAGATCAAGGCTTTGAAAGATATTAAGATAATGGGCGAATATTACGGACTCGATCTCAGTCGTCCGGCTACTTCCGCACAGGAAGCCGTACAATGGGTGTACATGGCTTATCTGGCCGCTGTAAAAGAACAAGACGGTGCAGCCATGTCTCTGGGTAACGTTTCTTCGTTCCTCGACATCTTTATTGAATATGATCTGGCACACGGTAAAATCAATGAAACATTTGCCCAGGAGCTGATCGACCAGTTCGTTATCAAACTCCGTATGGTGCGCCATCTGCGTATGCAGTCATACAACGATATCTTTGCTGGAGACCCGACTTGGGTAACGGAAGCCATTGGCGGACGTTTCAACGACGGACGTGTGAAGGTAACGAAGACTTCCTTCCGCTTCCTCCAAACACTGTATAACCTCGGTCCTTCTCCCGAACCGAACCTGACTATACTTTGGGGACCTGAACTCCCTGAAGGCTTCAAGGAATTCTGTGCACAAGTATCCGTAGATACCAGCTCCATCCAATATGAAAATGATAACCTGATGCGCGAAGTACGTAACTGCGACGACTATGGTATCGCATGTTGTGTATCCTATCAGGCTATCGGCAAGCAGATACAGTTCTTCGGAGCCCGTGCCAACCTAGCAAAAGCCTTGTTGCTTGCCATCAACGGTGGACGTTGCGAAAACACCGGTACCGTCATGGTAAAAGGCATTCCTGTATTGACTGGCGAAACATTGAAGTTCGAGGAAGTTATGTCGAACTACAAGAAAGTGCTGACCGAAATTGCCCGTGTCTACAATGAAGCAATGAACATCATCCACTTCATGCACGATAAATATTATTACGAAAAGGCTCAGATGGCATTTATCGATACGAATCCACGAATCAATCTGGCTTATGGTGTAGCAGGTCTTTCCATTGCCATCGACTCACTGTCAGCCATCAAACATGCAAAGGTTACGGCCCGTCGCAACGATATCGGCTTGACGGAAGGTTTCGATATTGAAGGCACATTCCCATGTTTCGGAAACAATGACGACCGCGTGGACCACCTCGGTGTAGACTTGGTATATTATTTCAGCGAAGAACTGAAAAAATTGCCCGTTTACAAGAATGCTCGTCCTACCCTTTCATTGCTGACGATTACTTCTAATGTAATGTACGGTAAGAAAACAGGTGCTACTCCTGACGGACGTGCCAAGGGTGTAGCTTTCGCCCCGGGTGCCAACCCGATGCACGGACGCGATAAGAACGGTGCCATCGCATCACTGAGTTCCGTTGCCAAGTTGCGTTATCGCGACTCACAGGACGGTATTAGTAATACATTCTCTATTGTTCCGAAATCTCTCGGTCCGACACCAGAAGACCGTGTTGAAAACCTGGTAACAATGATGGACGGTTACTTTACTAAAGGTGCACACCACCTGAACGTAAACGTGCTGAACCGTGAAATGCTGGAAGATGCCATGGAGCATCCGGAGAAGTATCCGCAACTCACAATTCGTGTTTCCGGCTATGCTGTGAACTTCGTGAAGCTGAGCCGCGAGCATCAGTTAGAGGTTATTAGTCGTAGTTTCCACGAAAGAATGTAATATGATAAACGTACACTCCTACGAAAGTATGGGAACATTCGACGGGCCGGGTCTCCGGCTCGTCGTTTTCCTACAAGGCTGTCCGTTCCGCTGTTTGTATTGTGCCAACCCGGATACGATAGATGCAAAGGGGGGGACACCTACCCCACCGGAAGAAATTCTGCAAATGGCTATCAGCCAGAAAGCATTTTTCGGAAAAAAGGGTGGCATCACATTCTCGGGTGGTGAGCCTACATTACAGGCCGAAGCGCTTATACCTTTGTTCAAAGATTTGAAAGCAAACGGCATTCACATCTGCCTGGATACCAATGGTGGCATCTGGAATGAAAAAGTAGAAGAACTATTGAGCCTGACGGATTTAGTGCTGCTGGACCTCAAAGAATTCAATCCCGAACGCCATAAGAAACTAACCGGATGCAGCAATACAAAAACTTTGCATACGGCAGCTTGGCTGAAGGAACAGAACCGGCCTTTCTGGCTACGCTATGTATTAGTACCGGGATATAGTGATTTTGAGGAAGACATTCGCAGTTTAGGCGAACATCTCGGCCAATATAAAAGTATACAGCGGGTAGAAATTCTTCCTTATCATCGGCTGGGCGTGCACAAGTACGAAGCTATGGAATGGAATTACCAATTGAAAGAGGTAAAAGAAAACACTCCCGAACAACTGGAACGTGCAGAAAAGCTATTTAAGGAATACTTCGAAACGGTGATGGTAAACTAAGAGAAATAAAAGAGTGATAAGGTGATAGAGTGATATAGTAGCTGCGCTGTATGTCACAGAGCATTATCACCCTATCACTCTATTACTCTATTACTCTATCACCCTACCACTCTTTATTCATACTGATTAGTAAGTCAGACGGATACCTGCCTGCAACGTAAAGTTCGTCGGATTTTCCTTTCGTATAGTCTCTATCGGAGAGCCATCGTCAAAGAAATAGGAAATACCTGGCTCTACATATATGCCCACTCTGTTACTAATATTATATTGGGCACCTACCGCACCCATTACCGAAAGTTGCACAGGCTTCACTGTTTCCTTTTCACTTCCTACCTTACCATAAACACACTTCTCTATTGCACCACCGGCAGATACATACACCGTGAAACGTTTATCATTAACGAAACTCCAGTTCGCACGCACCGGAATACCGATATAGTGCAGTTTCTGATCTGTCTTTTCCGAACTGTTTTCGTAAGTTATCTCAGACGACAGCATCGTATAAGTCACACCGGTTTCCACCGAGAAGTTTTTCGGCAATGCTTTCCGCACCGATACACCAAAACTGAGCGGTTGCTTATGCTTGATATCCTTAACCTGACGCACATTTTTCCGCAAATAAGGTACACCACCTTCAAAAACAAGTTCTTGTCCATCAGGAATATTCAGAACACCATTAGATACATCCGGCAAGTCCAACTTATCACTAAACATCGGACTGGAATTAGGACCGGCCTGCATATCATTTCCCATTGTATTCATGGCAAGTGCTCCTGTATTTCCAACAGACATACCAATCGCCCAACCTTTATTTTTTGTAGAAGATTTCTTTTCGGTCGGCAAATGCAGTTTGTCTCTACTAGAAGGACGGTATACCTCGCGCTCCTTTTCTTTAGAAGTTGAAGAAGAGTTTGATGAAACGACATCGTCTCCATTCGCCTTTTCTGTGAGCACTTCAGTGTCCTTTTCCTGTATCTGTGCACCCACTTCCGGTATATTCTTTTCTGTTTCCAAATGTTGTGCCACAAGAGCTTGACGAGAGCTTTCCTGTTCAATCACTCTTCTGATAACAGACTCCGGTTCTTCTCCCTGCTCCGGTTCGGCAGGTTCAGGCAGCACATCAGGTATAGCCGCTAAAGCCGGTTCGGCCGCACGACGCACATCGTCCACTACCGGACTTTGCAGCAACCAAAGACTGACGGACGACACAGCCACCAGCGCAACCGCCGCAGCCGTCATCGCCCAACGGCGGAACAGAATCTTTTTCTTAGTCCCGACAACAGACATGGGGGCAGAAGTCGGCAATGCCTTCTCCAATCGCTCCCAGCCGGCATCAGGTAGCGGCTCGGAGTAATCATCCAACCGTTCCTTTATCTTTTTCAACCACAATTCATCATCTTTCATCATACGTCCTTTCCTTTAAGCATTGTTTTTCATCCACTCCCGCACTTTAGTAGCCAAAGTAGCTTTGGCACGCGTCAGCTGCGAAGCTGATGATTTCTCATTAATTCCCAGCATCTGGGCAATTTCCCTATGAGATTTATCTTCAAATATATACAAGTTGAATACGGTGCGATAACCAACAGGCAATTCACTGATAAACTGCATCAGCACCTTCTGAGGAATAGTATCCACTGCCGAAGCATCAGGTTCTTCGTACGTTTCGGGTACGTTATCCAATCCTTCCGACTGGTTTATTACATCATTCTTGCGCAAGTATTGCAGCGCCGTATTCACCATAACACGCTCCATCCACGCCCGCAAGGAACCATCACCCCGCCAAGTGAATTTATCAAAAGAATCGAAGAGTTTCAGGAAACCGTCGTGCATCAGGTCTTCTGCCGTTTCACGGTCGCCCGCATAACGGAGGCACACGCTGAGCATTCGCCCAGCATAGCGCTCGTACAGTTCTTTCCTGGCAAGGTTGTCCCCTTGCCTGCATCGTCCTGCCAGTTCCTGTTCTTCCATTCTTTCCTTTGAAACGCGTTTACCTTATAAATGCAGCAAAGATAGAAATACTGCACGTAGCGAACAAGAAATTAATTCTTTTGTTTCTTTAACAGTCAGACATGCAGTATTTCCCCTCATCACGCATTTCTAAAATACATGGGAAAAATAAGATTAACTCCAAAAACATGCAATTGATGAAAAAGCTGAGATTTTATTCGGTAATACTTCTGCTTACGTTTTTAGCAGTATCGATGTTACAGTCTTGTCTGAGTGATGCTGATGACACTTCTAATGGTACTCTTTTTACAATTGGTACCATAAAGGTTATTGAAGATAAGGAATACTATTTTAATCTGGATGACGGTGAAAAGATGTATCCCAGCGATACAACATATATACATAACTATACTGTGAATGACGACCAACGCGTCTTCATTCATTTTCTTCCATTGGAAGAAAGTATTCCGGGATATAAGTATAACGTAAAACTGATCCAAATAGAAGACATTCTGACAAAGGATATCATTCCGCTGACTGAGGAGACTGCCGACAGTATTGGTAATGACCGTATTAATGTCGTCGAGTTGTGGATTACAGGAAATTATCTAAACATAGAACATCAATTCTTCCACAATAATAATAGCAGTAAAAAACACATGTTGAATCTGGTCATCAATCAAACAGAGCAAGCATCTGCCTCGGAAGATGATTATCTCACATTGGAGTTCCGCCATAATGCTTATGATGATGAACCACGCACACTGGGTTGGGGAGTTGTGTCATTCAGATTGAAAGAGATAGCTAATCAACTGGCAGGAAAGAAGGGATTAAAAATTATCGTGAATACGATTTACGATGGAAAACAAACTTATACGATGGACTTGAAAAAATAACAGATCAAGTTAAACGAAAAGATATCAACCTAAACTATGACCTATTGAAGACGAAGAGGGTACATTCCTAAAGTGGATGTACCCTCTTTTACATTTATAGCTGTACCAGGATACGGAATACCTTTCCCGGATTAGCTACCCACTCCGTCATTGCTTCCAATGCATTTTCGGGTACTGCAACTTTCGTTATTAATTCTTCTACCGGACAAGTACCTGCCTTCATATAGTTAATTACCGCGCGGAAATCGGCCGGCAACGCATTTCTGGAGCCTCGTATATCCAATTCTTTCTGAACAAAATACTTGGTCTGAAAAGCGACTTCACTTTTTGCATAACCAATGCAGACTACACGGCCTGAGAAAGCTACTTCATCGACAGCCATTACATAAGTCACAGGACTACCGACTGCTTCAATCACAACATCAGCCCCAAAACCTTCCGTAATTTCTTGTATCCGGCTATGTATATTTTCTGTCTTAGAATTTACTGTATAAGAGGCTCCCATTCTCCGAGCCAACTCCAACTTCTCATCATCCAGATCCACAGCAATAACAACGGCACCTCTAAGCGCAGCACGTACAATAGCACCTATACCAATCATACCACACCCGATGACCATCACATATTCATTATCAATCACCTGACCGCGTGAGACAGCATGAAATCCCACACTCATCGGCTCAATCAGAGCACAATCACGGGGAGAGATATCACCTGCCGGAATTATTTTAGTCCAAGGCAATACAGCATACTCACACATCACACCATTCCGCTGTACTCCCAATGTTTCATTATGTTCACAAGCATTGACACGACCATTACGGCACGAAGCACACTTACCACAATTAGTATATGGATTCAGAGTCACATTCATTCCTTTTTCGAAACCAGCCGGAACATCCGGACCTATTTCTTCAATTACCGCGCCCACTTCATGTCCCGGCACTACAGGTAATTTCACCATCGGGTTACGCCCCAAGAAGGTGTTCAAATCGGAACCACAAAAACCTACATATTTAATTCTCACCAACACCTCACCGGCACCAACCACCGGTTTTTCAAGTTCAACCACCTTCATTTCAGAGGGATTGACTATTTGAACTGCTTTCATTTTATATATTTGAAATTAATTGTTTAATCAATGACTTTATAACCTTTCCAGCCATAGTAGGCACAGAAAATAAAGCAAATCATCGGCACACAGTAAGCTGCATAATAGATGTGCTCATTGGCATGCATGAAATAAGCCGTCAGTTGAGGGAGACATGCATTGCCGACAATAGCCATCACGAGAAAAGCCGAACCACTTTTTGTCTGGTCTCCCAATCCTTTCAAAGCCAGAGAGAACTGTGTGGGATACATAATAGACATGAAGAAAGAGATAGCCAGCATAGCATATAATCCTACCATACCTCCCCAAACCATTACCACTCCGCACAAAAGAATATTCATTAAGGAATAAACCAATAACATATCCTGTGGACGGAACTTCACCATCAATCCTGTACCAATCCAGCGTCCTACAAGGAAAGCAAGCATATAAAGTCCGAAGAAAGTTGTTGCGGTTTCTTCCGGAAGTCCTGCATAAGAACAGCAATAGACAAGAAACAAACTATTAATCGCCGTCTGTCCGCCATTATAAAAGAACTGCGCAATTACCCCCCAACGCAAGTGTGAATGTTTCAGCACACCAAAATCAATCAGCTTTTCTTTCTTTGAACCTGAAGAAGGAGTTTTACTTTCATCTCCTATCTGTGGCAATTTAGAAAATACGAATACCACAGCTATGATAATCAGCAATAAAGCCAGCATCAGATAAGGAAACTTCATGGCATCCGTCTCTACCTGTATATAAGCCTGCCAGCCACCCGGATAATCTACAGGCAATGTATCACGTGTATAATGCGTGCCGCTCAGAATCAGTTTACTCAGAAACATAGCAGAAATAAAGGCTCCGAGTCCGTTGAAAGATTGCGCCAGGTTTAGCCGTCGCGGTGCTGTTTCGGGCGCACCCAAAACGGTAACATACGGATTGGCAGCAGTCTCCAGGAAACACATACCGGTAGCAATGATAAAGAATATGCAGAGATAGGCCCAATAGGATTTCAGCATGGCAGCCGGGAAAAAGAGCAAACCTCCCAATGCCGCCAACAATAAACCGAAGATAATGCCCGCTTTGTAGCTATAACGCTTCATAAACATAGCTATCGGAATCGGAAAAATGAAGTAAGCAAGCCAATAGGCCGTTTCAGTAAATGACGCCTCAAAGGTATTCAGTTCACAAGTCTTCATCAACTGCCGTATCATGGTAGGAAGCAGATTACTGCTAATCGCCCAAAGGAAAAAAAGGCAGAAGACCAGGGCCAAAGGTATCGTATAAGTATTTCTTTTCATGGTATTAATATCTTCTTATTCAGACATGTTTTTGATGTATGGCAATATGGGAAGCTCAGTAAATCCATAGAATTTCCGGGCATTCTCTCCGAGGAACAGCCTTTTCTCATCTTCCTGCAAATCGGGTGATTTCACTATAAAATCATATGACATCTTGTAAGTGATTGCGGTAATGGTACGCGGGTAATCCGATCCCCACATCAATTTCTCCATCCCGACCAGTCCGGCAGCTTCCCGTATAGCTTTTACTGCTCCCCTAAAGGGATAGAATTCATCATTGAAAAGCCAGGTGATTCCTCCGGATTCAATCATCACATTGGGATGAAGGGCTAACCGTATCTGTTCTTTCCAATCCGGACGTGTCACCATTCCGAAATGCCCGATAGCAATTCTCAGCCGGGGACATTCCTGAATGACCTCCTGCATCTCGGGAATTTGCGTTGCTCCGTCCGCCAAGTCAATAGAAAGCATCACATCCCGTTCTTCCATATAATGGAACATCTGCATCATTTCTTCACTATTCAGCATCACCCGCCCTTCTCTAAGCAACAGACGTTGAGCCGGGATCTTAATAGCTTTAAAACCTTTTGCTATCAGTTCTTTTGCCTGTGCCAGAAACCCGGGTTTACGGAACTCACACATTCCGCAAACAAAGAAACGACCGGGATAACGGGAAACAACCTCTGCCAGATATTCATTCTGAATACCGTCTATAAATTCTTGCGTAATGACGGCAGCAGATACTTGCGCATAGTCCATGTTCGACAGGAAAACTTCTGCACTGTTCACCCCGTCCACCATAAAGGGAGGAACCATCTGACGGATTTCTCCCATAAACAACGAGCGTCCGTTATCTAGCGTACGAATGGGTAGACCATCTACCACTGTATCTTGCCGTAACCATAAATGGGCATGCGCATCAATTATTGTACAGTCCATATAGACAGCTATTTTTTTAAGAGTTAGCCCAACTTACACGTTGCTGTTCTCCAATAATCTCCCGTACTTCACGTACCAATTCCCAGTCAATCGGTTCTTCTATAAAGGATACGTTCTTCTTTACATTCAGCGGATTAGCCGTACTGAACAAAGTAGTCGCAATTCGTGGATTACTTACAGAAAATTGCATAGCCAGTTTTTCTATAGGATAGTTCTTTGCCTTACAGTGTTCCATTGCTTTACGACAAGCCTCCACCAGTGATTCAGGAGCCGGATGCCATTCAGGAACGCCACGCTCGCTCAATAATCCCATTGAAAGCGGAGAAGCGTTGATCACTCCTATTCCTTTCGACTCAAAATAATCGAGAAAATCAATCAGTTTATCATCGCACAAACAATAATGGCAGAAATTAAGGATCGATTCTACCGTACCACTCGGCGAATGATCAATCACCCATTTCAGATTTTCGAGTTGTAAGTCGGTGATCCCCACATGCCCAACAATACCTTTCTCGCGCAAGCCGACTAAGGCCGGTAATGTTTCATTTACAATCTGATTCAGATCGGCAAACTCAATATCATGTACATTTATCAAATCGATAAAGTCAATATTCAGACGCTCTATACTCTCATACACACTCTCTACTGCGCGTTTTGCAGAATAATCCCAGGTATTGACCCCATCTTTTCCATAACGTCCCACTTTAGTAGAGAGATAGTATCGGTCACGCGGAACATCTTTTAAAGCCTTTCCTAAAACAGTTTCAGCTTTATAGTGCCCATAATAGGGAGAAACATCTATAAAATTCATGCCTGTTTCGATGGCAGTAAACACAGACTCAATTCCTTCTTTCTCTTTAATATCATGGAAAACTCCTCCCAAAGAAGAAGCCCCAAAGCTGAGAGATGACACTTTCATCCCTGTCTTTCCGATTTCATGGTATTGCATATCAATTAAATTTAAAAGTTTTTAGATACGGCAAAAATAGGGCAAGAATAATTTCAAGACAGCATGCAAGGTACAAAAACAACACGTAATGGTTTACGTAAAAAAAACATCCTTTCATACCATCTTTTATCAGAGAATATGCTTTCTTTGTAAGTGAATCTAACAGCAGACTTTAAAATGAAATACCAGAAACATACCTCACTTAAAGATCTCGCCAAAGCATTGGGCGTATCCATTCCCACTGTATCCAGGGCACTAAAAGACAGTCCGGAAATCAGCAGTGAACTTCGTACTAAAGTCAAAAAACTGGCCAAAGAGATGAATTACCGTCCCAATCCTTTTGCCATGAGTCTGCGGAAAAACACTCCGCGTATCATCGGAGTCGTTGTGCCGGATATCGTTACCCATTTCTTCGCATCCATCCTGAACGGAATAGAAAACATGGCAGTAGCCAACGGATATTTTGTTATTATTACCACTTCACATGAAACATACGAATACGAGAAAAGGAATATCGAAAATCTGGTAAATATGCGGGTTGAGGGCATTATCGCCTGCCTGTCTCAGGAAACAAGAGACTATTCACATCTTGCCGCCTTGAAAGAGATTAATATGCCACTCATCCTGTTCGACCGTGTTTGCCTTACCGATCAGTTTTCGTCGGTAGTAGCAGATGGTGTACAATCCGCACAAATGGCCACCCAACATTTATTGGATACCGGTAGCAAGCGGGTAGCTTTTATCGGAGGAGCCAATCATTTGGATATCGTAACCAAACGAAAGCATGGCTATCTGGAAGCTCTGCGCGATAATCATATTCCTATCGAAAAAGAACTGGTAATCTGCCGGAAGATAGATTATGAGGAAGGCAAAATAGCTACAGAAACTTTATTATCTCTCCCCCAACCTCCTGATGCCATCCTTGCCATGAATGATACTTTAGCTTTTGCCGCCATAGAGGTTATTAAAGAACATAGACTTCGTATCCCCGAAGATATAGCCATCATCGGATATACCGATGAACAACATGCCAACTATGTAGAACCGAAATTATCAGCTGTATCGCATCAGACTTATAAAATGGGAGAAACGGCTTGTCGCCTATTAATAGATCAAATCAAAGGGGATAAAACTGTCAGACAAATAACTATTCCGACAAATTTGCAGATAAGGGAAAGTAGTAGAAAGAAATAAAAAATAATTTCCCAACCTGCGGAGAGACGGGGTTTTGAACCTATAACTCTAACCGCTTATATTTCAGCTACTTTGCTTTCAAAATTTCAAATAGGTAACGAAACAGTA
>PPYE01257344.1_pt1 | contig 14360 bp, 11 predicted proteins | sample 1559881 | NCBI WGS metagenome assembly PPYE01 (sample SAMN08240022, study PRJNA423297) | Human gut metagenome, whole genome shotgun sequencing project.
TTCTTGGAAGTAATGACAGGAACGCCGGTCTGCGTCTCAATGGCCTTCCGCGCGTCGCCAGCCACCTTGCCACCGGCACGGGCCACGTCGATGTTCTCCGAAAGAGTTGCCGGTGCCTTCTGCTTGGAAATTTCCGTAGTGGTCGCCTCCGCCAGCATATTCAGCACCAGCTCCAGCGTGGTCATGTTATCACGGAGGTTTTCCTTTTTCAAACCTTTCAGGTTTTTGTACTGGCGGGTAGACATTCCCGACCATGCACGGGAGATCTCATCGGTGAGGATGGCGTATTCCACGCCCTTCTGCACGCCGCGGGCATCCCATTCATCGGTCAATTCTTTGCGAACTTGGATGGCTTGCAGCCGCTGGTTAATCCACTCGCGGGTATAGCCCTTTTTGAGATAGGTTTCCAATGCCCGCTCGATGGTCAGCTCTGGGTCGATGGTTTCCTCAATGCGCTCCCGACCGACCTGCGCCAGCCAGAGTTTGAACGGTTCTGCTTTGGGTGACGGGATAGATTGGATGATGCGGAGAAGTTGCTCGGTATCGGCCACATCGGTCAGGCGTTTTTTACCATCATGAGCAGTCATTTTCAAACCGTGACAATTTGTCACGGTTTCATTGCCCTCGGCCTTCAACCGTTGTTTGAGTTTGCGCCAATACGCCGTGGGATCAACGCTGTCCGTCAGTACGCCAACCACATCAACAATAGAAAAATACCATTCCTCTTTTTCCTCGTCCCACGCCGTGCGGATGCGTTGGTTTTCAAAAAGCTGGATCTTAAGAGACATCCTATCACCCCAATTCCTAATCACCCAGGATCAAGTCAATGCGCCGTTGTCTTCCACCTTTTCCACTTCGGACAGTTCTTCCCAATCTCCAAGGTTTCCGCATCTGCGAAGGTAATCGTGACCGCCGTCCACGGCGCAGGAGCCGCAGCCGCAAAACTTGAAATCATGGACGGTTTCGCTTTCGATGACTTCTCCGCATTTTTTACATCTGATTGCGTTCTTGATAATTCTCGGCATAGTCATTCCCTCTTTAGCGCATTTCTGATTTTCTCTTTTTCCCCGCTGCCATCTGTGCGCAGTCGCAGCAGAGGAATAGCGCACTTATCCAGAATGGAGTTCTTTTTCGCGTCCCGCTCTGCCTGCTTGCTCCCGGATTTATGAGATCCGCCATCCGCTTTAATCGTTAGCACATACTTTGCCGATTAGGTCGCAAGTTCGTTTTAAGTTGGTCGCAAGTTGAACGTAAAACAATTCAAAATTTCGAGCAGATCATTTAATGATAGGTATCTCCTATTCAACCAATATTTTAGGCTTGAGTGTATATTATAGCACACTGAATTAACTGTGCCAACATCGACTTCGATACCTCCACAAAGCACCTTTCAAAATCTTATATTGAGGACTATCAAGAGCAAATCACATTAGTTTGCCAGCAATAATACATGTAATTATCATAATAGGTCATTTAATAGATTCATACACTTTACCTTTTGCTGAAGGTTTGCGCTCCCGTACACATTCAGGGTAAAAGATACGTTCTTATGTCCAAGGATTTCAGAAAGCGACTTTATATCAAACTCCGGTATCTCGATTGCTCTAACTGCAAACGTATGTCGGATCTCATGGAACTTTACTTTCTCCAAACCGTTCCGCTTCAAGAAACGTGTGAAAAATTGTCGATATGTCCTCGGCTCGGTTGGCTTTGTCTTGCCCGTAAGAAAATATTGATTCGGGTTTTCCGTGTAGAATTTCTTGATGATGTTCATGAGAAGTGACGGAACAGGAATCGTTCGCGCAGAGGTCTTCGTCTTCGGTGGTCCTACATGAAGATACGATTCTCCCTTCTTCTTGTCGTAGATACGCTGAACGGTTTTGTTGATGCTGATGGTCTTATCCGTCAGCGAAATGTCTCTCATTTGCAAGCCGCACAGCTCTCCTATCCGAACTCCGGTAAACAATGCAATCAAAATCCCCGCCGTCTTCCGGTTTAAGTCCATGTAGATACTCTGGATTAGAGCTTGCTCTTGATCTTTTGAGAGAGAAACTACTTTCTTGATACCAAGCTCTTTTGGGTATTCAATTAGGTCCCAGTTCAGGAGTGGAATAGCCCGTTCCTTGTAGGCATACTCCATTGACAACCGGAGAACGAGGATAACATCCCTTATCGTCTTCACGGTAAGCCCTCCGGTCTTATCCAAGCGTCCAGCATTGTAGAGATACGAAATGTAGCTCTGGATGTCCGCTTCGGTGATGCTGCCAATCTTGCGCTTGCCGAAATATGGGATCAGGTGATTTTCGGCAATTAGCGTAAAGCTGGCGTGGGTTGACGGCGTGATCATGGGCTTCTTTTGATTTAGCCATGTGTTCACAAGCGTCTTGAATTGTGTATTGTTAGTCATAATGACCACCTCCACGAACATTATCCGGTGGAGGGATAATCAGGGCATTAACACCCTCAAGTAACGGTCTTGAGAAGCGCCCGAAGCTCCGCTTTCCGGGCTTCGATGAGCCGTGGAGCATCTATAAGGCAGAAGAACTCTTTAAGAATGTAGCGGACAAGAATCACCCTATGGAAACTGTTTTGACCATTATTCAGGGCAAAGGAACCCTTCCGAGAGAACAAGCTGGGAGGAATATTCACTATGATGATGCGTCTCTTGCAAACTACAAAAAGGTGGAACAGGGAGATTTCATTATTCATCTTCGTTCCTTTGAAGGCGGACTTGAAATGGCTAATGAAGATGGCATAGTGAGTCCGGCATATACCATTCTGCGCTGCAAAAAACCACATTCAAGCCTTTTCTATGAAGCATACTTTCACACGGATGAGTTTATCAATCATATCCTCTCAAAGTCGGTGGAGGGCATTAGAGACGGTAGACAGATCAGTTATGAAGCGTTCAAGTGGCTTGGCTTACCGTACTGCGATGTCTCTGAACAGGAAAAAATTGCACAGTTGTTTTGTACCCTCGGTCATAGAATAGAAAAGCAGCAGCAAATGATAGATGCCCTCAAGAAGTATAAAAGAGGACTCATTTCCGAAATACTCAATCAGAAGATCAGAATCACTCATGAAGATGAAGAGTGGGAAGAAGTATCATTAAGTGCCGTGGCAGACGGCTTTGAGTATGGAATGAATGCCGCTGCGACTATATATGATGGTGTTCACAAGTATATAAGGATTACTGATATTGATGATGACTCTCATACATACATGGACTCTGCGCCCGTTTCACCGGCTGGTGTTCTTGAAGGAAAATACCGTGTTAGAGAGAACGATATTTTGTTTGCTCGTACCGGTGCTTCTGCTGGCAAAAGCTATCTTTATCAGGCATCTGATGGAGATATGTATTTCGCTGGATTTCTTATCCGTATTCATGTTATTGACGGTGTGGATAGCGGATATGTCTTTTTGAATACGCTTACGGAAGAATACAACAGGTGGGTGGTGCTTGAGTCTACGCGCTCTGGTCAACCCGGTATTAACGCCGAACAATACAGACGGTATCGCTTTAAGCTGCCACCACTCAAAACCCAAAAACAGATTTCGGCAATCGCACAAAAGATAGACGCGCAAATCAAAAGAGAAAGCCAATGCTTGTGTCTCCTACAAAAGCAGAAAGAGGGGGTTTTACAACAGCTCTTTATATGAAAAGTTGTTGTAGGAAAGCCTTGCGCTGGTTGAGAAGAATAGATAGCATTTTTTCCTGATTAGATATTTGCGAATCAAGCCTCGAAAGGAAGGACGCTATTTTAGACTGAGCATTCTTGTCGGGGACAGTGCATTTAAGCCTTAGTAATTTGTTTACAGCAAGACCGGGTTGTGCCCCCTGATCTGAATACTGTCCAAGTTTCATGAAGTCAAGCAAGTATAAAAGAAATCCTGTGTCGTTGTCTGCGTTTGCGCGGACAGCAATAGCGTGTTCAGACAAATAGTTTTGTCCCTGAATAATACGAACATTCCCGCATAACGCCCCTTGCCTCCCAATGACAACGTATTCGCCCTCATGACTATATCGGTCGCAATACCCGCGTATACCATTGCCACCATACACAGGATAATCTCCGGTTTCATGAATGAGTGATGATGATATATTTCGCCCGCTTCTGAACTCACTGCATAAGTCACCAAGTGTTTTCTGCATCCATGAAGAAGCAGAGGAAAACTCTTTGCTTTTACCCGAAAGAATGTGGGCAATAGCACCTCTTTTATACTTCTGATCAAGCCAGCAGAAAGAGCTATATGACAGACGAAATCCCTTACAATAGCGGAAAATCTCTGCTACTGCAAGGGATTTTACTTTTGGTTCATACCGAAATGAGGTCTAAAAATAGACCTCAAGTAACGGTCTTGAGAAGCGTCCGAAGCTCCGCTTTCCGGGCTTCGATGAGCCGTACAGATCGACACAATTAGGCGATATAGCGGCTCTGGTAAATCGCACTGATCCAAAATCTAACGCACCGATCATGATGCTCAGTGCCGGAAATGGCTTCATTATGCAGTCCGAAAAGTATTCCAGAGACAATGCTGGACAGAGCCTTAAAAAATACATTCTCTTGAAGCAAGGAGAATTGGCGTATAATCACGGCGCATCTAAGGCTAAACAGTTTGGTTGTTGTTATGAGCTGACTGAGCCAGAGGCACGAATCCCCTATGTGTATCATTGCTTCAAGATCAACAATCACGAATATACACCATTTATTGCGATGGCACTCAATAACGCCAAAATGGATAAGCAACTTAAGCGCCTCGTATCGTCAAGCGTTCGTATGGATGGGCTACTCAATATTTCTTTTGAGGATTACATGAGCGTAACAATTCATCTTCCTTCGCCCTCCGAACAAAAGCACATAGCCGACTTTCTTCAAAAAATTGATGAGCGAATCGCCGCGCAGGAAAAACTTCTTGCTTCCCTCAAGAAGTATAAAAGAGGTGTCATGCAGCGCATTTTTCGCCAACTCCCTTCTCAGGATGGCGCAGAGTGGGCTTGTGTTCGACTTGGTGATATTTTCAAAAAAGTTTCGCGCCGTAACGCAGATGGAGTAATAAAAAATGTAATTACCAACTCTGCGGAATACGGACTAATTCCTCAGCGCGATTTCTTTGACAAGGATATTGCAGTAGACGGAAACACAGCAAATTACTATGTCATCGAAAATGGAGACTTTGTTTACAATCCGAGAAAGTCAAATTCTGCGCCATACGGACCGTTCAATAGATATACTCTCAGTGAACAAGGTATTATCTCACCGCTATATACCTGTCTTGTGCTGCAAGCAGATATTTCTCCTTCATATCTCGCTTGGTACTTTAAGAGCGACGCATGGTACAGGTACATCTATGATAACGGCTCACAAGGCGTTCGTCATGATCGAGTATCTATGACGGATGATTTGCTTATGGGTATTCCTGTTATGTATCCCAGCCATGAGAAACAACTTTTGTACGCGGATATTCTTGATGTGGTGGAGGCACGATTGCAAGCCACCCAAAAAACACTTGACCTTCTGAGTAAAACGAGGAACGGCTATATGAAGCAGCTCTTCATATAAAGAGCTGTTGCATCAATCCCTTTTTTATAGAAACAAGGCTCTTCAGAACACCCTCTTGCGTTATTAAAGCCTTTTCTATTGCCGAAAGAAATTTCACGATTCGCTCTTGCTCAACGATGGGGGGTAAAAAGACACGCTGATTCAAAACAGTTTTACGATCTATGCCTTCAATCAGTCCTGTTGCCGATTGCTTCATTTTCTCAGAAAGATGAAGTGTGAGGTAAAAGCAAAACTCTTTGGTCATGCCTCCATGGGGGCGCAACGCCATAAACTGTCGTGCAATATGCACCTTATCTTGAGAGAGAAATGCTACTGCGCCAGAGCCGGAGCCTTTGCATACCAGAAGTGTATCTCCACGATAAGCGAAGCACCGGGGAACTGTTGTCCACCTTGAAACGACCGTCTGCCCTTCAACAATGCAGCTTGCTCCCGTCATGTAAGGTATACCTTTTCCTTGCTCATTATAATCAGTCGGTGCAAAATCTTGACCAGATTGAAGGGTGATCAACTCGCCCATCTTATGACTGTCCCATTTAGTTGTCTCCGTATGGAAAGACACTCTTTGAGTGAAAACACTCTTGATAGCACCTCTTTTATACTTCTTGAGGTTATCGACAAGTTGTACCTGTTTTGCAATCCTACGCTCAAGCGTACCGAGCATATCCGCTACCCGGTTTTGTTCTGAGAGAGCCGGTATGCAGACCTTGATTGTTTCAATCTGAGGATACTTCAAGTTCCATGTGTCAGAGGTCATGCCTTGAGAGTTCTTTCTAAATTCATTGATTAGGTTAGGGCTTTTGAAGAAAGCTGCAAAATATCCATTACTAATCGGGATTTTAGGCATTAGAACTGTGTATGCAGGACTAACTATACCATCACACGGAGAGATGCCGTTCGCTCCTTGCCACATTCTCATGGAGTTATAGACCATATCTCCTGTTAGAACAACCTTATAGTTGCTTTTGTCTTCACTTGAGTTGTCTTTGCCTTCAATCTCTGAGCGAGGCATAACGCCATCGTTCATCGTGACAGAAAGCAGTTCCATGTCAGAAACCCCTCGCTGACTTCTTTCTGCGTAAATATCACCTATACGACATTGTTTGTACGGCTCATCGAAGCCCGGAAAGCGGAGCTTCGGACGCTTCTCAAGACCGTTACTTGAGGATACATTTGCCATAATTATTTGCCCTCCACGTCAAAGGGGAAATCCAGCCCCAGCTCATCAAAAAACGGTTTCAGTTCCGCATCAATATCCTTGATTTCAGATTGCAACTTGCGGATCTCAGCGGCAACTTCATTCAGGTCAATCTCAGGTTCCGGCTCAAAGGTGTCAACATAGCGAGGGATATTCAGGTTGAAGCCGTTCTCTTCAATCTTCTGCATTGTTGCAACGTGAGCGTATTTATCAACATCCTGACGGCGCTCGTAGGTCTCAACAATCTTGTCAATGTCGCACTCCCGAAGGATATTCTGGTTCTTTCCGGCTTCAAAGTCGCTGGAAGCGTCTATGAAAAGAATATTGTCAGAGTTACCATTGCGCTCTCTCTTGAGAACAAGAACGCAGACAGGGATACCCGTACCAAAGAACAGATTTGCAGGCAAACCGATTACCGCGTCCAGAACGTTCAATTTCTGAATAAGGTGTTTGCGGATTACTTCCTCCGCCGCACCACGGAACAGAACACCATGAGGCAGAAGAACGACGGCTCGTCCGTCTTCATCCATGTGGTAAACCATGTGCTGAACAAAGGCAAAGTCAGCCTTGCTCTTCGGAGCGAGTTTTCCGTACTCGTTGAATCGCTCGTCCTCCATGAAGTGCATATCGGCAGACCAGTTTGCAGAATAAGGAGGATTGGCAACCTGAACACGGAACTTCATGTCCCCGAAGTAGTCATGCTCCAAGGTATCACCGTTATAGATGTTAAAGTTGCGATACGGGATTCCGCGCAGAATCATGTTCATTCTGGCAAGGTTATAAGTCGTGGAGGTCAATTCCTGCCCATAGTAGTTTCTCACGTTGGCATAGTTCTTGAGACGCAGCAGCAGTGAGCCAGAGCCGCAAGTGGGGTCGGCTGCATCCTTGACATCCGTGAGACCGAGGCAAGCCAGACGGCAAAGCAATTCGGCAGGACCGGAAGGCGTGTAGAACTCACCGGCTTTCTTGCCAGCAGTTGCAGCAAACTGACCGATCAGATATTCATAGGCGTTACCAAGAACATCAATTTTGGTGTCATCCACGCCGAAGTTGATTTCGTCCAGCGAAGCGATGATCTTTGCCATAACAGCACTTCTGTCTTTGACAGTATGACCGAGCTTTGAGGAATCGAGCTGCATATCAGAAAACAGTCCGTCAAAGTCTTCCTGAGAATCGTTTCCGATTGTGGACTCCATCAAGGCGTTGATTGCACTCTGCAAGAACTCAATGTCGAAGGAGCGGCTTTCTACCATCTTGACCATCTTGCGGAACAAATACTGCGGCTCGATGACATATCCGAGATCGCGCAGTGCCTCTTCGATAACGGCGGTCTTGTACTCTTCGTCTGCCCACGCCTCTTCATAACCGATACCGTCGTCCTTGAGAAGATTCGCCATATACTTCTCTGTCCGGTCGGAAAGGTAGTAGTAGAAGATCATGCCCAAGATGTAGTTCTTGAACTCATACGCCTCCATGTTTCCGCGCAAGGCATTTGCCATTGCCCATAGCTTATTGCAAAGCTCTTTCTGGTGAGCCTGAATCGAATTATCCATTTGTCTCTCTCCTTATTGGTATTTCTCTGTGTGCTGCCGGATGAAATCAACAATCCGATTTACAAGGGAGCGTTTCTTCAAAAGCGGCAAGGGCTTCTCAATCCTATCCCGGATATTTCCTGCATCCATTGTGCCAGAAAATTCATATTCCGAAATAATATCCGTCAGCATAGATGCGTCAATGTCCTCGGTCTTTGCAAAGGCAACGATCTCTTCGCGCTTTGCTTCATTTTCAAAGTCGTTATAAGCTGCATCAATTTCATCCGCACTTTCCAAGCCGACAACAACACGATCCAAGAACGCTTGCAGGATTTCGACTTTCCGGAGCAACTGCGGATTATCGGTTCTGCCCAGTTCATCCTTAATGTGTTTAATATCGTAATCCTTCTGCTTAGGATCGTCGAAGTGGATGTTACGGATCAGGTTCATGATATATGCGACATTGATCCTGTCACTCTCCATCAATTCGATGCAGAAGTCAACGTCATTCAGGACGGAGACAACCTCGCGGTCTGTTTTTTGCCTGGAGTAGAGCATAAGGTATTTGCTCTTATAGTCCTGATATTCCTGCTCGGACATGATAAGAGCATCCTGATCGAAACTGAACTCAATAAAGGTCTGCAACGATTGGAGGTACTTTGTCAACTCACGGAAGGTCACGACAAACTTTTTCTGATCGTCCTCGTTCTGCATTGTGTCCACGGACTCTGGAAACAGAGCAATTTCCTTGAGCTTCATCACCATTTCGTTGAACTTCTCTACGAAGTATTGATAACCCGGAACAACGATGCCGGAGGTATCTTGACTTTTAGAGAAGAGTGTCAGCGCGTCATCCGTGCGTTTTTTGAGGTTACGGTAGCAAATGATAATGCCAAAGGGCTTTGTTTCCTTCTCAACGCGGTTTGTGCGGGAATAGGCTTGCAGCAGATCATGATACTTCAAGTCCTTGTCCACATAAAGGACAGAAAGCTGCTTACTGTCAAATCCGGTCAGGAACATATTCACGACGATGAGAATATCAAGTGACTTTGTTTTCTTTCCCTTTACTCGGTCAGAGATGTCCTTGTGATAAGCTGAGAACGTATCCGTGGAGAAATTGGTTCCGTACATCTCGTTATAGTCCTTGATGATACGCTCCAACGAATCACGGCTATGCTCGTCCTTGCCCTCGGCATCCTCATTCTGCCCGTAGGAGAAGATGCCGCTGATATTCAGGTCATGCTTGATCTTCTTGAAAATGTCGTAATACTTAACAAGGGCATCAATAGATGACACGGCGAAAATAGCCGTATACTGCCCATTTCGGGTTTTCGCTTTGTGATTCTGGATGATGTGATTAGCAATCAGGGACATTCGCTCATCGGACATATAGAGTTCGCCTATATCAATCGCGTCCGCGAGTGTGGGGTCATCCCAGTCAAAATCACCCTCCATTGTTTTTATGTATTCGATGTGGAAGCCAAGAACATTATTATCGAAGATGGCGTCTTTAATCAGATAATTGTGAAGGCACTCGCCAAAGAGCATTTCTGTTGTTTGTGTGATTTTACCCTCAGTTTTGCCATTGACTTCAAAACGAGGTGTCCCTGTGAAGCCGAAAAACTGTGCCTTTCGGAAATGCCGCACGACGTCCTTGTGCATATCTCCGAACTGGCTACGGTGGCACTCGTCGATGATAAAGACAACCTTCTCGTCCTTATATGCGTCCATCACTTTTTCGTACTGAGGGCGCTTTACGGCGTTTGCCATCTTCTGCATCGTGGTGACGATAAGTTGCCGGTTCTTATCCTTCATTTGGCGGACAAGGACATCAGTGCGATCTGTCACGTCAACGGAGCCAGCTTCAAACTTGTTAAACTCTTCGGTTGTCTGAGAGTCCAAGTCTTTTCGGTCAACAAGGAAAATGACTTTCTTGATGTTCGGGTTTGCTGCGAGGATTTGCGCCGTCTTAAAGGATGTCAACGTCTTGCCCGCGCCGGTTGTGTGCCAGATATACGCATTCCGGTTTGTGAGCGTCGCCTGACGGATCAGCGCTTCTACGGCATAAACCTGATAGGGACGCATAACCATCAAAATCTTGTCGGTATCATTCAGAATGGTGTAGCGTGTCAGCATTTTAATGATGTGATCCCTTGCAAGGAAAGAAATTGAAAAGTCCTTCAAATTGGTGATGCGGACGTTATTGAAATCAGTCCAGAAGAAAGCAAGGCTATACATCAAGTCTCTGTCGGAATTGGCAAAATACTTTGTGTCTACACCGTTGGAGACGATGAAAAGCTGAATGAAATGATACAGCCCGTTGTAGGAGTGCTTTTTATAACGCATGACCTGATTGACTGCCTCGCGGATGTCAATGCCACGGCGCTTTAATTCTACTTGGATCAAGGGCAAGCCGTTTACGAGAATCGTAACGTCGTAACGATTGACGTACTTTCCAACCACGGTTGTTTGATGAGTGACTTGGAAAATGTTCTTTGTGTGGTCCTGATCAAAGAAGGACAGATATACCTTTGTACCATCTTCACGCTCAAGGACAAACTTATCCCTCAAGATTTTTGCACTCTGGAAAACTGACTTTCCGAGCATGAGGTTGAAGATACGCTCCCACTCTTTATCAGTGATAGGCGTATCCAGCTTTGGCGCATTGAAGGCTTCAAACTGAACTTTGAAGTTCTCCACCAGCGCGTCATAATCAGGAATCGAGACTGTGGTATATTCCTGCTTGTTCAGTTGCTCTATGAACTGTTGTTCAAGAGCCGCTTCACTTTGGTATGCCATATCTTCATCTCCAATACTTGAGGATTATTTTACTATTTACTAATTATTCACATAGCTGCTCATACGCCTTGCGAATAATTTGAGCCATAAGAAGGCGCCGTTGACTTAAGAAATCCGCATATTCCATATGCTCAAAATTTTCGGGTAACGCATGCTCCTTGCAGGCTTTGTAGTAACCATCTTCGCCAAGCTTCTGGCGATAATGTGAAACATAGTCCTGAGGTGCTTTATCTGAAATCTCAATGTTTCCGTCAGGCTCTGACCGCCAGAGTTGACCCGGACAAAAATATCTGCGACATCTTCCTCGTCTGCGTTATAGCTGATCTCCAAAGTAGGCAGAGAATAATCGGACAGATTCAGTAGCGCATTGATACTATCTTCGATCCTATCTTCTTCCTCGTCTGTCAACAGCGGGAGTCCCTTCTTACTACGGCCTTCGTTAGCCGCCTTGATAAAATGGCGCCGCAGAGAGCTGATGGAATTATCCTCTTTTGCCAGGAAAACATCACTGATGCGGCTGATCCACTCGGTGTCCTTTTCGTATGCTTGAGACCATACGGCAAATTCACGAGTCAGCGGATTATAGGAGATTTTGATCTCGCGATCCGCAAAGTTCTTGTCTTTCACCTTGACATCAAACATAGACGCAACAAGGGCCGTTAATCGCTGCTGGCCATCAATAACAAGTTCCTTGGCTTCCTCATAGGTTTTTGAGTTATCTCCAATGGTGTTCTTTTTGCTTTCGTAATCAGCAGGGGATTCCCACAGCATAATGTAGCCAATAGGATATCCTTTGAGCATGGAGTCAAAAAGTTCACGGACTTTATTATCTTTCCAAACAAACGGGCGCTGAAGGTCAGGCAGACCAATACGGCCATTGCGCACATCCTTGACCAAATCCCCGACTTTACTGGGGATATTTTTAAATAATTCATTTCTCATACGAAACCCCCGGAAAACATCATTTTGGTTGCTGCAATTTCTCTTTAAAAGTCTACCATAAGTGGTGTCCGTTATAGCGGACACTTAGGATTTCAATTTGTATGTTCTATTGCGGTTGCCGCCTTCGGTAATAATGATTTCTTCTTTCACCATTTTTGTAAGCACTGCTCTGGCACGAGGACTGCTGATCTCCAACAGATCCGCAATCGTTTTACAATCCGCTTGAATCTCGCGGGTCAAGTATTCGATGACGGATTGTTTTTGTCTGCTGTAAATTGTGGAATTGCTTGCTTTTATCGCTTGCCTTTTGTCGCTTGCCTTTTCAAAGGCGAGCGATAAAATTGTCCGCTCTGGCTCCAGTTGCTCTGTAATCTTCGGAGTTGTCCAATTTTGCTCGCGCCAGACGCGGAAGATATTCGGAATGCCGCTACCAGCACGCTCACCGATATCGATCAGGTTGAACATTTTCAGCATCGTTCCGTTCCGCGGATCAGAAACACCGCCGCTCTTTGCGGCATCAATTTCGATGCGGAAGCTGCCTGGGTTGGACATCGTAATGCTATTACGCTTTTTGACGATGACCAGCCCCTGTCTGCCGTAATAATCGGCATTCACCAGACAGTTGGCCAGTGCTTCACGCAGAGCCTGATGCACAGGGGTATCATCCACTCTGGTGCCGCCATCCATTTTAAACGGTACTTTAATGTCCTGAATCAGCTTGTTATAGACGCGGAAATAGAAGTCGTACACATTGCCGCTCCAGTCTCCGGAGGAGGAGATGATGCGGTCAGTCCAGCGGGTATCAGCGTCATACTGTTCCTGATAGTCCAGAAAGTAAGCATTGAATTCCCGCACAATGTCGTATTCATTGCCGAACATGAGAAGTCCGGCAGAAGTGGGATGCTTCTTCCCATCAGAGCCGATGCCCACAGCGCCCAGCTTCAGAAGGAAATCTTCATCCTCCAGCGCCTCCCATACATGACCGGGGCGGGAGAGGCGCATCCTCTGGCGATAGCTGCGGACACTCTCCTGATTGAACACTGTCAAGTCCATCTCGTTCAGAACCAGCATATCCTGCGTCTTTACCGATGCATCGCGCACCATGGCCTGATATTCTTCCTTGGTGCAGCGGTAGTCACCCTCTCCGTTGCGGCGATAGGTGCAGAGAGGGTTACCATCTACATAAACCGGCTTATAAGAGCGCTCTGCACGGGGAACATTGATGACCACAATGTGGTTGCCATCCACCTCCTGGACAAATACGTCCTTGGAGGACAGCACATTCACGCTGGTCTTATTGGGGTTATTGACGATATCCCAGAACTCCTTAATGAGTCTGTCAGGGTCGGGCAGATCTACCGTGTGCAAGGATTTATCCGCCCATTCTTCCACTCCCAGCAGGATAATACCGCCGTGGGTATTGGCAAAGGCGGAATAGGTTTCCCAAATGCTCCTGGGTAGCCCGCCAAGGGCTTTCTTAGCCTCAATACGGTTGTTCTCCCGATATTTTTCAAGATTACAGAAGTCGATCATACCGCACCCTCCTGAATTCTATTCTCACGCCAGCTTTTTTCAAGCGGCTCATAGGGGAGACCACACTCCTCACAGTACTGCTTCAGAGCTTTCATCGCCTTGATATTGGGGCGGGCCTTTCCGTTTTCCCAACGATTCACGGTCGTAAAAGAAACACCGAGAGCGTTGCCGAATTCTGTTTGATTCATCAGACAAGATAATCTAAAATTCTTAATTTCGGAACTAAACGGCATCTGCAACTCTCCTTTACCAGATGATTGAACTTATTATATCACCGATATAGCGTTTTTACAATGTCAGGTACGCACTTTGGTATAAAACACGCTCGGCGGCCAAAGCTTGACCGATGGGTGCTGCGCTACGCGTTCAAGTATTCGTCCATGATCTCCAGCACGATCCTGTCTCAAACAATTTCTCTTGTTCGTCCGTCATGGTGACACGAAGCTTCTCTTTATTCCTGCAGATCAGGTCCGGCTGTTTCTCATACTCCGTACAGAACGAAGTATCACACTCGGTCTGTCTGATATTGCCGTATCAGAACTCTCCAGGGATTTCTATATCGCGATGAAGAAAGTCAACTCGCTTTGAGTGCCAATCGAAAAATATTCACGGTAAAATTATGATGAAAGTCAACAGCGTTTTCCTCGCAAGGAGCAGATGCTTTCCCGTAGTTTGACAGGCTTTCCCTTAAAACGCAATTCGTATTAAGGGAAAGTTTCTATTCTTTGTCTATAGCGATGCAAATTCTGCGCCGCCTATCCCTGCATAAAGGACTTGCTTAACCTCTCCAGCAGAGGT
>PPYE01434138.1_pt1 | contig 14358 bp, 12 predicted proteins | sample 1559881 | NCBI WGS metagenome assembly PPYE01 (sample SAMN08240022, study PRJNA423297) | Human gut metagenome, whole genome shotgun sequencing project.
CATCTCCGGGGGCGCCACAGCGTCCTCCGCCAACGTGTGGGGGCAGGAGTTCCCCTACCTCCAGTCCGTGGCCAGCCCCGGGGACTGCTTTGCCAGCGGGTACCTCTCCACGGTGACGCTGACAGCCCAGGAGCTCCAAGCCGCCGGGGAGGCCGCCTGGGGGGACGGGGTGGATTTCAGCCTCCCCCGGGAGCAGTGGTTCACGGACATTGCCGCCACCCCCGCGGGGTACGTGACCTCCGCCACCGTGGGGGGACGCCTGTGCACCGGCGAGGAGCTGCGGGAAGCCTTTGGCCTGCGCAGCGCCTGCTTCACCTTGGACACCAGCGGCGGGGAGTTCCAGTTCACCGTCAAGGGCTGGGGCCACGGGGTGGGCATGAGCCAGGCCGGGGCGGCCTTTCTGGCAAACCAGGGGGCAAGCTACCAGGAGATTTTGGAGCATTACTATCCCGGCGCCCTGTTGGAGGGGGCGGCGTAAAAAAAGCGGGGGCAGCCGGTGGGCTGTCCCCGTAAGTTTACCGAACAAGAAAAAGGAGAACCAACGTAAAGTTTGCCCAGTGCCTGGGCTCTCGATTCGCGGGGGTTGCACCCCAGGCAATTCGCGGGGGTTGCACCCCAGGCAAGTCGCGCCACTGGGCGGCGGCTGAACGCCGCGCCTGTGCGAACCACTAGCGCACGTGCGCGCCGTAGGCGGGTAAAAGTTTCGTCCACCTTTTCAAAGGTGGCGGGGGGCGCTGGTGCCCGGTGGGCACCGTACCCTTGATGGCATCTTCGATGCCACGGAGGTTTTCTCCGAGCTTTCCTGTCCAACCGCCCCAAACGTGTGCCGCCCTTTGTTCTCACCTGCCGGTTCGGTCGGCGCAGGGCGCTCCCCACTGGGGAGCTGCGCCATAAGCGACGGCGGGGGGACACGGGATTGTGCGGGGCGCTGGCAAGTTGCCCTCTCAGTCGCCTAACGGCGCCAGCGTCTCGGCTGCCGCCTCGGGTGCTGGCTGCCAGTGGCAGACGTCCAGAACCGACCGACGCGGCAGCGGAGACCGGCTGTTGGGCAACGTCCCACTGGGACGTAACAGCCCTTTTTCAAAAGGCCCCGCCTCTGCGGCCGTTTGCCCCCAAGCTGGCTTATTTTTCCGGCTTCATGTGCACATCCAGCTGGGGGTAGGGGATGGAGATGCCCTCCCTATCGAAGGCGGCCTTCACGTCCTCCTGCATCTTATAATAGATGGGCCAGTAGTCGTCCGCGTTGCACCAGACCTTGCACACCAGGGTGACAGAGCTGTCCTTCAGCTCCCCCACGGCGATGAGAGGCGCGGGCTCTTGGAACACCCGCTCGTCAGCGTCCACCAAGTCCCGGAGCAGCTGCTTGGCCTTTCGCAAATCCGCCTGGTAGGAGACGCCGTAGCTCAAATCCAGGCGGCGGGTGCCGCTGCGGGTGAAGTTCACCACCACGTCGCTGGTAATCATGGAGTTGGGGATGACCACCTCTTTGTTGTCAAAGGTGGCCAAGGTGGTGGAGAGGATTTCAATCTTCTTCACCGTGCCCTCGTAGGTGCCAAAGGAGAGGTAGTCCCCCATGTTAAAAGGCTTTGTAAAGATAATCTGGATGCCGCTGACCAAGTTGGACAGGCTGCCCTGCAAGGCGAAGCTGGCGGTCAGGCCCGCGGCGCCCAAGGCCGCCACCAAAGAGTTGATGTTCACCCCCAGCTGGGCCACCGCGCTGACGCCGGCCACCACCAGCACCACCGCCTTTACCAAAGAGCCGAAGAAGCTGGCCGCCAGCGCGTCCACCTTGCCCTTGGAGATGGCCTTTTTCGTCAGCCGGGCGGCCAGGCGGGCCAAAAGCCACCCGCCCAAGAAAATCAGCGCCGCCAGGACCAAATCCCCCGCGAAGTTCGCCAGCCCCTGGAGGAAGCCGCTCCATATCCCTTGCCAATCCATAAAAGCCCTCACCCTTTCCAAAACCGTGACATTTACCTTTGCAGCTACCAGTATAGCACAGATTCCGGGGAAAAACAGTGAAAGAACCATGAAATTTTTGTTTCCGTGCCAAAGTGCTGTCCCAAATGGAAAAAGTGTGCTATAATAGGGTGCAATCCCGCGGCTGGCGCGCCCGGCCCGGGGCGCACTGCTTGGAATGGGAGCGTGAACATGGAACCGAACGTCGCATCCAGCGCCATGAGCTTGAGCCTCTTGGCCAGAAATGTATACTGCGTCTGCTTCGCGGACCGGGACAGCCTGGACATTCTGCGGGGGGAGCTGGCCCTTGCCCGGGAGAGGTACTTCACCGGCGGCTGCAAGACTTTGCGGGTGGGTAAGCGGGAGGTCATCCGGGGCTTTGAAGGGAAGCTTCAGGGGAAGCTCTCCCGCCGGGGCTTTTTCTGGCGCAAGTCCGCCCACAACGTGACGGGCACCGGCAACCTGCTGCTGGAGGAGGCCTTCGACCAGAAGGGCGGCTACCTGCTGGTAAACCGGGATTTCCGCAACATCATCGCCAGCCGGGTGTTCTTCAACAAGGCCCTGGCCTGGCTGAAATCGGAATATTACGAGCCCTGGGACACCCACAACGCCCGGGTCATCTTCAAGCCCGTGGACTCGGACGACCTGGTGGAGCGCTTCGACTGGGACGCCGCCAAAAAGCGGTACCGCTCCACCATGCTCTACCCCGTGCCTTACCTGGAGGGGGACGCCGGGCAAAGCCTGCTCAACGCCCAGTTTGGGGAGCCCAAGCTGCTGGTCTCCACCGGGGAGGGCATGTTCTGCTACTGCCCCAAGGAGGAGGCCCAGCGGCGCAAGGAGGCCCTGGCCGATTTGCGGCGGGGCACCTTGGTCATCCTCCCCGCCTGGGAGGTGAAAGAGGGCAGCCTGGCCGCCCCCGGGGAGCCGGAGCCGGAAGGGCCGGACATCACCTTCTCCAGCCTGGAGGAGTACGCCCACATCCAAGAGCCCCCTGTAAAGGAGCTGCCCGCTATGGAAGCGCCTGAGGAGGAAACCATCGTGAAAGCCCCTGTCCCCGGGGAAGAAACTGCCCCGGCTGTTCCCGAGGAGCCCGCGCCCCAGGAGGAAGCGGAGGCGACTGTCGCGCCTCAGGAGAAAATGGAAGCGACTGCCCCAGAGGAAGCTGCCGGGGAAAGGCCCCTCCCGGAGGAGGCAGCCCCCAGTGGGGAGGCCCCCGCTGCCCAGGAGGAAAGGGCCCAAGAGCCCGCGCCCCAGGCGGAACCCGCGGGTTCGGCGGAGGAGCCCTCCCCCTGGGAGCCCCAGGACGCGGAGGACCGGGAAATCCTCCAGGCGGCCCGGGAGGCGGCGGGCGTCCAGGAGCAAGGCCTCTCCCCCGCCAACGGGCCCTCCTACCGGGGGGAGCTGCGGGAGGGCCTGCCCTGGGGCCAGGGCCGCACCGAACAGCCCAACGGCCGCACCTCCTACGAGGGGGAGTTCCGCGCGGGCAAGCGGGAAGGCTTTGGGGCCTACTACTACAAAAACGGCAGCCTGTGCTACGCCGGCTCTTGGAAAGAGGACAAGAAGGACGGCCTGGGGGTGTCCTTCCGGGAGAGCGACCACATCCTCCACATCGCCAAGTGGAAGGAGGGCGCCCCCGGGGAGTTTGTCTCCCTCTTTGACAAGGAGGGCAACCTGCGCTACGGCGGGCGCATAGAGGACGGCAAAAAGCAGGGCGCGGGCGTCTCTTACAACGCGGCGGACGGCACGGTGTTTGTGGGCAAGTGGCAGGACGGCCAGCCCACGGGCATCGGCTCCGCCTTTGACCGGGAGGGCAACCTGGCCTACTACGGCGCCTGGAAGGGCGGCAAGCGCCACGGCCACGGCACGGAGTTCGACAGCGCCGGGGCCATCGTCTTTGACGGCGAGTGGCGGGACGGCAAATATTACAACGGCATCCTCTACCAAAAAAAGGGCCCGGAGGATGCCGCCCCCAGCGGGGAGCCCTCCCCCGCGGGGGAGCTGCCCAACTGGGACCTGTAATCACACCGGGAAGGAGGAGCGCCCTTGAAGTGGCTGGAACTGCTGAACATGGAATATGGGGAGTGCGTGGTGCTGGGCGGCGGCGACCGCAGCCTGCTGATGGTGGACTGCGGCAGCGTCAGTCAGAAGCTGCGGGAGGGGGACGTGCCCCTGGACGCCTGGCTGGAGACCATCGCCGCCCGGTATGAGCCCGCCATGGAGCGGTGGTTCCTGCTGACCCACTTCCACCGGGACCACCTCTCCGGCTTCCAGAAGCTGCTGGAGAGCCGGGAGGGGTACTTCTCCCGGGTGTTCCTGCCCCGGGCGCCGGTGGACAGCCACGGCGTCCCCCTGCTGCTGGAGTACGCCCTGTTCGCCTACCTGTTCGCCCAGCCCCAAAGCGACGCCTTCCAGGTGAACACCTGGTGCGTGAAGGCCTTCCGCACCTTGGAGCAGCGCCTGGGCCAAGACAGGATTTTCACCTTGGGCGCCGGGGACAGCTTCCACTTTGACGGGGTGGAGTACCAGGTGTTGTGGCCCCGGGTGGAGAACTACCCCTTCGAGCCGGAGCTGGCCGCGGCGGTGGAAGCGCTCAACGTGCTGTTCGCGTCCCCCTTCCAGCCGGGGTGCGTCAAGCGGTTCTTAGAGAAGAAAGAGGAGTTCCTCGCCCTGTACGTCAAGTGCGGGGAGGCCTTTGCCGCCCCCTCCCGGGCGCTGCCGGAAAAGCGCCGGGCCTATCTGGAGCACCTGAACCGGGTGCTGGAGGATTTGGAAAGCCTGCGGGAGGAGCTGGGCGCCCTGCCCCAGGCCCACGACGTGCGGGAGGCGCTGGAGAACCCCCTCAACGCCGGGGCCTACACCAACGGGGTGAACGGGGCCTCGGTGGTGTTCCACAACGGGCGCAAAGGCGGCCCCAGCGAGCAGGACATCCTCATGACTGGCGACGCCACCCCGGAGACACTGGTGGAAATCATGGACCAGCTCCACGACGGGTACTATATTCTAAAGGCGCCCCACCACGGCACGGCCAGCGGCTACAGCAACCTGTTCTCGGACATGAGTGCCGCCCACATCCTCATCAGCAACGGGGAGTACCACGCCGGGGGCGCCATCGCCCAGGAGTACATCGACCGGGAGGACTCGGTGCGCCACTGCACCAGCACCGGCGCCTGCAAGTGGTTCCGGGCCTCCCAGGGGTGCTGCAACCGCCTGGCGTACTGCTACGACCAGCAGGGCGGGCCGGGGCTTGTCATCAAGTGCCCGGGGGCGGCCAATGCCAAAAACGTGGGCTGCGCCATCCGGGTGGTGGGGCCCACCGGCCAGCGGGGCTGCCTGTGTGATATGTAGTCAGCCGGGCCGGGGCGCGTGGAGGGCCTCCAGCAGCAGCCGCACCCCCAGGGAAAACCCCCTGGGCGAAGTAGGCCTCCCCCATCAGCGCGTGGCCCGCGTTGGCGTTCTCGCAGTAGGCTTCGAAAAGCTCCTTCTGCTCTTGGCTGAGGCCCGCCCGCAGCTGCTCGGAAAGCTCGATGGTATGGCGCAAGCTCTCCCGGTAGCCGGGGACGTTGGAAGTGGGCAGGTCCGAGGCGCTGTAGCTGCCGTAAAACAGTTCCTGGATGGCGGAATACATGGAAATCACTCCCTATTGTATTGAAATGCTTGCAAGGGGCGGCGCGCCAAATTATATCTCTATAGCTATAATAGAAGCATACCGCGGGCCCTATGGATTATCAAGGAATATTATATCTAATCCGATATAATTTTCAGAGGTACAGGATGAAGAAAATTCGCTTACGCTTGGATATACTCTTACAAGAGGCCGGGATAAACCGCCTTACCCTTTCCAAACAGACAGGCATCAGTTATCCTGTGATTGACCGCTATTACAAGAACACGGTCCGCCAGTATGACTCCAGCGTTTTGTTGCGGATATGCCTGGCCCTTGGATGCGACATCAAAGACCTTTTGGAAATCGTAGACGAATAAACCAACAGACAGGGCAACACCTGTCTGTTTTCTTTTGCCCGGGGCCATGGTATACTAAAGGTGGGAAAACGGGAAGCATCCCGGCGGGAAAACAACGTGCCGGACAGCACTGGGCTGCCCGGCAGGCGCTTTTTGGAATGTGGCTTTTTTACCGCAGCATCTTCTCCACGTCACCGATGAGGTTGCCCACGGAGTGCATGGCTTTGCCCGCGCTTTTGCGCATGTGGCTGGCCTTTTTATGGCCGCTGTTCATCACCTTGCTGCTGACCGCGGCCACGGCCGCCCCCGCCAGCACGCCCATGCCAATTCCTTTTGCCACGTTCATCGCTTTGTTCGCCATTGTTTTAAACCTCCATATCCACAACAAACATTTGACCAGACGAAACGCCGTCACCATCAGCATACCCGCCGCCCTCCTTGTTTATTCCGCAGAAAGCCACCCAAAGAAAGGGAGTTGAATGGTTTGCCAAGCCTTCACATCGTTTTAGTAGAGCCGGAAATCCCCCAGAACACGGGGAACATCGCCCGCACCTGCGCCGTCACCGGCGCGGCCCTGCACCTGGTGGGGCCCATGGGCTTGTTCTTCGGGAAGGAATCCGCCGGGCTGCCGGAGAAGCTCCTGTTCCAGCACCCGGAGCAATGCGTGCGCATCCCCATGCTGGGGGGCTTCCGCAGCCTGAACCTGGCAAACTCCGTGGCCATTGGCACCTTTGAGGTGCTGCGCCAGTGGGATTTCCCCCAGCTGGAGTGCTCGGGCCAGCTGCGGGACTTTGACTGGGCCGCCGCCAAGGCAGCCCATCCCGGCTCGGAATTCCTGTAACACTCAACACTTTGTTAACAATTCGTTAGAAGCTCTTTCACATGGGGGCGCTATACTAGAAGTAGTAGGTATGGTTTAAAAAGACAGGACCAACGTTTACGATGACGGGAAGAAGGGATACAGCGTGCCACATTTTATTGAGTTCCACGACGTGTGCAAGTTTTACACCATGGGGGAAAACCGCATCGCCGCGGCGGACCACATCAGCTTTTACGTGGACCAGGGGGAGTTCTGCATCATTGTGGGGCCCTCCGGCGCAGGCAAGACCACCGTGCTGAACATGCTGGGCGGCATGGACAGCTGCGACGAGGGCGAGATTTTGCTGGACGGCAGCAAAATCAGCGAGTACAACGCCAAACAGCTGACCACCTACCGGCGGTATGACGTGGGGTTCGTGTTCCAGTTTTACAACCTGGTGCAGAACCTGACCGCTTTGGAAAACGTGGAGCTGGCCAGCGAAATCTGCAAGGACCCCCTGGACGCCAAAGAGACCCTGCTGGAGGTGGGCCTGGGGGAGCGGCTGAACAACTTTCCCGCCCAGCTCTCCGGCGGCGAGCAGCAGCGGGTGGCCATTGCCCGGGCGCTGGCCAAAAACCCCAAAATCCTGCTGTGCGACGAGCCCACCGGCGCCCTGGACTACAACACCGGCAAGGCGGTTTTGCAGCTTTTGCAGGACACCTGCCGCAAAACAGGCCGCACGGTGATTGTCATCACCCACAACAGCGCCCTTACCGCCATGGCGGACCGAGTTATCCGCATTAAAAGCGGCAAGGCCATTTCCAACGATGTGAACAAGCATCCCACCCCTGTGGAAGAGATAGAGTGGTGAGCGCCGTGAACAAGACCTATGGAAAATCTATCTTCCGCACCATAAAGAGCTCCCTCTCCCGGTTCTTGGCCATTTTGGCCATTGTGGCACTGGGCGTGGGCTTTTTGGCGGGACTGCTGTCCTCCCCCGGGGACATGCGGGTATCCGCCGACCACTACTACGACGAGAGCCGCATGTACGACGCCCGTGTCCTCTCCACCTTGGGCCTGACAGACGACGACCTGGAAGCCGTCAAGGCCGTGGACGGCGTGGAGGCCGTCATGCCTGTGTACGACACGGACCTGGTGCTGGTCTCCGAAGGGGAGGACGCCAGCAGCTACACCACCCGCATGCACAGCCTGCCCCAGGACACCTCGGCGGAGTCGGAAAACTACTTAAACCAGCTGACCTTGGTGGAGGGCCGCATGCCGGAGAAGTCCGGGGAGATTGTGGTGGTGCTGACCAAGTCCTTCACCGGCGGGGAGAGCTGGATAGGCCAGACCCTGCGCCAGGACCCCGACGGCGAAGCCGTGGACGGCCTGCCGGAGGAGTTCACCGTGGTGGGCACCGTGAAAAGCGCCATGTACCTCTCCATGGAAAATGAGAGCACCACCGCAGGCAGCGGCTCCCTTGGGCTGCTGGCCTACACCGTGCCGGAAAGCTTCACCCTGGACTATTACACCGGCTTTTACCTGGCGGTGGCGGACACCGTGGAGCTGGACTCCTTCTCCCAGGCTTACGACGACGTGGTGGCGGCTGTCACCGGCGCCTTGGAGCCCTTGGGGGAGGAGCGCTCCCAAATCCGCTATGAGCAGCTGATAGACGACGCCCAAAGCGAGCTGGACGACGCCCGGGCGGAGTATGAAGGGGAAAAGGCCGACGCGGAAGCCGAACTGGCCGACGCCAAGCAGAAGCTGGAGGACGGCGAGACGGAACTGGCCGACAGCCAGCAGCAGTTAAACGACGCCAAGGCGGAAATCGACAGCGGCTGGGCGGAGCTGAACCAGCAGAAGGCCAGCTTCAACAGCCAGACGGCCTCGGCCCAGGCGCAGATTGACAGCGGCTACGCCCAGGTGCAAAGCGGCCAAACCCAGCTGGACAGCGGCTTGGCCCAGCTGAACACCGCCCAGCAGCAGCTGGACCAGGGCTACAGCCAGCTCTCCCAGACAGAGCAGACGCTAAACGACACCAAGGCACAGCTGGACGCCTCGAAGGCACAGCTGGACGCCACCAAATCCCAGCTGGACAGCCTGACCCAGGGCAAGGAGGCGCTGTTCCAGGCGGCGGCCGCGGCGGGTCTGCCCGTATCGGACACCAGCGACGCCGGGGCCCTGGCCCTCATCGCCCAGCTGGAGGCAGCCTCCCCGGAGCTGGGGCAGCAGTTCGCCGCCTTGCAGGAGGGCCTCAACGCCTTGGCCGCCCAGGGCACGGACACCACCGCCGCCCTGGCCGCCTGGGAGGAGGGCAACGCCCAGTATGAGGCGGGCCTGGCCCAGTACCAGGAGGGCCTGAGCCAATACCAGGCCGCCAAGGCCCAGCTGGACGCCAGCCAGGCGGAGCTGGACACCCAGCGCCAAACCCTGGAGAGCCAGCAGGCCACCTTGAACAGCACCAAGGCCCAGCTGGACCAGAGCGCCGCCCAGCTGCGGCAGGGCATCCAGACGGCCCAGGCGGAGTTCGCCAGCGCCGAGGCAAAGCTCAACGACGCCCAGGCCCAGTACGACGACGGCCTGTCCCAGCTGGAGGCCGCCGCCCAGGAACTCCAGGAGGGCTGGGACGACTACAACCAGGGCTATGAGGAGGCCCAGCAGCAGTTCGCCGACGCCGAGGAGGAACTGGCCGACGCGGAGAGCAAAATCCGGGAGATCGAGGAGGGCCAGTGGTACATCTACACCCGGGCGGACAACACCAGCTTCTCCAGCTACGATTCCAACGCGGACAAAATCGCGGCCATCGCCACGGTGTTCCCGCTGTTCTTCTTCCTGGTGGCCGCCTTGGTGGCCCTGACCACCATGACCCGCATGGTGGAGGAGGAGCGCCAGCAGGTGGGCACCCTGAAGGCCCTGGGCTACTCCACCGCCAAAATCGCCTGGAAGTATTTGCTCTACGCCGCCATGGCCAGCATCGCGGGCAGCGTCATCGGCCTGGCGGTGGGCACCCGGCTGTTCCCCTATATCATCATCAACGCCTACAACATCATGTACGACGTGCCGGAAATCCTCACGCCCTTTCACGTGCCCTACGCGCTGGTGTCCTCTGTCTCCATGATTGCCTGCACCCTGCTGGTGACGCTGTTCGCCTGCTGGTCCGAGCTGCGGGAGGTGCCCGCCACGCTGATGCTGCCCAAGGCCCCAAAAGCCGGCAAGCGCATCTTTTTGGAGTACATCACCCCCCTGTGGAGCCGCTTGAAGTTCACCAGCAAAGTCACCGCCCGGAACCTGTTCCGCTACAAGAAGCGGTTCTTTATGACGGTGGTGGGCATTGCCGGGTGCACGGCCCTGCTGGTGACAGGCTTTGGCGTGCGGGATTCCGTCTCGGACATTGTGGGCCTGCAATACGGGGAGCTGAACCAATATCAGCTCACTTTGGGCCTGCGGGACCCCAGCGCCTTGGAGGGCCGGGACCTGCAAGCCGTTTTGGAGGACAGCTCCCGCATAGAGAGCTCCCTGGCTGTTATGCAGCAGGAGATGGATATCGTCCCCGATGAGGGCAGGCCCGCGGACAGCCTGGTGGTCTTTGTGCCCCAGGACGTGGACGCCCTGGGCCAGTACTTCCAGTTCCGCCACCGCACCAACAGCCAGGAGGTCACCTTTGACCAGGACGCCGTGGTAGTCACCGAGAAAATCTGCGAGCGCCAGGGCTGGAAGGTGGGCGACACCATCACCTTGCAGGACGATGACGGCAACCAGGCCCAGCTGACTATCACCGATATCTGCGAGAACTATATCTACCACTATGTGTACATCTCCCCCAAGACCTACCAAGAGGCCTTCGGCAAGGAGATGGAGGCCAACTCCCTGCTGTGCAAGCTGCCCGAGGACTTGACTGCCCAAGAGGAGGAGCGGCTGGGCACGGACCTGCTGCAGTGCCGGGACGTGGTGAGCGCCCAGTTTACAGACACCCTCTCGGAAAGCTTTCACAACAGCATCACCAGCATCAACTCCATCATCGTGGTGCTCATCGTATCTGCGGGGCTGCTTGCCTTTGTGGTGCTGTACAACCTGACCAACATCAACATCACCGAGCGGGAAAAGGAGCTTGCCACCATCAAGGTGCTGGGCTTTTACGACGGGGAAGTCTCCGCGTATATCTACCGGGAAACGGTGCTCCTCACCCTTATCGGCACGGCGCTGGGCCTGCTGCTGGGCATGGGCCTGCACCAGTTTGTCATACGCACCGCCGAGGTGGACATGGTCATGTTCGGCCGGGCCGTGTACTGGCCCAGCTATGTGTACAGCGCGGTGCTCACCATCCTGTTCGGCATGCTGGTAAACCTGGTGATGCACCACAAGCTGAAAAAGATAAGCATGGTGGAGAGCATGAAGGCGCCGGAGTAAGGCGCGGCTTTCCCCGGCCGCACCAAGGCCCGCCCCGGGGCAAAAACCCCCGCGGCGGGCTTTTCGCGCCCGGGAAAGAAAAATTGTGAATTTCACCGCTTTTTGACTTGAAAAGGGGCCGCTTCTGTTATACAATGTTATATGGTAATTTGTGCAAACTTTCACAATCCACCATCTTCGTTTAAAGGAGTGCACTGAACATGAGCTTTCTCAGCAAAAAGACTATTGACGACATTGACGTAAAAGGCAAGCGGGTGCTGGTCCGTGTTGACTTCAACGTCCCCATGAAGGACGGCGTCATCACCAACGACAACCGCATTGTGGCGGCCCTGCCCACCATCAAGAAGCTGGTGGCCGACGGCGGCAAGGTTATCCTGTGCAGCCACCTGGGCAAGCCGAAGAACGGCCCCGAGGCCAAGTTCAGCCTGGCCCCCTGCGCTGTTCGCCTCTCGGAACTGCTGGGGCAGCCCGTGGTCTTTGCCGATGACGACACCGTGGTGGGCGAAAACGCCAAGGCCGCTGTGGCCGCTATGAACGACGGCGACGTGGTGCTGCTGCAGAACACCCGTTTCCGCAAGGAAGAGACCAAGAACCTGGAGCCCTTCTCCAGCGAGCTGGCCAGCCTGGCCGAGGTGTATGTCAATGACGCCTTCGGCTCCGCTCACCGCGCCCACTGCTCCACCGCCGGTGTCACCGACCACATCAAGGACACCGCTGTGGGCTACCTGATGAGCAAGGAAATCGAGTTCCTGGGCAACGCTGTGGAGAACCCCGTGCGTCCCTTCGTGGCCATTCTGGGCGGCGCCAAGGTGGCGGACAAGCTCAGCGTTATTGAGAACCTGCTGACCAAGGTGGACACCCTCATCATTGGCGGCGGCATGGCTTACACCTTCCTGAAGGCCCAGGGCAAAGAGGTTGGCACCTCCCTGGTGGACGAGGAGAAGATCGAGTACTGCCAGAACATGCTCAAGCAGGCCGAGGAGAAGGGCGTAAAGCTCCTTCTGCCCGTGGACACTGTGATTGCCACCGCGTTCCCCGAGCCCATCGACGCCGAGATTGCCACCGAGGTCGTGGACTCTGCCAAGATTCCCGCCGACAAGATGGGCCTGGATATTGGCCCCAAGACCCGCGAGCTGTTCGGCGAGGCTGTGAAGTCCGCCAAGACCGTGGTTTGGAACGGCCCCATGGGCGTGTTCGAGAACCCCGTGCTGGCTGAGGGCACCCGCGCTGTGGCCAAGGCCCTGGCCGAGACCGACGCCACCACCATCATCGGCGGCGGCGACTCCGCTGCTGCTGTGATGCAGCTGGGTTACGCCGACCAGATCACCCACATCTCCACCGGTGGCGGCGCCTCCCTGGAGTACCTGGAGGGCAAGGTCCTGCCCGGCATCGCCTGCATTGCCGATAAATAAATCACTGCACCGAGAATGCGGCGGCCCCAAGCCGCCGCATTTTTGATAAACACCACACCATACTACCAAAGGAGAGAATTCTCATGAATAAAGCACTGCGCAAGGTTGTCATCGCCGGCAACTGGAAAATGAACAAGACCCCCGCCGAGGCCAAAGAGCTGATTGCCGCCATCGCCCCCCTGGTGAAGGACGCGGACTGTGACGTTGTGGCCTGCACCCCCTTTGTGGACCTGGCTTCCGCCCAGGAGGCCGCCGCCGGCACCAACATCCAGATTGGCGCGGAGAACTGCCACTGGGAGAAGAGCGGCGCCTACACCGGCGAAATCAGCGCTGAGATGCTCAGCTCCATGGGCGTGAACATCGTCATCATCGGCCACAGCGAGCGCCGCCAGTACTTCGGCGAGACCGACGTCACCGTGCAGAAGCGCGTGCGCGCCGCTTTGGATGCCGGCCTGACCGTCATCCTCTGCGTGGGCGAGACCCTGGAGCAGCGGGAGCAGGGCATCACCAGCGAGCTGGTTTCCATGCAGACCAAGATTGCCCTGGGCGGCGTCTCCGAGGAGGAGCTGAAGCGCGTCATCATCGCCTACGAGCCCGTGTGGGCCATTGGCACCGGCAAGACCGCCACGGCCCAGCAGGCCAACGAGGTGTGCCACACCATCCGGGAGTGCATCGCCTCTGTGTACAGCCAGGCCGCTGCTGACGGCATCACCATCCAGTACGGCGGCTCCATGAACGCCGGCAACGCTGCCGAGCTGCTGGCCCAGCCCGACGTGGACGGCGGCCTCATTGGCGGCGCCTCCCTGAAGCCCAACGATTTCGCCACCATCGTTGCAGCCGCGCAGTAAACCGCTTCGCGGTTTACAAAGAAAAACAGTTGCACGCCAAACTCCGGCTTGCATTCTGCGGCAAGCCGCAGAACCATGTTTTTCTCTCTGCGTTTCATTAACTTTTTGGAAAACATGTTGTTAGGAGGCTACTCCATGAACTGCCCTGTTTGCGGCAAAGAGATGGAACCGGGCTTTGTACAGACCAACCAGCGGGCAGCTTGGGTGAAAAAGCCCCATCCCCTGACCCTGATGCCGAAAGACGGTGAAATCCTGCTGGACAACAAGCTGTTCAGCTCTTGTTCCTTCCCCGGGTGGATCTGTAGGGACTGCAAGAAAATCGTCCTGGATTACGAAGGGAAACCCAGCCAGGAGGGGTGATTCTTTCAGCCTCCCCATAAGCTAGCTACCAGCGCGGGCCGCTGGTGAACGGTTCTCACCGAGCTTCGCCGCCACAGAGCGGCGTGCGCGAATTAAAGTTCTTTGGCCGACTTTCTCGAAAGAAAGTCGGGAGAGACAAGTCTTTCTCAAGAAAGACTTGTTCTTTGACGGTCTTCCCTTCAGGGAAGGCCGGGAAAGGAGAAATCATTCATGAAAAAACCCTTAGTTTTGATGATACTGGATGGCTTTGGCATTGCTCCCGCAGAGGGCAACGCCATTGCCGCGGCGAAGCATCCCAACATGGACAAAATCTTCGCCGAGAACCCCCACACCCAGATTGGCGCCTCCGGCATGGACGTGGGCCTGCCTGACGGCCAGATGGGCAACAGCGAAGTGGGCCACACCAACATCGGCGCGGGCCGCATTGTCTACCAGGAGCTGACCCGCATCACCAAGTCCGCCCAGGACGGCGACATGGATAAGAACGAGGCCCTGCTGAAGGCCATGAACAACGCCAAGGACAACGGCAAGGCGCTGCACTTGATGGGCCTGCTGTCCGACGGCGGCGTGCACAGCCACAACACCCACCTGTACGCTTTGCTGGAAATGGCCAAGC
>PPYE01001171.1_pt1 | contig 14357 bp, 12 predicted proteins | sample 1559881 | NCBI WGS metagenome assembly PPYE01 (sample SAMN08240022, study PRJNA423297) | Human gut metagenome, whole genome shotgun sequencing project.
TCTTGTTTTGCCATTACCTACAATGTCAATAATATGTATACGCAAAGAAAGAAAAAGTGCTTGCTCGCTTAGGTCGCCTGCGGCTCCAAGGGGCGCTCGCACCCCGCTCATTTCACCATGAAGCCATGGCTTCATGATGAAAAAAGCCCTACTACTTTCCCGTTGACTTTGTGAACTGCCGTGAAAAAAATATTCCGAGTTCCTATTAGTTTAACTTATCAAAAAACTAAGTTTTCAGCTTTTATAATACATAAAAAAAGTAGGTTTTTCAGTGAACTTCGGTAGGGCGTGCGTGCACGCCGCGTGAGGTGAACTATCATCTGAACACGCAGTGTTCAATATATAAAATTATATTATTTTGTTTATAAAAAACTATCTATGTACTTTGTATATGACCCCATATAATATATTATTTTACTTATAATAGGTGTTTGAACCATTTCTTTTTATTTGAGTTTGAGTATACATATTATTGACATTGTAGGTTATGGTAAAATAAAATCATATGTATAACACACACTATCAAGAAAAGTGTGGTCACACTCGCAAGAAAAAGAAACGCTTCACCTGTGACCACACCTGCAAGGCGTGTGTAATACAAAGTTACTTGTTTTGAATAACCTACAATGTCAATAATATGTATACTCAAAAAAAGAAAAAGTGCTGCTCGCTTAGGTCGCCTAACGGCTCCAAATGGCGCTTGTGACCGCCCCTGAAAGGTGCGTGTGAACCAAATTGACTCGTTTTGATAAACCTGCAATGTCAATTGTGGCTACACTTTTAAATAAAAGTGTATATTATATAAACTAAATAATGTGATATAAACTACAGATGCCAATAATTAACTCAGTTGTCATATAATAAATTGCTTAGTTGTGATATATACGCCTCCGCTAATTTCATCTTGAATCTGCGCTTCAAGATGAAAAAGCCTTGTTTTTTTCCCGTTGACTTTGTGAACTGCCGTGAATAAAGAGATTTTGAGTTCCTATTAATTTAACTTATCAAAAAACTAAGTTTTCAACTTTTATAATACATAAAAAAGTAGGTTTTTCAGTGAACCTCGGTAGGCTTGCGCTAGCAAGCGCGTTAGGTGAGCTACCATCTGAACACGTAGTGTTCAATATATTTGTAAATATTATTACTTTAATGTGGATTTATTTCATTTGTGAGATTTAATATGTAATCAGTTGATTTATTATAAAAGTCTGCAAGTTTCACTGGAAAATGTAACAGTATAGTTTGAAACCCTCTCTCATATCGAGAGTATACCGTTTGTTGTATTCCTAATATTTCAGCAATTTTTGTTTGCCCTAATCCTGCATTTATACGCAGAGTTCTTCATCTTTTTAAATACATTTTATTACTTCCTCTACTTATCTTCTAATTTTTTCTCTTCTTCATCTTTATTAAAATAGGACGATGGCAAATTAAGATTAAGCAGGTCGCCGGGTTTAACTTCTAAAATATCAGCAATATTGAAGAATACTTCTAAAGAAAATTAGGAAGATATATTAGGAGCTTCAATAGAACTAAGATGAGAACAGCTGATTTGTGCCCTCTCTTCGAGTTGTATTGGGTGTAGCCCTTGGCTTTTCTCAAAACTGAAATTACCAATCCCAGCTCAACGAAAGGGTTCCTGTTTTCAAAACCTGCTTCTTTTTTCATAAATTATATTATCTTTTTTTAAATTATTATTTCAAAAATTATTAACATAAATTTATATGTAATATTAAGGCAGTTATAGATGTTAACTGTTTAAAGTATAATCGCCATACATATTTTTTATTTTAATTTTGTTGCAAATTATGTCATTTTATTATATAATTTTTCATTAATAGCTTTTTAGATGATTAAATTATAATTTTATAGAGTAATTTGATTTTAATATAATAAATGTGTTATTATACCGCAAAAAAATATGCCGAGTATTTTACTTATATTGTGGAAAATTATCGCTTGTTAACAAAAAGGAGCAAAATGTCTTATGCAAAACTTACAAATGACAGAAAGAATAAAACTAAGAGCTAAGCAAAAAGGAATTTCAATTAAATACCTTTTAGAAAAATGCGGTATAAATAAAGGTTTTATTTATGATATTGAAAAGCAAAATAAAATACCGTCAGTAGATAAAATTGAACGTATTGCTGATTGTCTTGACTGCTCTGTTGACTATCTCCTCGGGCGTACTGATGTAATAGAAATTAACAGCAGTGCAGTAAATACTGAAAACAATAATTTTAAAGTTTTATAATAGTTTTGTAGCAGTTAAACTGCTCTTGATTAATTATATTACTATCTACAGGTGTAATATGGTATAGTCATATGAAACTTATAACTGTTATGAAAATACTGCATTTCTAAGTTTAGTTGTTGTCGACGGTGAAATATCTATATTTAGATTTTTGCAATAAATGCACAAAATATGGAGGTTAAATTTATGTATATTTCCGGCAAGGTTGCTGATAGAATTAGGCTAGTAGCAAAAATGCGCAATGTCACCGTCAAAAAAATGCTTAAAGATATTAATTTAGGGCTTAATACTATGTCAAATATGAAGAATTCAATGCCTAAAGCTAATAATCTTGCAAAGATTGCTGATTACCTTAATTGTTCAGTTGATTATTTACTCGGCCGTACCGATGTGATTGAAGTTAATAGGGACGGAAATGTATAAAATAATATTTAAGTTAAAGTATTATATTTTAAATATTAACCGTAGTTAAAATTAACTTTATTGGCTTTAGAATTTATTTAATGTACTGCATTTGACGAGTAAACGCAACATGCGAACCATTTGTTTATATACAAATGGTTGATATTATTTTATTATTAAGTTTATAAAACTAAGAGCCGCGCAAATTTGCGCGGCTCTTAATAATTGGTGTTTGGAGGTTAAAAGTGCATTCCGTTCATCATCTTTTTTGCTTTTTTAACATTCTTCTTGTCGAGCATTAGAATTCCTATTCCAAACACTGTTCCAAGAAGCATACCGGTACTGAATTTTCCCATGGGATCTCCTTTCCAACAAATTCTACTATGTTTAAATAGATTTGTAATAATTTCATTAATTATCACAATAATATTATTTGTAGATTAAATCTAAAAAATCCAGGAATTTTTGGGAAAATATTTACATGCGCAGAGTAAATTTACCTTGACGTATTGACAAATATGTTGTATTATCTAATATGATATGTTATCGATTATGATAAATTGTCCGTGCTGTAACATTTGTCAGCGCGAAAATTAAATTATTCCGGAAGGATGATAATAATGGCAAAAGTAGTACCCTTTAAAGGGCTTAGATATAATACAGAAAAATTTAAAGATTTAGATATGGTTACAGCTCCTCCGTATGACATAATTTCAGCGGAAGAACAGCAGGAGCTTTATAATAAGGATGAGTATAACGTTATTCGCTTGGATTACGGTATGGAATTTGAAAGCGATGATTCTGACAATAACAAGTATACCAGAAGCGCGGCGTATTTGAATAAGTGGATAGAGGAACAGGTTCTTGTGTTTGAAGACGAACCGGCGTTTTATATCTATGAGCAGGTTTTTCAGCTTGATACTGAAGAATCCCCTACACATTCGCTGAAGGGTATTATCTCTTTGGTTCAGCTTGAGGAGTTCTCAAAAAAAGTTATTCTGCCTCATGAGGAAACTTTGAAAAAGGCAAAGCGTGACAGACTTGATTTAATGGAAGCAACTAAGACAAATATGAGCCAAATATATTCGCTTTATATGGACCCTGACCAGGCAATCGCTGATATTATTTCAGAGTGTTCAGACGGAGCTCCTGATATTAGTTTTACAACCAGGGAGAATGTTATTCAAAATATTTGGATTATAAAAGACCCGGCTATAATTAATGTTATTTCTAAAAAGTTTGAAAATAAGCAATTGTTTATTGCCGACGGTCACCATAGATACGAGACTGCTCTGAATTACAGAAACGCCCGTCATGAAGCTGACGGAACTGAAATCGGCACCCAGTCGTATGACTATACTATGATGATGCTTGTTTCGATGGATGACAGCGGTCTTTTTGTATTTCCCACACACAGAATGATAAAAAACGTTAAAAACTTCTCTGAACAGCTTACAATCAGTATGCTGACCGATGATTTTAACGCGTCTAAGATATACTTCACCGAGGGCGATTTTGCGGAGATAATAATGACTAAACTACGCAACACCGTTGATGAAAAGAGGTTTGCGTTCTATACCGGCGGAAATTATTATTATCTGCTTGAACTCAAAGATGTTCATATAATGGATGATTTAATAAAGGATAAGAGCAATGCTTATAAATATTTGGACGTTACAATACTGCATAAGCTTATATTAGAAAAGTATTTTGATATAGATGACGCAAGCTTAGCCAACCAGGATCACCTTGTATATACAAGAGACGCGTCTGACGCGGTTAACTGTGTAAAGAACGGCGATTATCAATGCTCGTTTTTGATAAATGCGACAAAGATTTCAGAAATAAAGGATATTTCTTTGGCTAATGAGAAAATGCCTCAAAAATCTACCTATTTCTGGCCTAAACTCATAACGGGTATAGTTATTAATAAGTTTGACTAATATTTTTAACTTGATAACCGGTTTATGTTTTTAGAAGATAACAGAGCAGGAGGAATATACCAATGAAGATAGGAATTATGGGATTCGGTGTTGTAGGGGGCGGCGTCGGAGAGCTTATTGCCACTAACGCCGAATCAATAAAACGCCGCAGCGGCGAGGAAATAACAGTCGGGAAGATACTGGATTTAAGAGATTTTCCGGACAGTCAGTATAAATGCTTTACTAAGGACTTTCAGGATATTTTAAACGACCCTGAAATCGGAGTTGTGGCGGAAGTCATGGGCGGCACAAAACCGGCTTATGAGTTCACAAAACAACTGCTTGAGGCCGGTAAAAGCGTTGTAACTTCAAATAAAGAACTTGTTGCAAAACACGGAACCGAACTTCTTAAAATAGCTAAGGACAATAACGTTAACTATTTGTTTGAAGCGAGCGTAGGCGGAGGTATCCCGATTATAAGACCTCTTTACACCAGTTTGGCCGCAAATGAGCTTACTGATATATATGGTATTTTGAACGGTACCACGAATTACATTTTGACCCAAATGATTAAAGAAGGGGAAACCTTTGAGAACGCACTGAAAGGCGCTCAGGAAAACGGGTATGCAGAAAAAGACCCGACCGCTGATATTGAAGGTCACGACACCTGCCGTAAGACTGCCATACTGGCGTCTTTGGCGTTTGGCAAATTTGTTGACAGTGATGAGATTCCGTGCGAGGGTATCACAAAAGTAACCCTTGAGGATGTGGAATACGCGGCTAAGTTCGGCGCAGTAATAAAATTGCTGGGTATAACTTCAAGGGCTGAAAACGGCGTTTATGCTATGGTTTGCCCGGCTATTCTGGATTCTTCACATCCCCTTGCGGGAATAGATGACGTATTCAATGGTATTATGGTCAGAGGCGAGGGGCTGGGAGACGTGATGTTTTACGGCCGCGGCGCCGGAGCGCTTCCGACAGCCAGCGCGGTGCTTTCAGATATAATAGATACTGTAAAGCATAAGGATAAGCATATCAGGTTAGGCTGGAGCGAGGGGCAGGAAGGCTATTTGCTCGACGCCAAAACTTTGCCGTCAAGATTTTATGTGAGGCTTTCAAAGACGGAGGCGGCTCCGGAGACGTTTGCTAAAAAAGGATACGATGTTATAACTTTGGACGGCGAGAAATATAAAGATGAGTTTGCGGTTGTAACGCCTGAAATGACCGGTTATGAATTTGACAAACTTGTGTCAGTTGACGGCGAGCTTGGCGGATATAACGTTTTGGGAAAGATAAGATTGGTGGCTGAATAAAATGGTTAAGGTCAGAGTTCCTGCAACATCGGCCAACATCGGCCCCGGATTCGACAGCATGGGTATTGCGCTGGGGCTGTATAATTATGTTACCGCCGAGGAAAATAATTCGGGCAGACTGCAGATTAATATTTTGGATGACTCAAAAAAATTCCTGCCTGAAAATGAGAACAACTTAATATATAAATCCATGAAAAGAGTTTTTGAGATGGTCGGCCATAAATGCCCTGGTCTTAAACTCACCCTGGAGAATAACATAATGATTACCAGGGGGCTTGGAAGCAGCAGCGCCGGAATAGTCGGAGGAATAGTTGCGGCTAATAAACTTTCCGGAGACAGACTGTCTATGAATGAGCTGTTAAAGCTGGCTGCGGATATTGAGGGGCATCCCGACAACGTGACGCCTGCTCTGCTCGGCGGATTTACCGTGAATGTCAGAACCAAATATGCTATACGGTATGTTAAGACTGAGCTTAATCCGAAAGATTTGTGTTTTGCGGCTCTAGTGCCGGACTTCTATCTTCAAACCAAAAAATCAAGAGGGGTTCTGCCTAAATCCGTGTCTCATGACGACGCGGTATATAATGCCGGGCACAGCGCGCTGCTGACAGCAAGCCTCATGTCCGGGAAGTATGAAAACATAAGGACCGCAGTAGGCGATAAACTGCATCAAAATTACAGAAAGCGGCTTATCCCTAATATGGACAGCCTGTTCAGGCTTTGTTATGACAACGGCGCGCTTGGCGTGTATCTGAGCGGAGCCGGACCGACTATAATTGCAATTATAAAAGCCGACAATCAAGCGTTTAACTGCAACATCAGCAAGGTGCTTATAAGCAAAATGAAGGATTGGAAGCTTCATCTTTTAAAGCCCGATAATCTCGGAGCGTGTATAATAGAAAATACCTAAGTAAATTATTTTAGAATTTTCAAAAGGAAAACTGTGTTTACGGCATGGAATTCTTATTTGAAAAGATATATAAAAACAGGAGGGGTTTTTTTGGGACTTATCGTTCAAAAATTTGGTGGTAGTTCTGTGGCTGACGCCGCAAAAGTAATCAATGTTGCAGAGAGGGTTACCGAGACTTATAAGGCGGGAAATCAAGTTATTGTGGTAGTGTCTGCACAGGGCGATACCACAGACGACTTAATCACAAAGGCGAATGAAATAAATCCTGACGCTTCAAAGCGTGAAATGGATGTTTTGCTTTCAAGCGGCGAGCAGATTTCTATAGCTCTTTTGGCGATGGCGATAGAAAAAATAGGATGCCCGGTGGTATCTTTAACCGGCTGGCAGGCAGGGTTTAATACAAACGCCGCGTCGGGAAATGCGCGTATCAACAATATAGATACTGAGCGTATGCAGTCTGAACTTGACAGAAGAAATATTATCGTGGTTGCAGGATTCCAGGGCTTGGATAAATATGATAATATAACGACGCTGGGCCGCGGAGGCAGTGATACTTCCGCTGTTGCTATAGCGGCTGCTATGCGTGCAGATAAATGTGAGATTTATACTGATGTCGACGGGGTCTATACTGCCGATCCGCGTATTTGCAAGGACGCAAAAAAGCTGGATGAAATCACATACGACGAGATGCTTGAACTTGCAAGCCTCGGGGCGAATGTGCTTCATAACAGAAGCGTTGAGATGGCGAAGAAGTATAATGTAAAATTGGAAGTTAAATCTAGTTTTGAGAGAGTGCCGGGCACTCTTGTTAAGGAGGTAGTTAGTGTGGAAAAAATGTTGATTAGGGGAGTAACTCGTGATAACGATGTTGCCAGAATAGCGGTTGTCGGTCTTGAAAACACACCGGGGATTGCTTTCAGAGTATTTTCTCAGCTTGCTCAGGAGAATATAAATGTTGATATGATACTCCAGTCAGTAGGCCGTGAGGGAACAAAGGATATAGCGTTTACGGTTACGCGTGAGAATGAGGCTAAAACGCTGGAAGTTTTGGAAGGGTTAAAGGATATTTTAAATTATAAAGAAGTCAACCACAGGGATGACCTGTCAAAGGTTTCTATTGTCGGTGCCGGAATGGTGAACAACCCCGGGGTTGCTGCAAAAATGTTTGAGGCTCTGTTTGATAATGACATAAATATTCATATGATTTCAACTTCCGAAATAAAGGTTTCGGTTCTGATAAAGCTTGAAAATGCTGAAAAAGCAGTTAAAGTTATACATGATAAATTCAATATTTAAAAAACATACTGGAACGGTTTAAACCGTTCCTTTATACTTTAAAGGTGGTTTTTATGAAAACTGTATTGATTACCGGAGCTTCAAGAGGAATCGGCGCTGAAACCGCACGGGTATTTGCAGAGCACCGAGGCGAATATAGCGTTATAATCAACTATAACAAATCCGCCGGTGAAGCAAAGGCTTTGGCGGAGGAGACGGGCGGTTACCCTATAAAGGCGGATATAAGCGTACCGGAGCAGGTTGAGAGCATGATTGATAAAATAGAAGATAAATTCGGCGGAGTTGATATACTTATCAACAACGCCGGAATTTCAAAGTTTAATTTGTTCACGGATATAACCGAGGAGGAATGGTCGGAGGTTATGGAGGTCAATCTAAACGGTCCGTACAGAGTGACGCGCGGCGTTGTCAGACATATGATAAACAATCATTTTGGCTCAATAATAAATATATCCTCTATGTGGGGAGTAGTGGGCAGTTCGTGCGAGGTGGCATATTCAACGGCCAAATCCGGTCTTATCGGCATGACTAAGGCGCTGGCAAAAGAACTTGGCCCCTCAAATATAAGAGTCAACTGCATAGCGCCGGGGGTTATAGATACTGATATGAACGCAGGGCTTGATGAAAATACTGTCAGAGAATTGATTTCCGAAACCCCGGTGATGAGAATCGGAAAACCCCGTGACGTGGGCGAGCTGGCTTACTTTCTGTCAGGAAGCGGAGCGGAGTTCATAACTGGTCAGGTTATCGGCGTCAACGGCGGGTTTGTGGTTTAGGAGGAACTGAAATGGAATATATAAAAACAATTTTCAGTGAAAGAATCTTAAAGGCTGTAATAAGCAATCCAAAACATAAAGACGGCAAATATAAAAAGATTGAAATAGAGCTGAAAAAAATCGGCGGCACAGAGAAATATCAAATCGCCTGCTACACAGAAAAACAGGTTTTTCACGAGAACGTAGAACCGGATTTGATAACAGGCACCGTTGAGGAGATAATGCGGTCAGAGAGCTTCAGACAGCTCGACGCTTGGGGCGCGGATTTTTTCTATATGCTGAAGGTTTCAAAAAAAGGCAAAGAAAGTCTGATAAAAAAACGGATTGCGAGTAAAACTGACGAAGCCATAACCGGCAACAACAGAAAGAAAAAGTATCTGCTGGAGGAAAACACGTCAATACCGCCGCTGGTTGATTTAGGCGTGTTTACTAAGGACGGACATATCGTTAGCTCTATGTATGATAAATACAGGCAGATAAACCGTTTTGTTGAGATAGCGGACAATGTTGTGGATTCTTTAAAACTCAGCAGTATAAACATACTGGATTTTGGCTGCGGAAAGTCGTATCTCACATTTATATTATATTACTATCTGACTGAGATTAAAAAATGAAAGTGAGCATAACAGGTCTTGATTTAAAAGCTGATGTAATAGAAAAGTGTAATAAACTGGCTGAAAAGTATCGGTATGACGGACTGAGCTTTGAAATAGGGGATATAAACGGATATAGCGTTAAAACTCCACCGGATATGGTCATTACTCTGCACGCCTGCGATACGGCAACAGATTATGCGCTATATAACGCAGTATCATGGAATGCAAAGGCTATAATATCGGTTCCGTGCTGTCAGCACGAGCTGAACGGGCAGATAGAGACAGAAAACTTTTCTGCGCTCACAGATTACGGTCTGATAAAGGAACGTTTTTCAGCGTTGGCTACCGATGCAATACGGGGAAAAATATTGGAATGGCAGGGCTATAAAGTGCAAATGCTGGAGTTTGTGGATTTTGAGCACTCGCCTAAAAATCTTTTAATAAAAGCTGTAAAGCGCAGCACCTCAAAACATGTGATGGAGACTGCAAAAACAAAAGCCGAAACGCTGATGAAAGAGTTTAATTTCAGCCCCACACTGTATGAATTGTTTCAATCCAAATAATAATCATGTAATTTATATTAATAATAAAAAATTATAAAAGTCAACAGAAAAATTAAAGGTGTTTTTAGTGAACCTTGCAGTGTGTGACAGTGACTGCCTTACAGACGGGTTTACAGACATTGCAGATAAATCAAAACGAATTAAAAAGAATCACATCCACCCTACAGGTGGGGTCACATCTTCCAATGTTTGCTGAAAAACTGACTTTTTAATGGATTGAATCAATATGAGCTCGAAATATCTTTTGTCACGGTAGTACACAAAGTCAACGGGAAAGTTACAGGGCTTTTTTCACCATGAAGCCATGCTTCATGGTGAAATGAGCGGGGTGCGTATACATCACAACTAAGTAATTTATTATATGACACCTAAGTTATTTATTGGCGTTTATAGTTTATATAACATACACTTTTAAACAAAAGTGTAGCCACAATTGACGTTGAAGGCTATAATAAAAGAAGTCACTTTGTATCACACCCGCCAAAGGTGGGGTCACACCTACCGATGTTCGCCGAAGACCAGCTTTTTTGATGTGTTAAATTAATAGGAACTCGGAATATCTTTATTCACGGTAGTACACAAAGTCAACGGGAAAGTTACAGGGCTTTTTCATCTTGAAGCGCAGATTCAAGATGAAATTAGCGGGGGCGAGCGCTTCTTGGAGCCGTTAGGCGACCTAAGCGAGCAAGCACTTTTTCTTTGGTGAAGCGTTTCTTTTTCTTGCCAGAAAAAGAAATGGTTCAAACACAGAATGTTCACGAGGTGCGTGATTATTGACTCTAACATTTTTATCCGCTTTATTGTTGTAACCGTCTTATAAGACGTGTCCGCCGACATAGACAAAAAGACCCTCCTATGAGCATTCATAGGAGGGTCTTTTATTAATCAATTATCATTGTTTCAGCGTCTTCATCGCCGTAGTCATAGTCGTCGCCGGAAACTTCAGGCGATGATTTGGCAGGTGAAGCCGTTCCGGGATTCGAAGTGGTGGGAACCGAACTGTTTGAAGTTGTAGGAGCCGCACTGCTTGAAGTAGCAGCGCTGGCCGACGCTGAAGCGGACGGCTCCGGCTGAACATAATCTACTTCTTCAAATTTAACAAACTGTTTCGGGTCAAGGAAGTTGTCGTCAAGTTTGATTTCAAAGTGCAGGTGCGGCTGGTCGTTCACTTCAGACACCGCTGAACTTCCGACTTTGCCCAAAACATCGCCCATCTTTATTGCCGCGCCAATAGGCTCAGACGTTGCGTCTTTAAGATTGCAGTATACACTGTCGATTCCGCTGTCGTCATGGTGCAGAATCACGGTTGTGCCGAAAAGACTGTCCTCGTATACCTTTTTTAGAACCCCGTCCTTTATGGCTGTTACAGGCGTATCCTTGTTGGCGGCTATATCAACTCCGGCGTGGGTTCTCCAGTCCTTCATCGTGTCAGAATAGAGCAGTTCAGAGTCAGAAAAATCTTTTATAATTTTTCCGGACACAGGCGGCTGAACCAGTTCTGCTGCTTCGGAATCAGATGTTGTTTCAGCGTCAGGCTTTTCGGTTGCCTTTTGAGTTTGAGAGTTGATTTCGTTTCTGCTCAGCGGCTCGCTTGCGTCATATGGTGTTGTCTGAGCGTTTGCGGGAACGCTGTCATAGTTTGGCGCCGCAGTGCTGTAGGCTGAGCCGGTTTTGGTTTCATTTGGTTTTTTTGCAGTGGTGTGCGGAAGCAGTGAGTTCAGAACCGCATAAATTCCGATTGCCGTAATCCCCAGTAAAAGGATTATGTAAAATCCTTTTCTTCTTGATGAAACGGCCTCTTCCGGCTGCTTTTTCTGCTCATCGCTGGGCGGATCGACTATTATTCTACGGTCATAATTGTCATTTCTCCCTTTGTTTCTGTCATCTCTGTCTTTCGGATTTTTACTCATTTTATCACCTCAGATAAAAGTCTTTCCCAAAACATGAAAAAAATACATGTGTTTATAAAATTTTAGGAGAATTTTTATAAAGTCTTTTATCTAATAATGAAAGATAAGATATGTTAATCTACTGAACAATTTTTAAATTCATAAAGGGTCGAACCTGCAAGATGTATGTAAGCCATAATACACTTTCCTTTAATGTGGAAAGTGAAAACCAGACAAAAAATTAAAGCTGTTTAAATTAAAAATATATAAAAATGTGGTTTGCAAGCCTCGGAAAAGTCTGATATAAAGGGAGTTATAGCAAATTTAACTAAGTATGTACACGCTTCGCGTGATATGTCAGTTCACCGCCTATTGGGGTGTGCAAGCGCATATACTACATCTAGGTAACTTATTAGCGGACGAGTGCCTGCATTATAGTTTTGCAAGTTTAATAAAAAATATATTATATTTCTATCAGGCGCATGCGGGTGTGTTTAACAGTTTCAGAAGGGCGCAATCCTAGGCTTTTATTGATATTTTTGCGGCCAATATCAAATAAAATTTGTGTGTTTATTTTTTTATATGAGTCAAAATTTTAAAAATTGCGCCCTTCTGAAACTGTTAGCTTATAATTGTGTTAATAATGTGCCGTCTGAACGAATAATTATAGTACCGAGCTGGTCGGTGCGTAAGACTGCCGAGCCTATACTTTCAAGATTTTGAAGCACTGTGCTGTCCGGGTGTCCGTATTTATTATTTTTGCCGCAGGAAATTATGGCATATTTAGGAGAGACTTTTTCCAAAAACGCCGTTGTGGAGGAGGTGTCGGAACCATGGTGCCCGACCTTTAAAACATCCGCCTGAACGTCTTCATCCTGCAGTTTTACTTCCGTCTCTTTTTCTGCGTCTCCCATGAACAGGAAAGAGGTATTTTTATAGTCCATTTTTATTACAGCGGAATAATTGTTTAAGTTCTTATATGCTTCTGAGTCAGGAGCCAAAATACCGATTTTTAAGTTTCCGGTGTTTAAAATCTCTGTTCCCGATTCGGCTTTTTCCACTGAAATATTCATATCCAGTATAGTTTGGAGCAGGTTTTCAAACGTTTTTGTATTGGTTGATTTTTTCGGCATATACATATGAATGATGTTCAGGTTTTTAATCACATAGGACATTCCTCCGATATGGTCGGCATGAGGGTGGGTAGCCACGAGGTAATTTATAGTATCATAGCCGAGGTTTTTTATATATGCGGTGATTTCGGGACCGCTGCCCGAATCTCCGGCGTCGATAAGCATTGTTTCATTGTTCGGCAGTTCGATAAACTCACAGTCGCCCTGACCCACATTGATGAAGTGCGCCGTCAGTTGCCCGGCGCCGGGCTTTTTCGCCGTTTGTGCCGAATCTGTTTGTGCCGGCTGTTCCGCTGACGGCGTTATTTCTGTTGATAATATGTATGGTGATGTCAGCGCTGATGTTTCTGTGACTGTTGCCGCAGGGTTTTGGGTTAAGAATATGGCTGCTGAACATGCGGAGAGCAGCAGTATGATTGTTATTATAATTATGTGAAGTTTTTTCACTTTAAATCCCTTCCAAGCTTTTTTTATTTATTATGTTTTTTTATATGATTGTATAATTTAATAAATAAAAATTTTAGCAAACTTTGTCGAAAAGGAGAAATTTTTCTCAAAACTCAATCCATAATATGTAGTTATCATATCATGGATGGTTATAAAAATCAAGTATAAGTTTTATAATTAATATGCAAACTTGAATTAGAGGTGAGCATGTGAAAATTAAACCGTACGATTATGCTCCAGTTGGGGAAAGAGTAAAAAATGCTAGAGTTATGAGAGAACTTACGCAAGAACAAGTGGCAAATTATATTGGCGTTAATAGTAAACATCTTAGCAGTGTTGAACGAGGAGAGCGTGGGTTATCTATTTCTTCGCTAATGGATTTATGTAAATTTTTAGATATAGATGCAGATTATATTCTATTTGGTACAGTCACAAGAGATAATCACAATCCACTAAATGAAATATTAGTGAAAATGACACCTGAGCAAAGTAGTCATGCGGAAGAAATAATTAAAGCATATGCGAAATCATTTGGAATAATAAGTTAAAAGATACGTTTGTAAATTACATAACGTATCTTTTTTATTTAAATACTGATAAAAAGTGGTTTTTAGTGAACATCGGAAGGGCGGCTATGCCGCCGCGTTAGGTGAGCTACCATCTGAACACGCAGTGTTCAATATATAAAGAAAATAATTATTATTTTACTTAACTAAAAAAACCATTTATATACTATGTATATGACCCCATATAAAAAAATTTATTATTACATAATAGGGTGTTTGAACCATTTCTTTTTCTGGCAAGAAAAAGAAACGCTTCACCAAAGAAAAAGTGCTTGCTCGCTTAGGTCGCC
>PPYE01345863.1_pt1 | contig 14356 bp, 16 predicted proteins | sample 1559881 | NCBI WGS metagenome assembly PPYE01 (sample SAMN08240022, study PRJNA423297) | Human gut metagenome, whole genome shotgun sequencing project.
TGTGCCTTTATCACAATATTGTTCCCGTCCAAAGAAATGCTCACAGCCGATTTCAAGGACAAACGCAACTGTTTCAATACTTCGGAAGGAAGTATTATCCCCTTGCTGTTTCCAATCTGAATAATATTCGTTACCATAATGTTATAACTTTATAATTGATTATCACGATACAAATATATGTAAAGTTATAACAATAACAAAAGGAAAAACAACTTTTTTCCATTTTCACCGAGAACCCTGTCAATGGCTGCACTCGTCGGGAGTGTAGGTGCACCCCCTTGCCGTGCAGCGCTCCCCGACCGATGATTTTTTATTGTGCCTTGTGTCCTTTTCCCTTTTGTCCGGCTTCTGTTCCCAAGCACATCCGGAACACATGGCAGAGCGCTTGCAAATCCCGTCCGGAAGGCTTACCTTTGCAAAAGGTTATAGCACACTATAACCCCTAAAGGGGTTGTGTGCGAGGGGTGTCCCCTCGACCCCGTGCGATGTGACGTTTCACGCCACATCTTCTAAACAGACATACACACCTAAAACCTAAAGATATGGCAAAGACATGTATCAGAGTGGAAGCCTGCAATATAGGCAGCTCGGAACGTCACAACTTAAGAAGCAAGGAGCTCGACTACATCCGTCCGGAACTCACACACCGCAACGAACAGTGGGTAGAATGTTCCATTGCCGAAGTACACCGGGACATAACGGAAAAATACAAGGAAGCCACCGGACAAGGATTACAGAAGAAAGCTACCCCAATCCGGGAAGGGGTAATAGTAATCAGCGAGGAAACCACAATCCAGCAGCTTCAAGACTTGGCCGAAAAACTGGAAGAACGCTTTGGAGTGCACGCCTTCCAAATCTACACCCATAAGGATGAAGGCGCAAACGTATGGGACGGAAAGGAAGAAGCATGGAAACCGAACTATCATGCGCACATGATCTTTGACTGGACGGACGGCCATACAGGAAAAACTGTAAAGCTGAACAGACACGACATGGCGGAGATGCAGACTATAACAGCAGAGTGTCTCAACATGGAACGTGGAGTTTCTTCAGACAAGAAACACTTGTCGGCCATGCAATACAAAAACAAAATGGAAACAGAGAAAGCTGAACAACTTCAAAAAGACATCGAGCAACTAAACAGGGCATACACTGCCGGAACCGAGAAAATCACCACAGTCCAAAAGGAACTTAGTACGGCACAAAAAGAGCTAAACAGCATGAAAACCGACATACACATCAACGAAGCCAAAGAAGCTGCCGCAAAAGCCGGAAAAACCGTATTTAATGCCGTTACAAGCGTCTTTAATGTAGGGGAAGTAAAACGACAAGCCAAAGAAATTGAAACCCTCAAAAAAGAAAATTATAACCTCTCATTCAAGAATCAAAATTTAGAAGGACAATTAAGAACCAACAACATCGAGATGCGAAGGGTACAGGAAACAACCGACAGACAGATAAAGGCAGAAGCATCCAAACTAAAACCCATAACCAACCTTTTTCCGGAAATGGAAAATGCACAGGAAAATATAGAGGAACTCCAAACTATGGGAATACAAAATAAAGATATCCGACAACTTCTTATTGGAAAGGAAATATACTACACTGGAAACCTTTACGATAAAGACAAGAGAAAATCATACCAAGTTAAAAACGTGAAAATAGATATCTCCAAAAGTCAGAATGGTATTACTACAATTTGGCTAAATAACATCCACTTTAAAAACTTTCTTAAAGAACTTTGGAATACACTACAAAAGACTTTAGATAACGGTAACTGGCTACACCGATAGAAAGACACTAAAAAGAATTGCACTTCTCTTTTTTGAGAAGTGCAATTCAAATTAAATCCCGTTCATTTTTTAACGACTAAAGGTGCAATTAGCTATAAAACCAAAAGAAGGAGTAGTACCTTTTCCTTTAAACTCCCATTTAAAACCTTGACCAGGTACATTTGCATCCCAATACGAAGTCCAAGTGAAAGTGTTACTCCATAACGGTCCAGTTCCACTAAAAGCAACACTTTCAGGTGTCGTTATATTATCATCCGGACTTGGTTTAGCATTAGGATTTAATACTTCAAAGAAATAATAATTATTCTGTATTGAAGCATTCAAATCAACTTGCATCTTTAAAGTACGACTGGAATCGTAAAAAACTCCGGTAGTGCTTTGAGAACCTCCATTAATACTCAAAGAAGGGAGAACAGCCCTCGTTTCCGTTACAACATCCCTAAATACTGAAAAATCAAAATTAGCATCCTCCTTCACCTTTTTAACCAAAGTCTTTCCATTTACAGAAAAAACAACATAAGCGGTATTAGGATTTGAAATAGCACTTGCCACTTGAGCATTTAAAACCTGCAGGTTATTCTTATATTTCTCAATACTCAAAGGACTAACTTTTTCTAAATCCTGCCAATCCGAACCTGTTACATAAGACAACGCCCTCGTTTTCTTATTCTCATTGAAATAGTATTCATTTGTAATCTCATTTACATCAACAAAACGAGATAAGACCTCCATATCAGATACAGAATCACTAACCACAGGTTCTATTACTTCATTATCATTACACGAACAAACACCCAAAACAGTCAGTAGACTGATGAACATAAACATTACTTTTTTCATAAATCCTCCTTTTTTAAAGTTAATAAATAAAGGTTTCGCCCAAAAATATAAAATTTCTCCTATTTTTGCATTGAATATTAAATATTTAACTATGAATAGAATAATACATATCTCTTTACTTATTTCAACAGTATCACTTTTTCTTATTTCAAACACCGGATGTGTTGAAAAACAAGGATACTACAACCATGGAGAAGAAAGCATAATCTCATTAATTTGTGATATTACATGGGCTGGTAAAAAAACAACAGACGAAAACGGCAGTGTCTGGCAAGGTACATACAAATTCAATAAAAACGGAACATATACCCGTACAAATATAGAAATCGACAAACAAGGAAATAAAAAAGAAGCCAATATCTACGGACAATGGTCATTCGGTGATCCAAGTTTCAGTACCATTTATTTTGGTGGAGAACATTACTGGGACATAGACGAGCTAACTAAAAACAAATTTTCCTTCTATGACAGAAGTGGAAAATTTGGCGATCCTTTCATGAATAGAGAATACATAGAACTCACACCATACCAAGAAAACAATACAACAAACTAACAACTACCCACTATTAGGAAAAATATCCTCATCTAAATAAATATCCTGCAAAAGTTCATCCTTCCGGGTGACCTTATAACAACACAATGCCTCCCCAGTTTCCATATTATACCAATCAGCCACCTTATCTTTCACAGACATATACCAAGTATAACAACCATCTTCAACATTCAATCCCTCAATATTAAGAACCAAATCCTCATCTCTAAAATCATTCAACGCTTCATCTCCGATCATGGTGCGGAACTGTCCGAAACTACTCATGCGCTGCATCCCATGCATGGCAGTATAAATCATATCCAAAGCCTTATAATTTATCTGAATCTTTTTTTTACCGTCACGACCTTTCGATTTTGAGACAGAAGCCTTTGAAGCATACTTAAAAACCTCTATCGCTGCATTTTCAAAATCCTCTATCTTCTTATATTTCTGAAAACGGGCATCAGCAACCGTACTACCATGCAATTTCTTCCATTGGGCTACTACATATTTTGCAGCTTCCAATGAATCAACAATAATATGAAAATGATAATGGAACGAAAACAAATCCTTTTTTACTACATGATAGGTACACTCCTTCTTAATCACCCCCGAAATACCAAGTGAACGAAACTTGTGTTTCGTCCTTATACCATCAGCCCACATCCGGTTACATCTACGCATGAAATCTCGCAATACCCTTGCATCATCGGTTACACAATTTTGCAAGGTAAGCGTCACAAAATAAAACTCTCTGCCTTCCGAAGCCAAATACTTCATAACCGGAAGGAACTTCTTTACATTTTGTGCCGTTTGAATACGCTGACAAATAGGACAAAAAGCCCGATGACAATAATGGGAATGCGCCTTACCTCCCTGCACAGTATAAACATTTGAACACACATGGGCATCCATATATGCTTTCATCAGCTTACTATCCGGATTCTTTTCCGAAAGTTTTCGAGTAAAATTATGGGATATGATTTTTACTTTAGCCTTTTTTTTAAGACTATCAGAACCGTTTTTTAACGGACTTTCTTTGCAGTTGGTTATATTTGTTCTATCTTTGCACATATGAAATTTTGATGTGGCTTTCGTTTGGTATCCGCCCCGCCAAGAACGAACACAAACGATTGCTAATTCTTAAAATACAAAGCCCGTTGGTTACTGCCTTCGGGCTTTCGTTTTTTCTCAGCCCAAAAGTAGGTAATTCATTCCAAACCGCCAAACATCATTCAAAAAACCTACATATAACAAGTCAAAAAGCATTTACCACGAAACTTTCTAGTTTATCTAGTATGGGGGCTCGCCCCCATTCCCCCGGCTGCGCAATTCTGACACAAATACACTACTAAATCCACAACAGACAAAGATACTTCCGGAAAAAAAACTATCTTTGCCGTACACAAAGACAACCCTTGCCGAGCGATACGGGAGAGTTGCAAAAAAAACACCGGAGTGAATTGACGGATATCCGACATCTCCGGTGGTATTTTTTTTCTTATCCCCCTCCCGTCCCCCAAAGGGGGAGCACACAAAGACAAACCCTGCCTTCACTCAATGGAGTGTTAAATAGTTGCATATGGGTCAAGTTCCTTAATCCGCTTACACAAAAAATCAAAGCGTTTCTTTGTAAGTGGTGTAAGCGTATCGAGATTATCTCCATCGAAATTCTCCCCAAAAATAAGGTCGTTCATTCCTATGCCGTGATTGTAGTTCTCACGCACACAGTTGCGCAGCGTCCAAAGGTTACGCAGGTTTACCCAGTCTGCTGTGCGGCTCTTTACCCTGCGGAACAAGATAACGGCAGTCCGCAAATAGTGCCCCACATGGTCGTAATCGTGCAAGACACGTTTGCCCAAATAGTAAATATCCAAATCTTGTTTTTCTCTGTCCTCGACTACTTGACAGAGGAAGAATGGAATATCCTTCAGGTTATCCCATTCGATGTAGTCAGTTGGTTTCATAATGTCTTATTTGCATTTTTCTTTCCGTACTTTCCATTATTCACAGAACATTTGCTGAAACACTTCACGTAACCTTTTTATCTCACTGAAATTCAAATCTCCAATCTTTCTTTTCAGCCGGCTTTTATCCACCGTGCGAATTTGATCAGTGGCTATCTCTCCTTCACGCCCGGCTACAGAACACAGAACCCGGTAAGGAAGTATTATCCCCTTGCTGTTTCCAATCTGAATAATGTTTGTTACCATAATGTTATAACTTTATAATTGATTATCACAACACAAATATAGATAAAGTTATAACAATACCAAAAGAAAAGCCAACTTTTTTCCATTTTCGGCCAACGGCTGCACTCGTCGGGAGTGCTGGTGCACCCCCTTGCCGTGCGGCGCTCCCCGACCTGTGATTCTTATCGTGCCTTGTGTCCTTTTCTCCGGCTTCTAACAAACAAGTCTGCATAAAATATAGATTTGTGTTTCCTTTTGAATTTTAGTTATTTGATACCCTAACTATGAATAGCAAACAGATAACTGATTTTTTTGAAACAGCAGTATGTTTCTGTTTTATTAAAATAAAAAAGGAACAAGAAAATAAGGAAAATACTTCCGGAAAAAATGCTTTTATCTGTTTCTTTTCCATATCTTTGTCAATATATAATAAAACAGAAACATCAGATGGAGAAGCAAGGAGAAATCATCCTATACCAACCGGATGAAGCCGTAAAACTAGAAGTACGTTTAGAGGACGAAACTGTTTGGCTAAACCGCCAACAGCTATCAGAATTATTCGACAGAGATATAAAGACAATAGGCAAACACATAAGCAATGCTTTAAAAGAGGAATTAATAGTTATTCCAACTGTCGCAAAATTTGCGACAGTTCAAAAAGAGGGTGAACGATTCGTCACCAGGCAGGTTGAGTTCTATAATCTTGATATGATTCTTTCTATTGGTTACAGAGTCAAAAGCAAAAGAGGAATACTGTTTCGCCAATGGGCAAATAAGGTATTAAAAGATTATTTGTTAAAGGGGTATTCAATCAATCAACGGTTGAATGAGATTGAGCAAAAAATGGATAACAAGTTTTTCCGGATAGAGAAAACCATTGCTGAACATGACAAGAAAATCGACTTTTTCGTGCGTACTTCGATGCCTCCAGTAGAAGGTATCTTCTTTGACGGCCAGATTTTCGATGCCTATAAATTTGCGACCGACCTAATCAAATCAGCCGAACATTCCCTTATACTTATTGATAATTATGTGGACGAATCGGTATTGCTCATGTTGAGTAAGCGTTGTTCAGGAGTATCTGCCACTATCTACACACACAAGATAAGCGCACAACTCCAACTAGACCTTAACAGGCATAATGATCAATATCCACCTATCCAGGTAAGGACTTACAAAAGCTGCCATGACCGTTTCCTGATCATAGACGAAACGGAAGTGTACCATATCGGGGCATCGCTGAAGGATTTGGGAAAGAAAATGTTCGCTTTCTCTAAGCTGGATCTTCCTGCCCATACGATCATAAACGTACTGTAAATACAAGAAGCAGAAGAGAACATACCCTACCAATTGAATCATACGGTATAACTTTTCAAGTGGATTATTAGCAGCCATAGGAGAACCTTTAAAGATTTCTTTTGATACACATCTGTTATCCAGTTATTTTCGCTATATTTGTTAAAGAAATAAAGAATCGATTATGATAATAGAATCAATAAAAATAGAAAATTTCAGGGGTATAGAATATTTAGAAATACCTACATTGGACGAGCATATAAATCTGTTCGTCGGTGTCAACGGAGCTGGTAAGACAAGCGTATTAGATTCCTTCTCCCTTGTGATGTCTTGGCTTTTAGCCAGAATCAGAAATCCGAAATCATCCGGTACGCTTATCTCAGAATCAGATATAAAAAACAATTCGAAAGGTGGATGTTCAATTTCTATCAAAGTGAGAAATTCCGGTGAATGGATTTTATATCGTTCTAAATCTTATGCTAAAAGTAAGGTTGATAACGGAAAAACTGAACTCCGGGATATGATGGAATATATCAATGAGATACATCACTGTGTAACTCAGGGGGGAAACATACCTGTAATCATGTATTATCCAGTAAACCGAGCCATTAACAATGCACCAGCTCATCTGAAAAGAGGAGGAAAAGAACCTGAGATTTGGGACACCTATGAAAACGCACTAAAAGGGAATACTGAATTTCGTTCTTTTTTTGAATGGTACAGAAAACAAGAAGATAACGAGAATGAGCACATACGTGACAACAGAAGTTATCAAGACAAAAAACTTTCTGCAATCAGAGAAGCCATCAAAAGATTTTTCCCTGATTTCAGTGATCTTCGTGTTCGTCGTAATCCTCAAAGATATGTTATTCAAAAAGATTCTGAAATCATTGAATTCAACCAATTATCACAAGGAGAAAAATGTTACTTGGCTTTAGTATGCGATCTGGCACGAAGGTTCGCTATGGCCAATCCAAACAGTGACTACCCACTACAGGGAGAAGGTATTGTATTCATTGATGAAGTTGATTTGCATTTACACCCTAAATGGCAAATGGAAATTATTGATAAATTACGAACGATTTTTCCTAATTGTCAATTCTTCTTGTCAAGCCATTCACCCCATGTACTTTCTGACCTTACTCCTAGACAGATTTTCTTATTGGATAACGGCAATCTGAATCATACATCATTCAACCCTTATGGAAAACTGGTGAATGAAGTATTAGCCAACTACTTTTCCATTTCAATGGCAAGAAACTTGAAAGTAAAAGAACAAATAAATAAGGCATATAAGGCATTAAAAGAAAACGATTCTACTACTTTTCAAGAAATATTTGAAGAATTAGCCAAGCAATTAGGTAAATTAGATCCTGATATGGTTAATTTAAAACTGGAATCCGTAAGAAAAGAGAACGATGAAAAAAATAAATAAATCAGGGGAACCTTCCTCCTTAACCAAATTCAAACGTAAAAATTCTTCCAATAAATGGGAAGACATTCATACAGAACAGAATCGGTCTATATATGAAGATTGCCTGTTTCAATGTATGGATGACCAAAATTACTTATGTGGCTATACAGAGATAAAACTTGATGACAACTATCACATTGATCATTTCATAAAAAGAGATATTGACCCACGCCAAACATTTGATTGGCAAAATATGATTGCAGCGGTACACGATTCCAAATTTGGAGCCGATTTTAAAGATAAGGCAGTCAATAATAACGATTATAACAAACGGTTGAAAAAATATAACTGTATTCTCAATCCTGTAACAGAGAATATGGAAAATCGTTTTATTTTTTCAACAAATGGTGTTATCGAACCGGCAGATAGGAATGATAGAGAAGCAACAGAAACCATCCGCGTCTTTAATTTACAGGAGGATTCCCTGAACAGCAGACGAAAACAGGCAATGGAAAATACAAGAAAATTATTGGAACAAATGGATAAGGAAGCTGTAATTGGATATTTACAAGGAGAAGAATTTCCGAGTGCTATTGCTTATGAGATTTCAAAGAGTCAACAATTTCACTAATTCTGAAATGCCCTAAAGTAGCTCCTTACCATGCGAGAAGCGGAAGAGAATATAAAATTCAAGATGGAAATCGACGTATTGGTTCCCATCCCACGTACTGTTACCCGTGGTTTCACCAGTTTGAAGCACCTGCGTCAATGTCATTTCGTTTCTGCCATTGACGGTTCTCTCTATTGTTTTGCACACCGGAAATACCTGCTCAACGAAAAGGGAGAATGGGAACACCGTTATCGGTAAACAAATAGTGACCATCGGAGAATTGGAAAGGCTTCTTTTGGCAATGAAGCAAAAGGGGTTCAACCAATACATCCGTGAAGAATATGAAGATTTAATGTCTTCATATTTGAGAAAGTGAAGAATTAAAACCTTCATCAACCAATTAAAACGATACAAAATGAAAATTGGATATGCACGTGTTTCCACTAGGGAACAACATTTGGATATGCAACTGGAAGCGTTGAAAGCTGCCGGATGTGAAAAAATTTTCTCGGAAAAAATGACTGGTCGCCAACAAAACCGTCCGGAACTGGATGCCTGCATGAACTTCCTCCGGGAAGGTGACACGCTTGTCGTATATAAGCTGGACCGGCTTGGCCGTTCGCTGAAGAATATTCTTACGCTATTGGAAGATTTCAAGAATAGGGGCATCCTATTTACCTCACTGCAAGACAACATCAGTACGGAAGGCGCAATCGGCCAACTGATGAACAACATTCTCGGTGCCTTCGCCCAATTTGAGCGTGACCTTATCCATGAGAGGACACAAGAAGGCAGAAGAATCGCCAAGGAAAAAGGCGTCAAATTCGGCAGGAAGACGCTTATCAACAAAAACAACATCGCCAAACAGAAAAGCTGCATCCAACTCTACGAATCAGGGACACCGGTCAGAGAGATACAGAAAATATTAAATATAGGTAGTAGCGGAACGGTATATCGCTTGCTGCGAAGAAACGGCATTGCGCTAAAATCCGAAAGCAAGAGTGAATAGAAAACATATATTCCTCTTTTGGCCGATATGAGAAAGTCCCCTTCAGGGGACTTAAATTTTTTCGAAAAAAAGCTCCATGCATTCCTGTACTGCTTTTTCCAATGCTTCTTCCAAACAACAAAAAGAATCCGCATTACTTTCGGAGTCATACAACACATAATCTCCAGCTTTCACAACCACATGCCAGACCATACCGTTTTGTTCTGTTTGAAACGTATATTCACGAGTCTGTATCATCCATTGGATACATGCTGCCAATGTCGGGCACTCGCACATATACATCGGGGTATTCCTCCCCTTAGTATCGGTGTGCAGTCTATCCAGTTTATCATACCAATACTCACAAAGAGCATAATAATATAATTCCTTCATCATAAGGGCTGTATTGCTATCAACCAATCTCTCCTTGTTGATTTGTGTAAACAAATTTTCCATATCCGCATTATTTAAGTTAAACATCTAATTTATTCTTCAGCTAGATTCAAGATCTTTTTTATTTTTTGTATCGGGATGGTCTTTGGTCAGCCGACCTTTTTTTTGATGTCATTCCCCATCTGAGTTCTGAGCCTTTTTCCGGCATACCAAGGTCTGGATTGTAAGCAATAAATCAAGTTTTACAAATGGAACATGTTGGGAAGACACTTCTTCATCGTTATTTTCCATACAGTAAAGGAACATGGCCGTAACTTGCCATTTGTGGAATCCCGAAACCTTTGCCGAGCAAAAAACCGGACTCGGATCGGAGAGAAAGAACTGGGGAGGCAGCCCATAGAAAGGGCAATCCGATACAACCAAGAAATTAACCTGCTATACCCTTGTACGAGTGAAATAATCCATCATAGACACTACATACCTAAGTAATGGTATCAATACACCGATTACATATATCATAGCATACCCCAAAAGTACAAAAGGTAATGTTCTACGATAAATACATGCAACAGTGAGCAATATAAACGAAAAAGAAAAGCCATAAACTCCTATTTGAAAACCGGGCATCAATTCATAAACAGGTACGGGTTCCGGATGAAGCATGGCTCCGGCCACAATAGAATAAAGGCTGGTCAATAATATAAGCAGCGCGCAAAGATATGTATTTATTCTGAAAAGCTACGTCTTTGCGTATTTTACGATGTCGTATCCGATAGTCAGGAAAGCATTTTTTTGGTTCTTTTTTGGGGCGACTGTCAAAAAAGAACTTCAAAGCGATGCCGGGCAGACGGGACTTCTCCCGTCCACCTTTACCTCTTTTACAATTTTCCCTCGTCCGCATAGCTATAATAGTTATTGCCTGCCACAATCACATGGTCAACCAAACGGATATCCAATGTTTCAGCGGCTTTTTTCATCGCTTCCGTCAAGCGGTCATCCGCACTGCTAGGCTTGCGTGCTCCTGACGGGTGGTTATGTACCATGATAAAAGATACGGCGTTATAATACAATGCCTGCTTCATGATAACCCGTATATCCACTTGGGCGGAATTTATCCCACCGCATGAGATACGGACTTTACGGATAAGCTTGGAAGAACTGTTCAACAATAACACCCACATTTCTTCAGTGGAAATATCGCACAAAACAGGATACATCACCTTATAAACATTATTACTATCTAAAAGAGCAGGTCTTTCAATTTGTCCTTCTTTCAGCCGTTTATATAGCTCAATCGCTGCATAAGCGACCTTCTTACGGCTGGGTGTCAGCGTTTCCAATATATCCGACAGACACAACCCGTCCATTTCCATCTGTTCATACTTATACTCTTCACATTTCAGTTTCTCACTGTTCGTCAAGGTATAAATCAACTCGCTGTTTTCCATCACCCGATAAACGTCATTCACTTCAAATGGGAAGGCTGGAGATTTGGCTTTTCAATATCGGACGTTCCGGCCCCGCCTACCTTCGCAATGTTCCTATCAGCTCAGGAAAAAATCATCATACCTCTCTTCCGGCATATCCGGAGCGTAAAGCGTTAGGGATAGCAGGGAAAAGCCCGGAGGGTAACGAGGACTTGCAACGGATAGCCCGCCCGAAAGGGAACGCCCTAGAAATAAGTTTGGCATAAAAGAGAAAACACCCCTCCTGGCCTATTAAAAACCGTAAAATTCATCACCTACTTCTAGAAAATATTTTTCCGAAAGTATGTATAGAGTGTGTGAAGGGAAAATTTATTTTCCCGGTCATTTTTTATGGTTTTTCGGGGGATATAAGGGGGTTAGGATTTTAGGTTTATTTATGTAATATGGTGGATCATTTTACACAGCTACCATGATTTTTTAAAAGAGGTCATTTCTTTATTTATTTATGTAACAATAATATAGGCAATCATCTCTATTCCTCCTTTCCAGAAAAGAGTGGATACTTCCACACAGCTATTGGTGGATTACGGACGATTCTACACAACTGAACTGAGGAGAGTGGACTGTTACACACTGCTGGAAGTAAGGAATGGGATATCTGTACACAACTAAAAAGGGCAATGCGGATACTTACACACATCTAAAGTCGGCAAATGGGACACTTTTACACAACTAAAACAACAAAAAAACGTGAAAAGTGGACGGTTTTACACAGTTGTGGACTTTCTTTCCCCATCTGTCTTTGGAAAAATAAAAATTTCCGGATCAGGAACTTCCTGCTGCCTCTCTGGTGTCCACCCTTCAGGGAACCTGCCGAACACTGCCACAAAATCATTGATATATAACTGTTTTTTCTTCTCGATATTCTCCGAGGAATTGGCCCACTGAAGGAACTCGCCATACAGTTCCTTATCACTCTCCAGCTCTTTCACTTTCTTTCCCTTGGATTCCAGCTCTATCTCAGGATAAGCCAGCTCCACGTATAACCAAAGCAGGCTCTTATAAAACCGCTTCGTCACAACCGCATACTGTCCTTCATCGAAATAACGCAACGTGTCTTGGGGAAATGAGAACAAAACGGTATAAGCCCATTTATCATGCTCGCCTTTGATGAAAGAAAAATTGAAATTGGTATATTTCAAGTAGCCGTTCATTTTCGTAAGTATCGAGACGATTTTCTTCTTCCGATATTTGGGTTCAGCTATTTCCACCCCCAATTTCTTAGCCAGTTGATCGACTGTCAGCACATAAAAAGGAGCTTCGTTATTCTTGACTTTATACTTGATCAGGTAAATCATCTTGGATAACTCCAGATAAAAATAGCGATAACGACTGGGCAAGTTTCGATAGTCCTGAAGTTCCAAGAGGTTATAGAGCGAGAACATGAAATCTTTAATCTCAGGGCTTATCACGGCAGAATACATCCTTTTTGTCGATTTCTTTGTCTCGAAGTCGGTAACAATATCGAATCGCTTCAGGATCTGCACGAAGTTATAAGATGTACGTCCATCTTCACCGGCTACCGGGTAATACAGGTTCTCCAGCCCCAGCTTATAGATCGCCGCCTCAAATACCGTCTCAATCGGGTGAATGACCGGTTTCCCTGCCGTACCGGTAAATACATATTTCGGGGGTGTCCTGCTCCCGAACATGGCCGTCAACTGCTCTTCGGTTAGTTTCCGCTGCAAGTTGGTACGGTTATACCCCATCTTGCGACAAAAATCCTCCACAGAGAACCAAGAGGTACCGAACAGGTCTTTCAAGTGATGACTGCTCAGGTATATGATAAGATCCAGCATGACATTGCCACCGGCCTCATACAACCGTTCTATCAGGCCGGAATTACAATTTTCCCCAAGAATCCTGGGGACACGGATCAGTTCTTTTGCCATGATGATGCTTGAAAATCAATACACTCTGTTTTCATTACCACAAAGATAGACATACCGACCAATATACGCATCATAATTGCCGTTAATCATTGAAGCTGATTAACGACAATTATGATGCGACTGGCACGAGGAAAGGATACCCCTATATTACTATAACGGAAAATTTATAAGATTACCCTGTACTTTTATACTGGAAACCTGCCTTATTCGGCAAGCAACCGCATACGATCCAAAATGCCGGACATTGCCAACGAACAAGAACAGACCTTCACAAAGGCTATGCGAAATGATGACTTCAACACCATTCTTGAATTGAAGATGAAAGGATATCAGTCATCGGATAACGTACAAAAGGTTTCCAGCCGGATATATCATCCACCATCTTCATCGCTGCCGCCAAAATCTTCCAAATGGAGGGAGAGTACTAAAAAGCATTCAGGATATAAAGCCTGATTACAGGCGGTAATAAACGTATCATGGAATTAGCACACAAACGACATCTCACACAATTCAACACAATAGTAAATATATTAATTGTTATCTATCATATTTTGATTTAACAGTTAATATATTTACCTTTGCAGTATGATAACGAATCACATCACCCACACCATGGCCAACCCGGAAATCATAGCGGAATTGGGCAGACGATTTAAGGAATACAGGTTAACCTATAGGTTCACCCAAAAAGAGGCTGCCGAGAAAGCCGGTGTCAGCCTTATCACCTTGCGCCAGTTTGAGAACGGGAAGGCTTATAACATCAATATGGGTAACTTTCTTGCCCTGATGCGAGTAGTGGAGTGTCTGGAACAGATAGATGATCTGATGCCGGAAATACCAGTTTCAGCCTATACAATGGAACGAATAATGAATAAAAAGCCGAAAAGGATAAGACATGGAAAATAATGTTGTGAGTGTT
>PPYE01560188.1_pt1 | contig 14354 bp, 29 predicted proteins | sample 1559881 | NCBI WGS metagenome assembly PPYE01 (sample SAMN08240022, study PRJNA423297) | Human gut metagenome, whole genome shotgun sequencing project.
TAAAAATGGGAATGACATTGCCCAAGACTTAATCAAAAAACTCCTTCAGATTGAGGATGACGAAATAATTCGAGCACTAGATGAGCACATTGAATTATACGTAGAAATGGAGAATACCCCTCAACTGATAAATATGCTAAGTGAATACCAAATGCTGGTATGCTCTCACATATTGTTCAGAATGGAAGATGAATGGGTACATACTAATTCTCAGGGAGTACTTGGTACCTGGGCAATCTTCCAAAGGGCAAATCTCAAATTCCACCCAGAACTAACACTTTTAAAATTTTAATATAGACATGGAAAAGAACGAATACTTAAAATCAGTAGAAATGAACACCGGAGTCGAAATGATTCCTTGCGAATCCTCTAATATTGAGGGCTTTGGTTATGACTCAAAGAAAAAACAACTTTGGGTTGCTTTTAAAGGTAATCGAGTTTATCGCTATGATGATGTACCTTATGAAATCTGCAACGAGTTACATCAAGCAGAATCAAAAGGTAAATACCTTGCAAAGAACATTAAAAATAAATTCGAAACTACAGGTTATGAACTCAGAAACTAAATTCATATTGGGCCTGGTAACCTTGGGGGCAGTGATTTACTTTATTGGTGAGAATAAAACTCATCCAGTAGAAGTGAGCACTGCTCCTTCTCGTTTTGAAAGTCCAATAACCAAGTTAATCTCTCTTCAAGATAGCATGGGTATTAAACCAAAAGAAAGGGAGCAAAAGAAACAATGGTATAAGTATAGGGTAGAAATAGAAACTATTCCAGAAAATCAAATCTATAAGATTGAGAAATCTGGATACCAGCAATATGAAGTTTCTAGATTGGGTGAAACTTATTCCTATGTAACCTACGAATTTACCTCAGACAAGGTAATGACTACTCAAGAAGCCTATGACTTCGTAAAGAAATATCCTGAAAGATGTACAAGGGTACCAAATACATCACAAGATAACATTTACGATAAATATAACGAGGATTATGAAGATTACATAAATGATCCAGAGGATGAAATTAACTATCCTCCAGAAATCTTCGACTTCCTAGCCGATTAACCCGAGCAAATAGAAAATAATTCAAATAAAATTTTTCTATTTAAAATAAAGTTCTTATATTTGTATCAGAAAAAGAAATTAATCATTTTACTAACATTTTAAATATAGACGTTATGAAAAAGAATGAATCAAAGGTTACTAACCTGGTTGCAACTAAGGTTGCCGAACAACTTGAAGGAATTAAAAATTCTAAGACTGCTAAGGCTTCTGCTCCTAAGGCCAAAAAGACTAAAAAGGAATTGGTACAAGATGCTCAAGAAGCTGCCACTAATTTTGCCAATGCCAAATTGGTAGAACTCTCTCCTAAAACCAAAACTTCCAAAAAGGAACAGGTTGTCAAGGAAGTTAAGGAACAACAAAAACCATCCATCATCGAACAGGTAATTTCTAATCGGGAAGTTAAATACGTATACCCTGCCGATGTAGTTGATACACTTGCTCGGAAGAAATGGAGACAACAAACTCGAAACGAACTCCATCGATTGGAACTTGCAATGGCTCGTATCAAAGATACAAACTCTAAGGAATTCAAGGCTGCGGCTAAATCCTATGAGGACTTTAAAAAGAAGGTCCTCAAACCAGAACAAGTTGCATAAACCTTTATTAACCAGGTGCCCGGGATAATTACCTGGGCATCCCAATTCATACAAAATGGATTACACTATCTTCTCTGATAAAGAGATGCTTAAGCAGGACAAAGAATTGGTAGAATTACATAAACGATGTTGTAAGTCCTATCTAATCCAACATTCACTTAAGCACTCTAAAATTAAGAAGTTCTTTATCGTTTACGATTGGTATATAAATACTGATAACGTAAGGAATTTCTTTTTCAGGCCTATAAACCTTTTCATTCAGGCATTGCTTTTAGGGCAACTTGATGAAATATCCGATTACATTAATCCTAACAAAAATGGAAAACGAAAAAAGAAACGAACCAGAAAAGTATAACGTACTTTATTGCAAAGGCAAATATCAGTATAAATCTAAATATCCCCAAATAGAAACTAAACATAAGGTTATCTATGCAGGGCCAGTAGAACCAATGGCACCAATCTGGGGTAATGTATCAGATATATTAAGGAAATCTGATAGAATTTGTACTGAATCTCGAAGAGAATTAAAGAAGTTAGAGGAACGTTCACAGAATAACCTTTACTTCAAGAAAAATGGTATTACTCATATAATCGTATACAAATGTTTAGAGAAATAGTTAAAGACCTATATATAGGCAAATCTAAGTTAACCATAGAATGTAACCAAAAGGAAATACCCCAAACTACTCTGGTTCAAGACATATTACAGAATACTGGATTTACGGGTAATATGCCCGACTACGGTACCTATGGTAATTTCAAGGATGGGAAATTTGAGATTACTCCAATGATGCCTAAGCATTGCTTATTTATTACTGGGGTACCCAAAGGGGCAATCCTTGATAATTTCCGAGTTAGAAGAACATATTGGTCCTCTTATTATGAGGATGATGTAAGAGGGTACTTATTTCAGATTACAGATGAAAGTATACCTCGTTTAATAATCACAAACTAAATCTATATGGAAGCAATCGATTACGTAAAATTATTTAAACTCGACCAAGAGAATTATGACTTTAAAAGGGAAGAGTTTATATCCGAATTAGGTAAAGAATTTCTAGATTATTGCCAAACTACCACAATTGGGATAGATAAAAAGACTGGCAATATATACTACTACCGATTTAGGGAAATAGTTAAGAATTTCGAAACTAAATTCTGGGCAATCTCAGAACTTAAAATAGGAGAACCATTAACCCAGAAATTATGGAATGCCTTTTTCGCTACTCAGGTAGTTCCTTTAAGGCAAAGGTTATTCCCAAAGGTTCAGAAATTAATCGAAGAGCAAAAGGGGATAACCCATAACCGTAGTAAACAAGACAAAAAACCTACGAACCATAAAAAGGCAAACTATGGCAAGGGAAATCACAGACCTGCATGGGAATAAATTTAAGGTAGGGGATTATAAGCTTTGCCTTAATATTCCCATCACTGGGAAAGGTAATTTAGTATTCACCAGGGACCTAATCTCTGGTGAACCTTTTAATTTATCAGTAAGTAAGAAAAAATATAAGGGATATTTCTATAACCTATCTTTGAATCTGTATGTAAGGTTCGATTTAGAGTATATGGGTTATGATGAAAGTTCCGATATCAGAAAATCTCATTTGTATGTCAGAAAAGGAAAATAAAATGGTAAGATTCCCAAGACCTATGGGGACTACTGCAATGGCATTAGAATATCAGAAGAACCCAAATGATGAACTTCTGATAAAGATACACAACTACATTATTAATCAATGGCTGATGGGTAATGGTGTATTATGTGGTATCACCTATGATATCAATACATTCTCATACCGTATGGGTATAGATATCAATTACATACGTGTATTTATGAGAGATAGGCTATTAAGCTCTAGAATATGGGATAAAGAAAAGGCAGAAGATTTACTACAAGCATTAATGGGAGAACAACTAGCATGGGCTTTGGAAGACCGTATGGAAATAGCCCATCAGGTTAATATTCTAAGAGAATCTCAGGGAGGGAAATACGTACCGTTTATATCTGCCGAGCTGGGAAAGGCCCTTAAGTTAAAGCTTGAATCCTCTACATCATTGCAATCCATTGTACGTAATCTCACTGGAGGAAGTACCACGAATATATTTGCTCAATTCAATCAACAGAACAATATTGCTCAACAGAACTCTATTTCTATTGAGGAAGCCCGTCAAATCGTATTTGAATCACAAAGGGTATTGGATAAACCAGAAGAGGCTAAACTATTGGAAGACAGGTATGACATTAAGTCATTACCCGAAGTAGTTGCTACTAAACAAGAAGGAGTAGATACCAGTAAAGAGGGTCTTAACCTTAATAAAGCAGAGCTAATGCAAATTACTGATGATTATAAGGGAGCTATGTCTTCATTCTCTAAAGAACATCATGAACTACGTAGAGAAATCGAAATGCGTATAGACCCAGACGAAGAAGACCCAGAGTTATATCAATATGAAGACTTTGAGAAAGAAGAAAAAGAGGATGGCTCATTTGCATCTCAATTCCTCCGAAATAGTAAGCTCCCATAGTTATATCCGGATATTGCATATTTAAAAAGAAAGAATTATATTTGCATATCAATTTTAAAATAGACAAAAATATGGAACTACCAAAGACATCTTACAAAGAGACTCGGGTTAACAAGGTTAATCAGGGTACATACTTTAAATTAAAACCAACTGATACTGCTCCAGTATGGGTAAGAGACCATTATGATAAATCATCTAAGACTTATGCTTGCCATAAGTATGATGACTCAAATCACGAAAAATTTCTCAAGGGAACAAGGAAAATATACATTAACTTTACATTTTAATCACATGAACTTATTTAAACGAAAGAGATGCTGTAGTGAACTCATTGCTATTAAAAATGGCAACTTAGTATTCAAATTGAGTAATACTCATATCAATGCTTCTTATAATACTTTACAGGCAATAATGAGGAAATCTGGTATATTCGATGAGAATCTATATTTCGATGTCTATCAGGAATATCGGAAACATTATGCTATATACGACGTAGTACCATCGTTGCTAAGGTATAAGATACCCTTGATATTTTCAGGTAGATACCCAAAGAAACTATTCGATAATCAGTTTACTTTTGAGGAATTAATACCGAATAATTGGGTATATCATAGTTTACCCGAAAATTTTAGATTACCAGAAAGCTTAGAGAAAATTCTTTTAGAAGTAAGAAAAAGGGTATCTGCTTATATAGACCAAGAAGATATATCAGACCAGGGTTATATGGATTTGGTTCGAATGAATTTCGTAAAACAATGGGATGTATTTAGAAAGGACCCATCTCTTATAGATTGCTATATGGATGCTCAATTGGGCATGCTATATATGTGGGCTAGAGTAGAAAATAAAACAATCGTAAAGAATATAATCGAAAGAACTCAAGATGAACTAGCTCAAGAGTTCTTATCTAAATATCAACAAAATGGAGAATAAAGAGAAATTTGCTTTCCGAAAGGTTAAAATGTCGGAAGGTGTAGAGGTAGAATTTATTAAATTACTTACCTCAGTAGAGACTAAAAATGATGAGGATGTAATTAAAGCTTTTAAAGTTCAATTATCCTCTGGAGTATTAACTTGCCATGCAGAAATGTTATCTAGAACACCAAGCCAGATAATATTTCAAACATCCCAGTTCAGTAAACCCTATAACTTTTATAAAAACTGGGAACTATGGGTATTCTCTAATATCCTGGGTGTATGGACTTTAAATAGGTTTAGGATATGATTACAATGAAAAACCTCCAAGTAGAGGATATAAAAGATGAATGGTTATATAATGCCTTAACACAGGGCATCAAGGAATGTATAACTGCTCCAGTCCTAACTTTGGACCCAACAAAACCAGAACCCATTAAGAGGGCAGAGATGATACTGGACAATTTCTCTCAGGAAGATTCTCCAGTAGTAGCTACAGTGATTGCTCCAGGCAATTTCATACAGATGATATTACCGAAACATGAGATACTTCTATCGGTAATGTTTATCTATAAAGAGAGAAATACCTATGTACAACTCATAATACAAAAACTTGCTTATGAACGAGAAAAGATTACCACCAAGACTAATGGTTCTGTTAGTAGTACTGAAGGGTGAAAAGGTATATAAAATACCTCTCGAATCAGGAATAAAATTGGACCATCTAAAAGATTTCAATACACTAAGAAGAATCCTTACTCCTTTAGTACAACTATATCATGGAGTAGGTTTTGATACTAGACTTACTTATGATGAGTTTAGTATCTTCTTTAATGACTTACAACATTTGGGGTATGAACTGCTTAATGAATATCACTTGGGTATACAAGAATTAGTAGAAGCAAAACCTATCACTGAAAATGACCAGGATATTAGGGAAATACGAAATGGGTTACTTACCTCTCTTAAATCTCAGGAGTTATCAGAGGTATTAGCTACTAAACTAAAGCAAGCCATACATGAAGTATTTGAAAACGAAAAGAAGAAAGGTGGACTAATGTACAAGGAACCCTCTTTAGAACCTATGGAGAATTCAATAATAAAAGAGGCTTTATACTTGCTAACTCCCCAATTACCTTAATAATTGAAAGGCAGCCTAATCCACTGCCTTTCATAGCGTGTACATATCCTCAGCCTCCCTAAAAATAAATTAGATATATTTTTCTATAAAAATAAAAATGCTTATATTTGCATATCAATTTTAAAATAGACAAAAATATGAAAACGAACTCAGTAACTTACAATCAGGCAGACGAACTAAATAAGATAGTTCGCAATTTCTTAGAAAAGAAATCTACATTTGAACTTGACTCTGATGAACAGGGTAGTCTTCTTAATTTCCTAATGGGACTCTTAATCAAACTAGAGGATGATTACAAACTCAATTGCTTGGATATAAACCAGGTACAAATTTATGATACTACCTATTATTCTTTCATTTTCGAATCAATAATAACTGCCGATACTAATCCCTATAAGGGGCAATTAGCATCTGCTGCAGTTCAATTCATGAATGAATTTACCGATAACGATGGGAGGTTCATATCATTCAATCAACTCGATAGAAACAACTGGATTTTCCAACTTAATTTCTCAATCGCATGACAAAGTATAACGTTAGTCCATTAGTTGCTCGGGAGATAGAATTCTCCACGGGCACTATCTTTGGTGGTAGTTGGTGCCGATACTTTATTTCAATCACTTTACACCAATGCTATATAGAAGCAACATGGAAAACCCGTCCTAAAAATGATTTAGACGGGCACAAAGAAATCTTTAACTCTTTACAGGAGTATCTAGATTGGTTTGCTAATCTTAAGAAAACTTACGGGAGGAGAATATCCCGTAAACAAATGGTATATGCTGCATACGATGAAACAACTCGTACCTTTAGTTACAAACCCTACGAGAATTGGGCTACCAGACGTTCTAAGGAGAAATTAAATAAGCCTAAGGAACCAATACTGGCCGATGAATTATACTAATCCCCCAATCAGTTAATATACCTCAGGGAGTTCAGAAACACTAACATCTGGGCTCCCTTAATTATTGCATATTTAAAATATTATTTCTATACTTAATTATTGCATATTTAAAATATTATTTCTATATTTGCATAAGAGAAAAATAAATATAATTATTAACCGACCTTGAACGGGGTCACAAAACTTATTTCTTATGACAACTATTAACGAAATCTCAAATCACATTATGGGTTACTTTGATGGAACTCTTGATGCTTTTGGTTACACTGCTCAATCAGTTAACGAAATCTCAAATCCGGATGAATCATACATGGGAACTCTCAATCTCCAATTCCGGGAGTATCCTATATACGATGACGAAAAGGTAGAAACCTACTGCAGAGAATCCGATGCTTTTGAACAATACGTAATAGAATTCATTAATTCTCATTGGGATGAACATCACCCATTAAAAGAACTTAACCCTAATCATCATTACATGTCAAACTCATATGGAGATACTATCCAGGTACATTTCAATGATGAATCCCTTTTCATTATCATTACTATGACAGGGCAATATTAACAAAACCCTCTGGGAGGCACTCAAAACACCTCCCAGAACCTCTTTATTTATAAAAATAAAAGTAATTATAGAAACAAGTTTAGAAATAATTTTGTATATTTGCAGAAATCAAATTACTAACATTTTTAATATAGACATTATGAAAGAATTAAAAAATTTAGATGCTATCCGAGAACTGCTTGCTTCTCATCCTTTTTACACTTATGATTACACCGATGGTATTCACATTAACGAGGATAACTCTAATTCAATCTATTCAATCGACTTAGACAATGATCCTCTTGCTGCCTATATCTCTGGGTATATCATCACTTATACTTCAGAGGAAGCTCTTTTCGAAAATCTAAAGGAAAACATTACTTCCCACATGGATTTAACAAAAGGTGCCGACGACCAATACTATGATTATTCTCCTTCACAGGTAGAGGCTATCCTATTCGGAGTTCCTCAATTAACTCCAGAACATCAGGATTACATTATAACTGGACTCAAAAAACATCTCCGGGAATTTATCCAAGATGAGGAACAAGACGATGACATGATATCCCAATACGCCAACATTTATAATGCTATCGAAAAATGGGAATCAGACAAAAGAGAAACCCAACTCTTTGATTCCCTGGCTGCATCAGAACTCATTAGACAACTTAATAAATAATCACTATGGTAAACTTATATAAACTCTTAAACGTATTGGAACAGGGCATGTCCTTGTTCCAACTCAATAAATGGAAAACCGAAGGCATCTGGTATCCTATTACTCAATACAAAAAGGAATCAGACGAAATTCAGGTAGTAACCAATTTATTTATCCCGGAACAAAAGGAATATCACATTCAACTTTCTGGAAATTATCCCGAAGAATCAGAAGCCTGGGACAAGTTTCTAGAGGAAAACCAATGGAAAATCTACCCATTACTTGCAAACATAATGCAAGTCTTCTTGCCCACAGGGAACTATCAATTATTCTATACTCAATATCCACAAGGATTCATATCCATAATCGCTAAGCCCCATGATAAGTAAAGAACTCAAATCACAATTAAGTATTCTCAAGGAAACTAACCCAGAATATATTCAAACCCTAAAGGATGCCATTACGGCATCCTATAAGGCAGAACTTCAGGCAATCAAACCCAGTTCTACCGAAGAAGAGGAACAACTCAATATCGAACTCAAGGACATAGTATTAAAAATACTATTTGGGCCTTTCTATAACTATTTCGTATCAGAATACGTAGTATCAGATACTATATGGGAAGAACAGGATAAACTAATCGAGGACTTATATTATTACTTCAAATCATGACACCGTATATTCAACAACAACTTAAAAAGCTATGCGATAATCCAAATTGGTATGACGATATGCTCATCTCATGGGATAAAAACCCAAGAAATCAAAGGGAAGCTATCTATAACTACCTTTATGTACAACTAAATGGGTTACTAGAAAACACTCAGATAGTTTTTACATTCATAGATGGCGACATGAAACCAGCTTTCTATTTCGAAATTCCCAGAGATACCAATCGATATCTTATACTGGGAATCCTCGATGAAGCAGGTTATCCTCATTGCTGCCTATTAGGCCAACCAAAACAAATGTTTAACCCTCAACTCAATTAACATCATGGAATCAATCGTAACAATAAACAACTACCCAATCGGATGGGAATGGCTAGACAACGTACCTTTAGAGGACTTTAACTGGCTCATAGAGATATTTGCTATCCTGACCGATAACACTGATACTTATAACTTTGTAGGATATACGGATTCAGAAACCTTACCAGGTCATCAGAAGATATGCTCAGTAGACAAGATACCATTAGCTAACTTCCTAAACGAAGACCAAGGCTATCAAACAGGTATATCAATGTACGGTCACTACATAGCATGCAAATGCCTTGACATATCCTCAGAAGAGGAATATATGAATCAATTAACCGATATAAGAATCCTAACTAACGAACTAGAGCCATGCTAACATCAGGTAAATTCTTAGTATCATTCGAAGTCCCGGGACCATTACCTGGGACTACCGAAGGCTTCTGCGAAGAAATGAACGTAGTGTACAGAACCGAGGAACTTAATACCTACCTCCGCTACCCCAAACAACAAATAAACCCATGGCATAAACATAGTACCTACATAAGGCTAAAGCTAAGAGAGATCCTTAAAGTAAACCTAACAGATATAACCATAATCGATATAATATCACTACCATGAATATCATCTATCACATAATCCGAATAATACTATCCGTAGGCACCATCCTAACCCTCATACGCAATGAGAAAATATACCAAGCCTACAAACACCACCACCCAACAAACAAATTAAGGTATATAATATCACAAATCCTAATATTAATCCTATACACCTCATCACTAATCTTAGTATCCTACACATATAGGATTATACTAACCCACCTATAACCCAATACTCCCCTACCCAACACAAAAATAAAAAGAAAATCATATAGAGCCTAACTAAGCTACCATCCTAACTAAGGTACATATAATAAAATACCTAATACACATATACCCCTTATTATACTACATACATAATCAATATACCATAATACATATCAAGGTACCTCGCCGGGGGTTTTGGGGATTTAGGCAAACAAGGCAAGTGATAACCCCTTCTACTATACAAAGCCACTCAACTCACTATATAGCCACTATACCATATAGCTCTACTACACACTTTAAAGGCAAACTCAAAAAGGCCTAAAAAGGCAAATAAATCCGACCATTAATGGCCCCTAAATCCGATTGCCTGAGCAGCCATTTTATATAGCTATTATATAATAGATTGGTTGGGGAAAGGTAATCGGATTTGTGATTGGGCAATTAAAATATTAGGTTTTAGGGCTAAATGGTTTATAGGATTTAAGGCCTTCAAGGGGCATATTTAGGTAATATTCCTAGTAACTCTGTAATTTATTTGCTTAGTATTTATATTAGCATTAACTTTTGTATTCTAGGACAATTTTGTGATTTAGGGGTACCTTGATTACCAAGAACCATTAGGTATTATATAATATAGGTTATAGGTAGGGAAGGTAAATGGCAATCTCCATTCATGGCCTCAAGGATTAAGGTAAATATAATTCAAGGCCCTTAATAACCTACGAAGGCAATTGAGGTTATTGCATATATAATATATTATATTTATATTTGCATTGTAATAATAACTAATTAAATATAGACGTATGAAAACAAGTATTTTAACAACTGATTTTAATTTTGCAAAGAGTATTAATCTTTCATTAATTGCTGCACCTGATGCCTATCCTTCTTATCCATCAGGCATGCTAGACTTCATTAAGCCTTACTTACAGGAACTACAGGAGAACACAATCATTCCTGATTACTTAACTCTAGTATCAATCCAAACTATCGATAACCAAGATGCTGGGGTACACATATTAACCTTTACCATCAATGACCCAGAACATTTCGATGACGATGATACTGCTGGCATCACTTGCCTTGAATGCTTACGGGATACCTTTGCCTATGACCCAGAGGCATGCTTTGGTCAGGCACCTAAGGTAAACGAATTCGAAAACCTTTACACAGTAACAGTTCCTTTCACTTGCTAAATCATTAATCCCAGGGGTACTCATAACAGGGTACCCCTTATTAATACATTAAATATAAACATATGAAAGCTCTTAATCAAATTTCAAATCTCATCATTCTTACCTTAGTAAATTACGCTAGGGATTATCCATGGGCATCTTACATTGCCAATTCACTTTCACAATTCGATTCGATATTGCCAGAACTAATGCAATCGAAAGCTAAGGAAATATCTATCTACCTTAACACAGATGATTGCCTTATGGAATTCTCATCCGAAATCCCTGACCCAGAGGATATTGAACCCGATTTTACCTTCAACATCAAGTATATAACCTTTCAGGTATACTTCGATTAATATATTAACCCAGGGCCTAACTAAGGTACCTGGGTTTTTACTTACGCTAACTTAGTAAGCCCTTATAGGCTAATCTATGAAACCCCTTTCCCCATAGGCTTACCATAGTCCATATATGGCCTTATAGAATTAGGACCAAGGGGTTTTTATAGAGAGATATATCCCAAGGGCCTTAATTCTTTATCACCTTAGTCCATTAATGGCCTTATCAATATACAAGTATATAACACACTTCCTAGAGGACAGGCATAGGCCATATAGGAATATCCATATACATATCATATATGCCCACTACAAGGCGTGCGAAGATTCTCCTTATGAACCCCAAAATTAAGTGCAAAAATTAAGTCCTTTTTAGGGTGCAATAAATTTTTGAATTTATAGATTTTTCACAAAAATAATTTTGAAAATAAAAATATTCATTTTCTCAAAAAATTTTCTTGAAAATGTTTGTAGATTAAAATAAAGTTTGTATCTTTGCAATGTGAGAAAAACAAAAAGATATTTGAAAGATTTTATTTAAAACTTTTTAAGAAAATAATTCTCTAAAAATTTTGTAGATTAAAAAATAGTTCTTATATTTGCAATACAGAAACGAAATAAATAATACCTTATTAAGATAGTTTAAAAAGTCTTGAAAGTCTATTTGAAAAGGTAATAAAAATAATAAATAATAAAACTTTCAAGCAATTTAATTATGAAAAATCAAATTAACAAAGTGAGTGTAGAAAAAGCAGTAGCAAACAGCAAAGCAAATAGTTTAATTGCTTTAGACGTTTTAAAGTCTGTGAAAGAAAAAAATCAAGGACTTTTTAAAACAGCTTTAGGAGCAAAAACAGAAATTTATAAAAAAGAACTGTTTTCAGGAGCAAACGAAAAGCAAACCAAATCTTTGCGAAAAAAGTTCAGAAATGTTACTTTCAATTTTCTTTCAACTATTGCAACGAATGCGGATAAAAAACTAATTGAGGGCTTTATAGACTTTTATAAACAAGTCTATATTATAAATGATTTTTCTTTTTCTTCAATTGCAAGCGAAAACACAAAAGAAGAAAAGAAAGAGATATTAATAAAAGGGCTTGAGGTTGTAAAAAAATCTTTGAAGTAAAACAAAATTTAAAATAAATCATTTATAAAGATATGGCAGTATTTACACAATATTTAATTATTAATATAGCATTGTTTGTAATTATAGCTTATTTAGTTATTCAATGCTATAGGGATATAAAAGAAATTTTAAAAGACGATAACGAAACTTTTTTTGAGGACTAAAAGAAAGCAAAGGGACAAATAAAAATGTTTGTCCCTTAATTTTTATTTTCAAATGTTAAATTTAACGTAACCGTACTCCCCTTTTAGTACCACAACTTTCGAAACCCTCACATTAAGGGGTACCTTGAGGACAAATACACATTTTTAGTACCACAACTTTTTGACACCTCGTATTAGAGGCATACCCAGATATCCCACACAACACACAAAGAAGTCAGAGAATAAAACATCCCTGGCATTCATCCTATAAAAGGATATCTAATATCTCCTTAACCCTACCCTTCCCAATAAGCCTCCTACCATTCCTTATCTCATAGAAGAAAGTATAATACATCTCTTCCATCCAAATTCTATCTCCTCCCTCCAATAATGGTTCTATTCTCATCATATCCTCAGGATTAATCCACAACCGATACCAAATATTCTTACCTTCAGAACATCTTAGGATTCTCTTATTGGCATCACCCCTTAATCTATCAATCCTTACCATACTCTTCCTTAATCCTTTCCAAATCCTTTAAAGCCAATTTCAAAATCCTAATTCTATAGGGGATATATTTCTTATAGGTAGGAAATCAATTACCTTAATTATCTCATACTTCACTTTCTCATAATTTTCGAATATCCTCATCTCTATGGTGAAGTTATTCTTTGCTTTTTCAACCTTAATCATATACTTGAATTTAAGTTATTATTATATAATATTATAGCACCCCTATTATCCTATGAGTATTGGATTACAATATCAAAGTTCTTTCTATAAACCAAAAACTTATAAAGATATGGAAGAAACATTATTCAAACTAGCACGTGCAATTACAGATACAGATACAGATACTGTATCTTCAGAGGGTGGTACTATAACCTACCGTATCACTTCCCTCAAAAGGAAACTGGTAAATGGCAAAGTAGTTTCAACCTCTACACCCTCTTGTACTTTGGACTCAGCCTCCGTAAGTTGGGCTATTTGGGGAGGAGTTACCGTTGGAGATGGTTACTTAGATGTAAAAATTAACTATTCAGAAAATACTGGGTCCTCAAGGTCTACTACTCTGACATTTACCCAAAATGGGTCTAATAACAAAATCAATCTCACAGTAACTCAAGAGGCTGGTGTAACCTATAGTGGATACATAAAAATGGTTTCAAACACATTGCCTTTAGGTAGTGATAAATATAATACTGCTCAAATCCTTGTGATGGCCTATTTAAAGGGTAGTGATGGGTCTAAAAAGCCAGAAACTCCCCATGTGGGTAATGCTCCCGATTGGTGCTCAGTATCCGTTGCCCCAGTGGGTACTCTTGAGAACCATTACATGTTATCCCTGACCGCTTTATCGAGTAATCAAACTGGAGCTAACCGTTCAGGGCATATCCTCTTAACCTGTGGGGATGCTAAACTTAGTATACCAG
>PPYE01233586.1_pt1 | contig 14353 bp, 16 predicted proteins | sample 1559881 | NCBI WGS metagenome assembly PPYE01 (sample SAMN08240022, study PRJNA423297) | Human gut metagenome, whole genome shotgun sequencing project.
GCAATACCCGTTATTACGGCGTCGGCGCTTTTGCCCGCCAGGATAACAACAGCGGCACTTACTACGAGGGCAGCCTGCGCTACGGCCAAACCAACTCTGATTACCGTGGCTCCGGCCTGACGGACGGCTTGGGCAACAACCTGACAGCTACTTACGATAGCAGTTCCGCCTATTACGGCGCCCACATTGGCATCGGCAAGGTAAGCAAGCTTACAGATACCCACCAGTGCCGATGTTTACGCCAAGCTGCTGTACACCCACCAACAGGGCGACAGCGCAGTGATGGCCGGCAGCGGCGAGACCTACGACTTTAACGCCGTAGACAGCACCCGTGCCAGAGTTGGCGCCCGCTTGAGCAAGGATTATAGTACCCGTGCTACGGCTTATGTAGGCACCGCCTACGAATACGAATTTGACGGCGAGCCCACTGCCACCGTTAAAGGATTCAGCACCCTGGCCCCCAGCATCAAGGGTGGCAGCGGTATGCTGGAGCTGGGCTACAGCCTTAAGCCCAAAGCCGCAAACGACCCCACCATCGACCTGTCACTGCAAGGCTGGCTGGGCAAAAAAGAAGGCTTCACTACTAACGTCAACTTTATGTGGAAGTTCTAAGCAGTCAGCACAATTTATAAACAAGTTAAAAGCAAACACTAAAGGCGTTGTTTCTTTACGAAACAACGCCTTTTTTATATTCAATAAAATGTTAGACAGCGCTGCTTTTAGCCTGCCAGTGATTTAGCGGTAAACCTGTTATGCAGCAAAAAATCTGTTTCTGCCTGCACCTGCTCGTCATAATTTTGCAGCTGATACTCGACCAGCTCTACTACCGATTGCAGACTGTGGATCTTCTCCAGCAGCATTTTTTTAGATTCAGCCAGCATATCCTTACGTTTTTGGTAGGTGGCGTCACCCATTTTTGCCAGCTGGATATAGTCGATGATACTCTCCAGCGACATACCACTGGCTTTAAGTTTTTTGATGAAATCGATCCACTGTACAAAATATTCGTCATAAACGCGCACTCCCGCCGCATTGCGTGGCACAGAAGGAAGCAGGCCAATACGCTCGTAATATCTTAAAGCATCTGCCGACATGTTAGTTTTTTCGGCCATCTCACTAATAGTCATTGTTTTCCTCCTTCTGCTTTAGCATGCTTACTGCGCACTCCATTATTCAACAAAACAACTTCTGCCTGCTGCTGTAAAAATTTCAGTTGCAAGCCTTGGGGCTACTTTTATTATAAATTATCCTTTTTCATATGTATAATACCTATTTTTTATACACAGCAATGCCTATAGGGCATTATTGTGCTGGCCGTTGGCTGCATCTCACGTTCCGTTATCGAAGGCACGGCCTTCCCGCAGCTATCCTACTAGTTGGGAAGCAGCCTGTAAACAAAACCGTAACAATAAAAAAGCGTTGTTTCTTAACGAAACAACGCTTTTTTGTGCTTATTAAACTTTTATTTATTCAATTTCTGCCCGATCTTCAACATATACATCGGGTCTACGTTCTGACCGTCTACAAAGACCTCGAAATGCACATGAGGACCGGTGCTGTAACCGCTGCTGCCCACAAAGCCGATGATCTCGCCTTTGCGTACGCTTTGCCCCGACGCTACAGCCAGGCCGCTCATATGTCCGTAAGCCGTTTCATAACCGTTGCCATGGTCGATACGTACATAACGGCCATAACCGCCGTTCCAGCCAGCCACCTCTACCGTGCCCATAGCACTGGCATAAACAGGTTCGCCAAAGTCAACAGCGATATCAACGCCCGGATGCCAGTCGTAACCACCACCGATAGGGCCGCTGCGTCCGCCATAAGGCGAGCTGATAGTGCCGCCTTTAGTAGGCCACAGGTCGGGGAAAATGGAACGCTTGTTATTACGTCCTTCCAATTCAGAAAGCAGCTCGCTCATCGAAGTTTTCTTTTCGTCGATCTGCTGCTCCATATTTTTATTCTGCGCCGTCAGCACAGCCGCCATTTCCTTAACGCCCAAATTGGCAGGGCCGCCCTGCCCTAAATAACGGGGCGTGTTGGTTGCCGCATTTTCAGTTTGGGGTCCCAGGTCGCTGCCCAGCTTGGCGCTGTCGGTGTCACGGATCAAGGCCCTGCGCAGCTTGGTTTCCAAAGTGGTGATCTCTGACATATCACGCAGCATTTTTTCATTGTCTTCCAGCAAGCTTTGCAGCTGTGCTTCCAGCTCGCCTTTTTTCGACTGGTACTCTAAAAAGTCGGCCCGTTCCTGACGAAACTGGTAAAAATTGTAACCCATGTAGCCCAGCGCGCCCACCATACAGATGACGCCTGCCAAAGCCACACTGACCAGCATTTTAAAGCGCCGAGCCGTAAAATGATAGACCTTGGGGCCTGCCGTAAACGTATATTCTTCTTGCTTCTGTAAATCTTTTTCTTCCATCTTACTACCTTCTTATCTAAAATACCCCAGCCGCTGGCCTACTGCCAGCAGTCTGTGCCCAATAAAGGGCAAACTGTTCAGATCGTTTTTGTCCATACCGCCAGTCGCCAGCAGCACACCGCCATAAACGGGCACCGCCACAGCGATCGCCGCCAAAATAGCCCAAGCGCCCCAGCCGGAAGTCAGCATAATGACACCGTAGAGCGCCGCACCCATCACTGCCGAAGCCAGTGCCGGTTTAAACACTCCATTGAAGGACAAAGCAAAACCTGTATATTTGTAAATAAAGATCATATTTAACACTGCCGCCAGGCCAAAATCCACAACTGTCGCCATAGCGGCGCCTTTGATGCCTAAGGTCGGTATCGCCGTCAACGACCAGCTTAAAACCACTTTCACCGCCGCTGCCAAAATCATATTGATAACAGGTATCGACGTGCGGCCCAGTCCCTGCAAAATGCCGGTACTGATTTGATGCAGCCCCAGCAGCAGGATACCTGCGCTCATAGTCTGGATCGCCGAAGCAGCCCCAGGAGCGTTATAAATGAGTGCTGCAATTTTTTCGGCCAGAAAATACATGCCCACAAAGCAGGGGCAGGTGATGATCAAAGCGACCCTGAAAGCCGTCCTTGTTTTGGCAAGGATACCACCGGTATCGTTCAAAGCCCTGGATTCGGAAATAGCCGGCACCAGGCTGATGGTCATCGCCGCCGTAAAAATCGTTGCCAGATTGATCAAAGGCACAGCCATACCGGTCAGATAGCCAAAAAACTCCGTCGCCTGGCTGATATGGAACCCGGCAGCCTCTAAACGTTGCGGCACTATCAAAAGGTCCAGGTTGGCTACCACCGGCAGCATCAGGCTGGACATGGAAACCGGCAGCGCCAGACGCAACAGGCGGCTGATGATAGCCCGCGCCGATTCTCGGACCGCCAGCGGGTTTTGCTGCACCAGATCTTCCTTCAGCTTATGCTTGAGACGGCCATAAAACCACATCAGCACCAGCAAAGCGCAGAACGCGCCCACACCCGCGCCCATACTGGCGCCGCCGGCTGCATAAGCCAGGCCGTGAGGCATAAACATATTGGCGAAAACGATCATGGTGATAACCCGCATCAGCTGCTCCACAATCTCGGAAGCCGCCGTCGGCGTCATGATCTGCCAGCCTTGCAGATAACCACGGAAGCTGGCCAAAAAGGTTACAAAAAACACGGCCGGGGCCAGGGCGATGATCGAATAATAAGCGCGTCCATCACGGATCCAGTGGTTGTCGACCAGCCACTGGGCACCAAAAAACAGCGCCGACGCAAAAACCAATCCGGTAACGAACAGTAGCCGCAGCGAAACATTAAAGACGCGCTTGGCGCCCAAAAAGTCCTTCTGGGCCAGCTTTTCGGCCGTAATAATGGAGATCGCCACCGGGATACCGGCCGACGACAGAGTGATGGCCATCAGATAGATAGGAAAGCCCATCTGATACAGTCCGATGCCCTCGCCGCCCAAAACCCGCGACAAAATGATCCAATTCAGCGAACCGATGACCTTGACGACGATACTGGAAACCGTCAATATCAGGGTCCCTTTTAAAAATTTATTGTTACTGCCAGCAGTTTTTTCGGTATCGCTCATGTTTACCCGCCTTGTCCGATTTTACAATTACACATAGTAATACATTATAATTATCGCCTTAATGCGGCTTTTTGACAAGTCTTTTCGGTTTTATTTCACAAAATCTTGCTTTATTGCCCGCCCGTTGTTACAATTAAATTATAAAATAATTATTTGGGAGGTTGTTTGCATGAAAAAAGTCCTGTCCTGCGCTTTAGTCGGTCTGCTAAGCTGCGGCTTACTGCTTGCCGGCTGCGGCGACGACAAAAAGGCCGACCCCAAGTCCGCCGACGGTAAAACCAAGGTCGCCTTCGTTTACGTCAGCTCTGCTAAAGACGGCGGTTATTCCATGGCCCACGAGCTGGGCCGCCAGTACGTTGAGAAGAACATGCCCAACGTTCAGGCCAGTTACATCGAGTCAGTTCCCGAGGGCGCCGACTCCGAACGCGTCATCACCCAACTGGCTTCACAAGGCAACAAGGTTATTTTTACCACCAGCTTCGGCTATATGGACCCTACCATCAACGTGGCTAAAAAATATCCCGACATCGCTTTCCTGCACTGCTCCGGCTTCAAAACCGCCCCTAACGTAGGCAACTACTTCGGCCGTATGTACGAAGCCCGCTATGTGACAGGCATCGTAGCAGGCAAACAAACCAAATCCAACGTCATCGGCTATGTGGCGGCGTTCCCGATCCCGGAAGTCATCCGCGGCATCAACGCCTTCACCCTGGGCGCCCAAAGCGTCAACCCCGATGTGCAGGTAAAAGTCCTCTGGACCAATACCTGGTATAACCCGGCTACCGAAAAACAGGCAGCCATCACCCTGATCGATGCCGGCGCCGATATCATCGCCCAGCATCAAAATACCCCCGGACCGCAGCAGGCTGCTGAAGAACGCGACAAATACGGCATCGGCTACAACGTCGATATGTCAGCCAACGCTCCCAAAGCCTCCCTCACCGCTGCTATTTGGAACTGGGGCCCGTATTATGAAGAAACCATCAAACAAGTAACCGGCGGCACCTGGAAAGCCGGCGCTTACTGGGGTTCCATGAAGGACAAAGTCGTCGATATCGCGCCTTACGGCCCGGCAGTCAGCGACGAAACAAAAAAACTGGCCGATGCTGCTAAAGCAGAGATCATCGACGGTAAACAAAAAGTTTTCACCGGCCCGTTATATGACCAAAGCGGCGCCGAGAAAGTTCCCGCAGGTACAACTTTGACCGACAAGGAGCTTTTGAGCATGGACTGGTTCGTCAAAGGCGTTGACGGTAAAATCCAGAACTAGCTCGTTTAGTGTTTAAGTAAGGAAGGTACATAAGAATGAAAAAAACATTGATTGTAACTTTAGCATTGGCTTTAGGCCTCACCACTGTCTGCGCTGCTTCCCCCCTCAAAAACTACGATGCGGGCAAAGTAGCACTTGACTTAGGGCTTACCGTGCCCACCAACAATAATTATGAAGGCGCCAGCGTAGGCAGCAAAAAAACAGCCCCCTATGCAGGCATCACCGTTGGCCTGGGCGGCAAAACCGCCGTCAATTACAAATGGAACCAGTACAAAAACAGCGGCAGTACTAAAGTTGAAGCCCAGCAGCTCAACCTGATGTACAAAGTCCTGCCCGTACTCGACGTTTACGCAGGCTATGTCAACAGTGATGTTAAACTGCACGGCGACAGCCGCAGCCGTAACTCCGGCCAGGTAGGCGTTCAGGGTCGCGTAGAATTGCCGTTCCTCTGTACTTTATGGGGTCGCGCCGGTGCCGGCAACAAGCTCACCAGCTACGAGATCGGCCTCAGCCGTACTCTGGTATCCAACGTAGAACTTAATTTGTCATACTATGACAATAAGTTTAAAAACTCTGCCCCCGGCAGCATCGATGCTAAAACAAAAGGCGTCAACATGGGTGTTACCGTTAAATTCTAATTTTTTATCAGAAAGGGTGTACAACATGGGAAAATTTACAGTAAAAAAAACCAACACCGGTATCAAATTTGATTTAAAAGCAGCCAACGGTGAAATAATCGCCACCTCTGAAGTCTACAAAAGCAAGGCTTCCTGTCAAAACGGCATCAAAAGCGTGCAAAAAAACGCCGTCGTTGCCGAGATCGAAGATACTACTGAAAAAGATTTTACCGCTGTCAAACATCCCAAATTCCAAGTCTACCTCGATAAAAAAGGTGAATACCGTTTTCGCTTAACCGCGTCTAACGGTCAGATCATCGCTGTTGGCGAAGGCTACAAAACTAAAGCCGGCTGCCTTAACGGTATTAAAAGCATCAAAAAGAACGCTCCTACGGCGACCATCGTAGAGCCCAAAGCATAATTTACAGTAAGGCCAGAAAGTTTACATATTTCTGGCCTTATTTTTTTACAATACTAACGGAGAATTATTATTGACAACTGTTTGAAGCTGTGCTATTATAGACACATTGAAAACTTACCTTTGCGTAAGTTCTGCTCAAAAAACCTTAAATCTTATATTATTTGGAGGAATGAAGAATGAAAAAATTCGTATGTCAAATCTGTGGTTATGTTTATGAAGGCGAAGCAGCTCCCGAATCCTGCCCGCAATGTAAAGCTCCGGCTTCCAAATTTACCGAAATGAGCGGCGACATGACTTGGGCTGCTGAACATATCGTTGGTATCGCTAAAGACGTTGCCGAAGACATCAAAATGGACCTGCGCGCTAACTTTACCGGCGAATGCACCGAAGTTGGTATGTACTTGGCCATGAGCCGCGTTGCTCATCGCGAAGGCTATCCTGAAATCGGCATGTACTGGGAAAAAGCAGCTTTTGAAGAAGCTGAACACGCAGCTAAATTTGCTGAACTGCTCGGCGAAGTAGTTACCGATTCCACCCAAAAGAACCTGGAAATGCGCGTAGAAGCTGAAAACGGCGCAACCGCAGGCAAATTCGATCTGGCAAGCCGCGCTAAAGCAGCCGGTTTGGACGCTATCCATGACACCGTTCATGAAATGGCAAAAGACGAAGCACGCCACGGCAAAGCCTTCGAAGGCCTTCTGAAACGCTATTTCAATAAATAAGCACCTTACCCCCACTCCCTTACATTCATCATACTTACCCCAAACTTAAACAAAGAACCCCTGTTTCCAATGGAAACAGGGGTTCTTTGAGGTTTAATATTCTAATTTCAGCTCATGCCTTTAGGAACTGTAAAACCCGGAGCTTTTAAAACCTTATTGCTATATTCCGCTATACTGGACCATATGATAACATTACCTTGCGCCTGAATCTGTCCACAAAAATTATTACACGAATTTTCAAGAATTACATTAGCATTAGATGATAAAAACGCATATCTTTTTCCATTAACAGTTCCCCAAGGTCGTGCCATATCAATATCACCATTGGCCATAACCATTAATAATTCCTCATTATTGGTCGGATTTCCTGAATTACTACTATCTAATTTCACAGAACCTTTAGCAAATATCCTGATATTTCCCTGTAATGGGGTTATTATTATAACATTGCCATCAAATACCAACGTTAAAGGAGCACCTGAGCTTGGACCAATGATGCCATTAGTCAAATATAAGCTATTATTATTTTTGGGGCAATTTATAAATAAAACAGCTCCTGATCCACCCCTGATTTGATAATTCCAATTATTACCTTTATTCCATTCATCTTTATAATAACCTATTGGCCACTCAATATATACTTGTTCTTTATCGCCTATAACAAAAGCTTCGTTATTATTAACAGGCAAAACATCCAATGTTTTAATATTAGTATAAAAACTTTTCTCAAAAACATTATCTGGAATCTTGGTCTTTAACGCACCAGTATAATTTCCTTGCCAATTATCGCCATTATTAAAATGTTTGTCACCGCTTTGATCTTCTTTATCAGAACCATAAATAGATCCTATAATGGTATTATTGGAATTTTTTACTGTAACCTTCCCACCAGATTGTATCAAACCAGGTAAATCTAAAACTTCTTCGCCGCCACCTTCTTCACCACCGCCGGTTTCGCCATTATCTCCTAAAGTATAAACTTTACGAATAACTTTGCGGATACCCTGGCATGAACCAATCGAAGTGATCTGATAAGCAACATTATCTTCCGGAGTATATGTACCGGATATATCAAGAGTGCCCTTCATAATGCCTACTGCATACCATATTTTTTCCTGGTCTACTTTATTGCCATCTAAACTCAAATGTCTCAAATTCATACTATCACTGGTTTGGATATAGTTTTCAGGAGTGATCCACCACCATTCATTATTTTTGTTTTCCAGCGCCGCCACTGCCCTTTTATATCCGGCTTCCGCAGCATACCAAGCCTGCTGTTCCCGATAGTCTGATGATGCAGCTGTTTTTTCCATTGTCATCATCGGCAGCCAGGCTACAGCGATGATCATTAAAAATAACAGCATTACCACAGCTATAACAGTCACCGATCCACGTTGACTTTTCATCTCATCACCTCAATTATACTTAACAGAGATATTTTTCCAACCAGCAATCACTGATTGCATATCATTCAACGATTTATTGGTAGATACTGCATTTCCATTAAACCACTGTTTCTTGCTTGGATCGTAAATAACCCCAGTATACCAACTATTAGTTAAATCAGTACGTCCCATCAAAAAGATATCTTCTGGTTTGCCAGTATGGCAAACAGGGCTTACGTAAATCTTAGTCGTAGTATTTTCTATTGTGCCGGTTACCCAGTTGTAGTTATATTTTGCTAAATTCAAATATTGCCTTATTAAATCATTACTCTTCAAGAAAGAATTATTTATTTTCCCTTCACCATAGATTTTCTTCATAAAATCTTCATATAGTTTCCACTCATTAGCCGTTAAATCATTTTTTGCAGGAATATTACTGTCACCTAAATTTAATGTATCCTTTACTTTTATACCCAGCAACAATATTTCTTTATAGGAACGTATTAATTGAGCCTCTATAGAATTATCCTCTTCTTCACCTTCACTCGGCACAACTTTAGTCTCCAAAGTTTGAGTTTTCATTTTACCATTAAGTTCATACTGCAACGGTAAAGCTATCTTATATATAATTACAGTATTACTATCGTTCAAAGTAATACTTTCCGCGGTAATCGGAAAGCTCCCTTCAAAAACACTATTCTTGATATCCTTAGGGAAAACAGTAACCTTTTTAGTACTATCAGTGGTATTCTCATACGTTACCTGCAATTGTTTTTTTGTATCATCTTTCCACTCGACAGTAATTTTGTAATCTTTATTCTGACCTTTGGAAATATCCATATGGCGATCCCAAATACTTCCGTTATAAGTTAGTTCATTAGTCCCAAGTGTAGGTTTTTCAGGCTCGATACTCTCCTTGTCCGCGTAACGCAAGGTAGTTTTCAACTCGTTCATCAGCAAGCGCGCCTCTTCATAAACTACTTCCTGCTTGGCTCCCGTATGCAAACTGATGGTACTGCTACCAAACAAATTGACCATAGCTCCCATGATCAGTGCTAATACAGCCATCGCTACAACTAATTCTATTAATGAAAATCCAGCCTGCTTTCTCATTCTGCCGCTCCTCTAAATTCAGTCTTTTGTACGTATATACGTTTGCAGATCCAGAGCCTGCTGCTGTGGATCTGTCCATTTCACTTCCACTCTAACTAAATATAAATCATCCTCGCCCGGATAACTGTTGCCCAACGATGCGGCGCCGCCTTGGGCGTTAATTTGATACTCGATCCCATCCTGAAAAAGCTTATTATTTTCATTTTTATTAATATATTCTACTATTTCTTTTATATCACTACTACTATGGCCATCGGCTGCCTTCAACAGTTCGATTTTTTCTGCCGCTATCTGCACGGCTTTTTCCTGCCTGTCAGCAGACACCATGACGCCGATACCGTAAGTATATAAAGCTGCCAACGCAACCAGGCCGATAGCTACTACCAAAACACCAATAATAGCATCGACCAGTAAAAAACCTTGTTTATTTTTACGCAACTGTTGAATAAAATTCATTGGCACAGCCGTCCTTTGCACATATTTTTCCATATTTATTATACCATATATTTACGACATTCCCTGAATAATAAATATCATATCTTTGGAAAATACTTATAAAAAATACCGCTCCCAAACGGGAGCGGCAACTTTTTTGCCGTTATTTCTTTTTTGTTTTGCCGTGGTTGGTATCGTTGGCATTGGCAATGGGCACCCACTGGCGAAGCAGTTCGGTGCAGGCCGCCGCATAACTGCCGGCGCTGCCAAAGCCGCCTGCATAGGCGTCCTGGTTATACACGGTCAAGATCTCGATATCGTCATAATAGATAGTGGCGCTGCCGCCGTTATCATAAACTATAAACCGATACGGGTCGATTTTACCAAGATCACGATGGCGTACACAATACAAGCCACCGGCCAACATATAGGCACGGTATTCGGGACGGTCGTTGCCGATGGTCTGGGTGATGTTAAAGCTCCAGTCACCTTCATGTACCGAGGCCGTGTTATCTTCGTTCAGGGTGATATCAGGATGCACCTTCAATGCCTTGATCTGCTTCATGACTCTTTTTAAACGCTCTTCCGGCTCGGGATGGCTGGAAAAGATGCCGTAACCCGGGTTGCCCCGTTCTTTAGCCAGGTCTTCCAGCTTGTTGATGGTCAGCACCACGCTGTAGGGGTTATAGCCTGCGTCCACGCACAGGTTAAAGCCGCCTTTGTCGGCGCCGCGTTCATCAGTGCGGCTGTAGCCTGCCGCCAAAGCCTGCGTCGCCAGCCCGGCGATGCCCAGGTCGCCCTTAGTCACGATGGCAAAGGCCAAGGTTGTAAGCAGCTGTTTTTCGATCTGATGCACAGTATGCTTTTTGACGACGTGGGTGACCTCGTGACCCAACACGCCTGCCAGTTCCGCATCAGAGGGCATATAGTCGATCAGACCTTTAAAGACATAAATAAAGCCGCCAGGGCAGGCCAAAGCATTGACCTCGTCGCTGTTGAGCACTTTAAAGGTATAATCCAGGTCCTGACGTTCGCTGACCTTGACCAGGCTCTGCCCGATCCTGTTGACACGCTCCTGCAGGGCGTAATCCTGCACTACACCGTATTTGGCTTCCAGCTGCATCGCCGTTTCGCGGCCCATCTCTATTTCCTGCTGCTTGCTGATCAGCCCTGCTTCTGCCGGCGGCGTCAGCCCCAGCGTGCAGCAAAAGGCAAAGACCACTGCTAAAATAAATCGTTTCATCTTCTCACATCCTCTGCTTTATAGCAATCAAATCGCACCAGCTTCTTTAAGCCGCACGATCTCTTCCGCATTGTAACCAAGCTCGGCCAAAACCTCGGGCGTATGCTCTCCCAGCAGCGGCGCCCGCCGCTCGATGCTGCCCGGCATATCCGATAAACGGATCGCCGGCTGCACATAGTTCAGGGTGCCGATGTCTTCTTCCCTGGCCGTCAGCATAGCGGACTGCTGCGTCAACTGGCTGCTTAACACCTCGTCCATAGTGCAGACCGGCGTTACGCAAAATTCCTCGCTGCCGATCAAATCCAGCCATTCTGCCTGGGTCTTGGTTTTGAAGATGGACGCCAAACGCTGCTGCATTTCCTCACCATGTTCAAAATCAAACTGGCGGCTTATCAGGTCTTCGCAGCCCAGCAGCTGGCACAAACGCTGCCAGAACTTGGGCTCGATGGTGCCGACGCTTAAATAACGGCCGTCGCCGGTCTGATAAACATTATAATAATGGGCCTTACGGCCGAAGGGTTCGCAGCCGGTAGCCTTACAGCCCCAAAAACTGCTGATACCTGTAGTCTGCAGGCTTAGGGACGTGTTATACAAATTGATATCGACTGCCTGCCCTTCGCCGGTTCGTTCACGAGCCAGCAGTGCCAGCAAAATACCACTGACGGCGTTCAGGCTACTGCCCAGCGCCGATACCTGCACATCAGACACACAGACCCCGCCCACATCGTCCAGAGAATTGAGCCCGGCCAGACCGATCACGTTCAGGTCGTGGGCCGGTTTGTGCTGATAAGCACCCGTTTGCCCAAAACCTGTGATCGAACAATAGACCAGACGGGGATTGATTTTTTTGATGCTCTCATAATCTAAACCGTAGCGGGCCAGATAACCCGGACGGAAACCTTCTAAAAACACGTCGGCGTCAGCTAAAAGCTGCTGCAAAAGCCTGCGCCCGCCTTCGCTTTTAATATCGGCAGTGATGCCCCGCTTGTTGCGGTTGAGCCCCAAATGCCAGTAGCTCATGCCCGGCGCTGCTTCGGGAAAAAACCTGCGGGTCGGATCTCCGTCAGGCGTTTCCACCTTTACCACGTCGGCGCCAAAATCGCCCAGCACCATACCGCAGTACTGCCCCGGCAGCCATTTCGAAAAATCTATTACTTTGATACCGGCTAAAGCTTTCATCTCGCTGACCTCCAATGCCTTACCCATCAAAATATACTCGGGAAATATACTTTATAATATTCTACATTTTTTTCGGTTTCCCTTTAATTTGTTGGCCTTGAAATGCTATAATAAGATACAGAAGCTATCGGAAGGAGTGTCACTATGAATATCCATAAGCTTACTTTAGCGGCGCTCTTAGTTGCCATTGGCACCCTCAGCGCGCACCTGATTTATATACCTGCCGGCGTTTCCAAATGCTTTCCCGTACAGCACGCCATCAATGTGCTGGGCGCGGTGCTTTTAGGCCCCGGTTATGCCACAGCAGTGGCTTTCGTCATTTCCTGTCTGCGTAATATGTTCGGCACCGGTTCCCTGCTGGCTTTCCCCGGCAGTATGATCGGCGCTTTGCTGGCCGGCCTTTGCTACAGCCGCCTGCGCACGGTTAAAGCCGCTATGGCGGGCGAAGTTTTCGGCACCGGTATTTTAGGCGGCCTGGTGGCCTGGCTGTTTGCCAAAACCTTTTTAGGCAGCACGGCCGTAGCCTGGTTCTTTATCCCCCCGTTCCTTATCAGCACCATCGGCGGCAGCATTATCGCCGGGCTGATCATTAAAAGCGGTATTCTGGCTTACGCTTTGCCAAATCTTTTCGCTAACAAAGGAAACAATAAAATTTTATGACTATTGATACGATGCTTTCGCAAATCTTATATTGTTTGAGCGGCTTCTTTTTCGGCATTTTCGCCTCGCGCTACAGCGTTATCAGCTGGCGCACGCTGCTCAGCCGTCCGCCGCTTTTTAAATGCGCGCCTTATGTGCTGTTTATCCTGGTGGCCTTCACCCTGTTTCCCTTCTGGCTGACAGCCCGCACCGAAGCAGGCGGTTTTGTTTACTATGCGACGCTGCTGTTCTTTTTTACCAAAGGCTACCGCGCCATGAAGAAAGGATGACCCTGACCATGACTGAAAACAAAAAGAAGGAAACTGTCACTTGTGATTCCTGCGGGCACAGTGCTAAAATACATCCTCAGCTTGCTGACAAATATGTGCAGCCCATGTCCGAGATCTTTAAGGTTTTGGGCGACCCCACCCGTATCAAGATCCTGGAACTGCTGAGCCACGAAGCCATGTGCGTCAGCAATATCGCCGAGATGTTGGATATGACCCATTCGGCGATCTCCCATCAGCTGCGGCTGCTGCGTCACGCCCAGCTGGTCAAATTTTCCAAATCCGGCAAAGAGGTCATTTATTCCCTCGACGACGAGCATGTTTTGACATTGTTCGCTCAGGCGCTGGATCACGTTAAGCACAAAGTCTGATATACTTTAAAACGGTAACCCCGAAGTCTGCAAGCAGGCTTCGGGGTTTTTTATGCGTTTCTTTCTGTCACCTGCACAATCAACAAATCACCGCTTTTGTTGGCGACAGTTTTTTATGATACAATAGGTCTGTACAGCAATAAATCTGTAAAATTTATATTTTTATGAGGACAGAATAAATGCTTTTAACAAATCTTAAGCTTGACCAACATACAGACCGCCCTTTATATGCGCAGATCAGCGCCGCCATCAAAGAGCAGCTCCACAGCGGTCAAATCAGTGCCGGTGATAAGCTTCCCTCCGTACGCAAGCTGGCCGCCGCCCTACAGGCAAGCCGTACTACGATCGAGAGCGCTTATAACCAACTGGTGGCCGACGGCTATCTGCTGAACGAGCCCAAGCGGGGCTATTTTGCCGCGGCTTTGGCCGGGCTGCGCAGCCGCAGCGACGCGCCTGTTACCCAAAGCATCGAACCGCCTGCCGTCCGTTATAACTTTGCCAACAACTACATCGACCCGGCTTCCTTCCCCACCGACCTGTGGCGGCGTTATTTGAACCGGGCCCTGAAAAACAAAGCCCTGCTGTCCGGGTACGGCGAGCCCCAGGGCGAAACCGAGCTG
>PPYE01777656.1_pt1 | contig 14352 bp, 7 predicted proteins | sample 1559881 | NCBI WGS metagenome assembly PPYE01 (sample SAMN08240022, study PRJNA423297) | Human gut metagenome, whole genome shotgun sequencing project.
AATGTTTGGGATGCTGGTTATTGGGATCATGCTACAGGAAAAACTATTTGTAAAAAAATGAATATGTTGGATGAAATACGTAGAGAGCGTGCATGTGAACTTTTTGGTGAAGGCTTTCGTATGGACGATTTGAAACGTTGGGGTATTGCGCATATCAACCTGACTGGCCGTAAACTGGGCCGACATGTTTTGAGGACAGCATACGAAACAGAGAAAGCCAATGATGCCACTTACTTCGGTGAACCTTGTTATTATCCGGAAAAGTATCCTTTGCTTTATGGGCTTTATGAGGGCTCTGATCCTAACGACCCTGACTATGGACGTTCTATAGCAACTTTGGCTGGTAATTTGCTTTATACACAAAGAGATTATTTAGATCCTATTCCTCGTCAGCAGATACGTTTGAATCCGCAATTAACGCAGAATCCCGGTTGGTAATAAAAACTGAAGGATAAATCGAAAATCAATAGACTGATTTATAGCAGATAGGGTGTGAAATAAGAATATTCTTTAGGTAAAAGATTATTTCACGCCCTAATTTATAATGAAATTGCAGTATATTAGAATTGCCGGTAGGCGATTTGAGTGATTGATAGTTATCGAACGTATATTCTATAAAACCAATAATAAACTTTACAAATGGAAAGAATGAGAACATTATGCTTGATAGGTCTTTTATGGATGATGACCTGTATCCTTTATGCGCAAAACCAGTTGATAACTTACACGGTTCCCGGTGACGGGGTGGAGTTGAAAGACGATTTTACAGTTCGGGTGAGGCAATCGGGCGGTGGATGGAAAGAAGTAGTCACTTATCCGGTGAAAGTAGATGAAGTACGCCAGACGAAGCATCATGTTGAACTGGCCTCAATGGGATATTTTGACTTTTCCGGGCAGGTGGAAGTTTCCGTCACCTATAATAAAGGAGAAGTAAAGAGTGGCAGGGTGCGTCCGTTGTCGTATGGTATCACTCCGAGGACCAGCGGCAGTACGATAACTTTTACACTAGACCGTCCGCGTAACTTGTCCATTGAAGTAAATGGAGACATCTTCCATAATCTTCATCTTTTTGCGAATCCGATAGATGAAAACCGCCCGAAGAAATTGAAAGACAAGAATCTGATTTATTTCGCTCCGGGAATACATCAGTTACCCGGCGATACACTCAATGTTCCTTCGGGAAAGACTGTCTATGTGGCAGGTGGGGCCATTGTGCGTGGATGTATCCGTGCGGTCAATGCCCGTGATGTGAAAATTCTGGGACGGGGTGAGGTGCATCCCGAAGGTCGTGGGGCAGGTATCAGCATTATTAATTCACGAAATATATATGTGGAAGGTCTCATCACAACCCAATGTCCCACTGGAGGTTCGGACAGTGTGACAATCCGCAATGTAAAGGCCATCAGTTCATACGGGTGGGGGGACGGTATGAATGTGTTTGCCAGCAACAACGTCTTGTTTGACGGAGTATTTTGCCGTAACTCCGATGATTGCACTACCGTGTATGCTACACGTATGGGGTTTCATGGCGGATGCCGTAATGTAACAATGCAGAATTCTACCCTGTGGGCAGATGTGGCGCATCCTATTTTTATCGGGTTGCATGGAGATGTGGAAAGAAATGAAGTGATGGAGAATCTGACTTACCGGAACATTGATATTTTGGATCATCGGGAAATGCAGGTGGATTATCAAGGCTGCCTGGCTATCAATGCAGGTGATAATAATCTGGTCCGGAATGTGCGGTTTGAGAATATCCGTATCGAGAATTTCAGGCAAGGACAATTGGTGAATCTGCGTATATTTTATAACAAGAAGTATTGCAAGGCTCCGGGCAGGGGCATTGAGAATGTGCTTTTTAAAGATATTACCTATAATGGCGATCATGCCGAACTCTCACATATTGTTGGCTATGACAAGGAACGGATGGTGAAGAATATTCGTTTTGAGAATCTGAAGATAAACGGTAAAGTTATATCGGATGATATGAACATCAGACATGGCGCGTTTCTTTGTTGGGGAACACGTGGGCAGTATTGTATTTACAAAATAAAAAAGGTCAGTCTCAAGCAAGAGTTTCAAGAAGATTTAAACAACTCAGCTAAAAAGACCTACAACATTGTCTAAAGAAAATTATTATAAATGGCATGAGGTAGCAGTGAGTTCGGTAGTATAGCGACTGTTTTCTTACTGTATGTTTTTTGAAAAATATCTGTCACACTGTCATATGACTTTTCAATGCCTTGTTATACAGCGTGTTAAATCTGTGATGAATACTGTGACAGATAAAAAAAGTGTCACCCTTCTCTGTCACATAGAAACGGATGAAGTAGTTCTCTCGACGAACTATTTCATGCAGATAACCTATATGCTTAACAGGGTGTTCCAACGTGTGGAACAGTTGATTTCACCATCAGAAACAACTTGTTTTTCCCGGGGGAACTCCTTGTTTCACATGGGGAAATAAGGAGTTCCATCAGACAGGCTCCTTTGTTCCTCTCAAGAATGAGGAAGATAAAGAGTATTCGTTTCGAGAACCTGATGATAAACGGTAAGGTGATGTCGGCATGATATGCCCAAAGGGCCCCAATGGTATAAGATTCCGGATTGGGCAGGTATCTTTGTGGAAGAGCATATGGAGAATGCAGTATTTGTGAAATAAAAAATAAGGGTAATTATTTAAGTGGAATAATTCTTTAAGAGCAATCCTTTTTCGTATCTTTGTCCATTGAAAATGAATAAATTATATTCTTATGGAATTACAAGATAGATATATCCGTTTTGATTGGGCAGTCAAACGCCTGTTGCGTCATAAAGCCAATTTTGGTGTGCTCGAAGGGTTCCTTACGGTGCTGATAGGTGATGATATCCATATAGTGGAGATTCTGGAAAGCGAGGGTAATCAGCAAACGGAAGAGGATAAGTTCAACCGGGTTGATATCAAGGCTCTTAATAGTAAAAATGAGATTGTTATCATCGAGATCCAAAATACCCGTGAACTGTATTATTTGGAGCGTATCCTGTATGGAGTAGCCAAGGCCATTACGGAGCATATCTCATTGGGTGAAACTTATTATAAAGTTAAAAAGATATATTCCATCAGTATCCTTTATTTCGATATCGGTTATGGAACTGATTATCTTTATCATGGGCAGAATATATTTAAAGGGGTGCATACGGGAGATTTCCTGCAGGTCAGTACCCGGGAGAAGGATGCTATTGTGCCTCGTATGCCTTCCGAAATTTATCCTGAGTATTTCCTTATCCGTGTGAATGAGTTTAATAAGGTGGCCATGACTCCCCTTGAGGAATGGATAGAATATTTGAAGACGGGTATTATCCGTCCTGACACGACAGCTCCCGGATTGGGGGAGGCACGTGAAAAATTGAAATATTATTCAATGACCCCTCAGGAACGTCATGCTTACGATGAACATCTCAGCGCTTTAATGATTCAGAATGATGTTCTTGATTCTGCCAAGTTGGAAGGAAAGATAGAAGGGCGTATGGAAGGTCGCGAAGAAGGCATTAAGGAAGGTGTCGTTCGCAATGCCCGGAGGATGAAAGAAAAAGGGCTCTCTATAGAGGATATTATGGAAATTACAGGATTGACATTCGAAGAGGTTAGTCAGTTGTAATCCCATGTTTGGTTAAATAAATCCACAGATTTGCTTTATTGTTATTGTGCAGTGCTTTGTTTGCTACTGCCCAAGAATGGCAATGGTCCGTACAGCTGAAAGGATTCATCTCTTCCGAAACCGGCAAAGAACCGACTGCCTTCCTGTGGATACCTTCCGATTGCCATCAGTTGCGTGCCGTAATGGTAGGAAAGCACAATATGAGTGAGGAAACCCTGTTCGAGATGCCGCGTTTCCGGGAAGCATTGTCCCGGATGGGAATCGGACTGGTATGGATCACTCCCGGAATCGACCAGCAATGGGATGTGACAAAGGGAACGCAAGAGATTTTCAATCGGATGATGAATGACCTGGCGGAAGTCAGCGGCTATTCTGAGTTGGAACATATACCTGTAGTTCCTGTCGGTCATTCGGCAATGGCCACTTATCCGTGGAATTTTGCCGCTTGGAATCCTGAACGGACATTGGCTGTCATTTCTTTGCATGGAGATGCTCCCCGTACCAACCTGTGTGGCTATGGCGGGGAGAATCTGGAGTGGGGTAGGACACGTAATATAGATGGTATTCCGGGATTGATGATTGAAGGAGAATATGAATGGTGGGAGGCGCGGGTGAACCCTGCTTTGGCGTTTCGGATGATGTATCCCGAAAGTTGTATTTCATTTTTGTGTGATACGGGACGTGGACATTTTGATGTGGCCGGGCAGACTGCTGATTATATTGCTTTGTTTCTGCGAAAAGCGTTGGAATACCGTTTGTCCGGACATCCTTCTTTGAATGAGCCTGTCCGTTTGAAAAAACTGAATCCGGAAGAAGGGTGGTTGGCCGAGCGTTGGCGTCCGGAGCAGAAGGACAGGGCTAAGGCGGCTCCTTATCGGGACTATAAAGGAGATAAGCACGATGCATTTTGGTATTTTGATAAAGAAATGGCCGGACTGACCGAAGCCCGCTATGCAAAATATAAAGGTAAGCAGATGCAATATCTTGGATTTATGCAGAGAGGCCGGTTGGTTAAATATGATGCCGGACAACATGCCGGAGTGATTGCCGCTTTCCGGCCGGAAGCCGATGGCCTGACTTTTCACGTAAAGGGGGTGTATACGGACTCTTTGCGCTCCTCACTGGTAAAGGAACATGCTCATGGCGGAATTGAAGTTACTCGTATTTGCGGTCCGGTGGCAAAGGTGAATGATACTACTTTTACCGTGCGTTTTTATAGAATGGGAATGGATAATCCGAAGCGTACCGGAGATATCTGGCTGTTGGCCGCTAATGAGGGTGACAGTAGATATAAGAGTGCGGTACAACAATTCAATATTCGTATTCCTTATCGGAATACAGAGGGAAAACGCCAATATATACTTTTTCCGGGGATAGAAGATGTGAGGGAAGGAGTGGAATCAGTTTCTCTTGAAGCTGTTTCTGATTGTGGATTGCCCATATATTATTATGTAAAGGAAGGCCCTGCGGAATTACAAGATAACAGGCTGGTCTTTACGAAAATTCCTCCCCGCAGTAAATTTCCGGTGAAAGTCACCGTTGTAGCCTGGCAGTACGGGATTGCCGGACAGGTACAGACGGCTGAACCGGTGGAACGCAGTTTTTTTATAACGAAATAGTCAGCTCCGCGTTGAGTCTTTATTTCTTCTCTTTCGTATTGAATGATATAAAGGGAGAAGTTGCGATTTGTTATTATCATAATTCAGTAAATACCATGAAAAAGAAGCTGATGACTTGTCTTTATCTATGTCTTTCTGTCATCCATGTTTTTGCTCAAACGAAGGAGCACGGGAGGACGGGAGAATTTAATATTCTGGATTTCGGAGCCACCCGTGATACTATGATGGTGCATACGAAAGCTATCAATGAAGCGATTGAAAGCTGTTACAGGCAGGGTGGCGGAAGAGTGGTTATTCCTCCGGGTAAATTTAAGACAGGTACTATTTTTCTGAAAGATAATGTAGAACTTCATTTGGATAACGGTGCCTGCCTTTATGCCAGTGAGGATTATGCTGATTTTCCTATTCAGCCGAGAGCAGCTTACCGCTCTTTGAAAGATGCAGGCGGATGGTCGGCGTTGATTTATGCGGTGGGGGCTAGGAATATAGCCGTTACAGGCAAAGGTGTAATTGATGGGAGAGGAAAGGGCAGAAAAGGGCGTGTGGGCGGAGTACCGGGTGATGCCGACGGCAGGCCGCGCAATATCCTTTTTATTTCATGTAAAGGGGTACGTATCTCAGGTATCAGTATGAGGAATTCAGCCTTGTGGAATCAACATTATCTGGATTGTGAAGATGTTATTGTAGAGCATATCCATGTTTTCAACCATTGTAATGGTAATAATGACGGTATAGATATTGACGGTTGTCGCAGGTTTATCTTGTCTGATAGTGTCATCGATTCGGACGATGACGGAATCGTGTTGAAAAGTACGGGGCTGGCTCCTTGTGAAGATGTCGTTATTAATAATTGTATTGTCAGCAGCTTTGCCAATGCTATAAAATGTGGCACCAAATCGACCGGAGGATATAAGAATATTGTCATTTCTAATTGTATTGTTAAACCGAGTTGCAATAAAGGGGACCGCATTATAAAATCTACTCCAAGCGGTATTACGGCTATTTCTTTGGAGGTGGTGGATGGTGGAATAATGGATGGCGTGTCTATTGACAATATCGTAATTGAGGGTACGGAATGTCCTTTGTATGTCCGTTTGGCGAATAGAGGCCGGAAATATATAGATGAGGCTCCGGTTCCTCCAATAGGAAAAATGAGAAATATACAGATTAGTAATGTAACCGCTTATGATACCGGTAATTTTTGTTCTTCCATAACGGGGATTCCCGGTGGTGAGATAGAGAATATTTATTTGAGCAATGTTCGCTTTCTAAATAAAGGCGGGCTTGTAGCAGGAAATTGCCGTACGGCGAATGATATGCAAGGGAAACGGCATGATACTGCCGGAAATGTATTTCGGAACCAATATTGGTCTTCCCATCGGGAGGTGAAAGAGGATGAGAAAGGTTATCCGCAACCTACTGTATGGGGGAATCTGCCGAGTTATGGACTGTTTATCAGAAATGTGAGAAGTATAGCTGTGGACAATGCCACCTTTCAATCGGAAAAGCCTGATCCCAGGATACCGGTAATTGCCGTTAATGTAGGGAACTTGTCGCTTGACCGGATACAAGTCAACGACATTTCTTCCGCCGGTGTACTTTTGGATAATGTCAGGACGGCGGATGTAGACAGACGGTTGAGGAAAAGCGGAAAGTGATTTTCTATGTCGTTAAACAATAATTAAACCAACAGAAATATGAAACGGATATATGTATGTCTATTGATTTTTTTATGCTTTGCTTTTGTACAGGCGCAAAAGATAAAACACCCTGCTTTGCTTTATACTCCGGAGCGCATTCAGCAGGTGAAACAACGGATTGTAAATGATTTAAAGATGGCTGAGGCATGGGCTTCTATAAAGAAGACGGCAGATGAACAGTTACAGAAAAAGAATCTAAGCAAGGCGGATTACCTGGCTTTGGCTTATTTGATGACAGATGAAAAAAAATACGCTGACAAATTGAAAGAGATTTTATTGGATGTCATTAAGGAGGATACGTGGGGCAGTGAAGAAATGCTGGCGCGTATCCCTGTCTGGAGAGCGGATTTGGGACTGGCACATAAGGCTTACCTTTCTGCCATAGCCTATGATGCTGTTTATAATGACCTTTCAAGTTCCGAGAGGAAAGAAATAGCGGAAGGATTGAAACGGTTGGCCCTTGACCCGTGTCTGGGGGACTGGGTGCTGGAGCCGGCACGTATTCATTCGTTGAATTCGATGGGACATAACTGGTGGACTTCTTGTGCCTGCATGGGCGGCATACTGGCCTTGAGTTTACAAAACGAATTGCCGGAGGCAAAGCAAGGAGCGGAGGTGGTATATGAGGCTCTTCCCCAATGGTTTGACTTTGCCGGAGATGTCTTGCAGCAGAAGCCGAAAAGCTTTGATGCCGATGGAGGGATGTATGAAAGTCTCAATTATGCCAATTTCGGGATTCAGGAAGCATTACAGTTTCGTTTGGCATGGATGAACACCCATCCCGGACAAAAGCCGGTTCAAATTCCGCAACTGGATAAATTGTCCGATTTCTTTGTGCATGTCTGCTATCCGCGTACAGGTATACTATATAATATGAATTTTGGTGACAGCCATAAGAATGTGACTGCCGAAAGTACCTTGATGCTGCTCTATGCGATGGGAATCAGGAATGATAATATGCTTTGGTATATGAATCAGGTGGAACAGGGGCAACACCGTGACGGTTATTTTATCGACCGTCCGATGGGATTTCTCTATACGCCCGATCTAAGCAAAGCGCCGCAGTTGCCTGAAATAAAGAAATCACAACTTTTTGCAGATTTTGGGTGGGCTACGATGCGTACTTCCTGGGAGAAGGATGCTACCATGCTGGCCGTTAAATCGGGGCATACATGGAATCATTCTCATGCGGACGCCAACTCGTTCATCATCTTTCATAAAGGAGTGGATATTATAAAAGATGCGGGAAACTGCTGGTATCCTAATCCCAGTTACCGTAATTATTTTTTTCAAAGCGAGGCACACAATGTCGTGCTTTTCAATGGCAAAGGACAGTCGCGTGAACAACAATATCATGGTTCAATGCTGAGAGGGTATTTACATTATTTGCTCGATGCGGATAATGTAAAATATGTATTGGCCAATGGAACCGGCCCGTATTCAGACCAGTTTAGTCGTAATTTCCGTCATTTCCTGTGGATAGATGATGTGATTTATATGATTGATGATTTGAAAACTCATGATGTGGGACATTTTGAATGGCTTTGGCATCCGGGAGGAGAGGCGGAAAAACGTGGAATTGATCTGAATATAACAAATGGGAATTCTTCAGTTGTTGTCCGTCCGCTATATCCCCGTTTGTTGGCGAAATCCGATTTTGTACATGATTACCCCGAAGATTTATATTGGGAAGAAGTAGAAGCTCCAACGGAGGATTTAAAAGGAACAGAAACGTATTATTCATTTCATTTGCCGGCAAAAGTGGATCGGGTGAAAGGGCTGACCGCCATCATCTTGAAAGAAACGCCGGACCAGAAAGATCTTCCTTATATGGAAAGACGGGAAGGCAAAGATTGGATAGGACTTCGTATTCATTATAAGGGAAAAATAACAGATCTCTATATCAATCAATTGGCCGACGGGCGATTGATGCATAGCAATTCATGGATTGAAGCGGACGGATGGTTTACGGACGCTTATATGTTTGCAGTCACTTATGAGGCTGGTATGGAACCAGCCGGTTCAAAAGAGCACTTTATTTGTTATGGAAGCGCTTTAAGACGAGGAGATGTTTCTTTCTTTTCTTCTTTGGCTAAGCTTTTTGTGATTCAAAAGGAGGAAAACGGGCGGATGAAATTGTGGATGGATGGTCAACCGAAGATGAATGCTGGATTCAGAAGCGAGAAACGTCCGAAAGCGGTTGTCGTGAATGGAAAGGTAACTCCTGTAGTTTATGAGAAGGGCACGGTAAAAGTATCAGGCGTGGTTATTGAATGAGCGGGTAAGGCGAAGAATTTGGTGGAAGTTTATTTTACGCAAAGGTTTGCGTGCTTTTTGTTAAGCTGGCTGGTACTTATGTCAGCTTAATCTTTTTATTTTTGAGCATATAAATAAACGATTTGTTAACGTGTAAAATAATGATACGATGAAAAAGCTCTTCTTTTTAATGGCTGCGAGTTTTTTGTTTGCTCCTGTACATGCACAGATAACCGAGCGTGAACGTCCTGCCGAATGGCAACATCTGGTAAAGGGTGCACGTTTTATGGACCGTTTCCTTCCGATGCCCGACGGTATCCAGGCCAAGGGGATATGGGGAACTGACAGTGTGCTGAACCGTTATGTGGATAATGGCATTGAGCTTCCCGGAGTTTCTTTCTGGGGAGGAAATATATTGCAGGATACGGAAGGCAAATATCATCTGTTTGTGTGTGGCTGGCCCGAGAACTCTCCGAAAGGTCACATGTTCTGGTCAAACTCTACCGTTTTTCATGCGGTAAGTGACCGGCTCACGGGACCTTTTAAAATACGGAATTCCATTGGAAAAGGACATAATCCGGAAGCGTTCCGTCTGTCGGACGGCCGTATCGTGGTCTATGTTATTGATGGTTATTATATAGCGGACAGGGTGGATGACAAGGTTTGGACGTATGGAAAGTTCAGTTTTGACCCGCGTGACCGTAAAATCATAGAAGGCCTCTCCAATCTGACTTTTGCCCGTCGTCAGGATGGCTCTTATCTGATGGTATGCCGCGGTGGAGGTGTCTGGATCAGCAAAGACGGACTTTCACCCTATAAGCAGTTGACGGACAAACGGGTTTACCCGGACGTGGAGGGCCGGTTTGAAGATCCGGTGGTATGGAGGGATGATTTGCAATATCACTTGATCGTAAATGACTGGTTGGGCAGGATTGCTTTCTACCAGCGTTCCAAGGATGGAGTACATTGGGTGACGGAACAGGGAGAAGCATACATGCCGGGCGTATCATTCCATAAAGACGGAACGGTGGAGCGTTGGTTTAAATATGAGCGTCCTAAGGTTTTCCAGGACGAGAAGGGGCGTGCCGTCCAAATGAATTTTGCCGTGATTGATACGATAAAATGGAACGACCTTCCTAATGACAAACATAGTTCCAAGAACATAAGCGTTCCCTTGAATAAAGGGATGCTATTGTCCGTTTTGAATGAAAAGGAGATCACTCCGTCTACCCGTACCATTGAAGTGAAGATTGCCGCCGAAGAGGGGTTCCATCCGCAAACGGATGTGGATGTAAAGTCGTTGCGGTTCGGTTCGTTTACAGAAGTGAACTTCGGGCGTGGTTGCAAACCGGTGAAGACCAAGGTTTCGGGGGAAGACTTGATTGTGGTTTTTAATGCCGAAGGAAGTGGAATTACCTCTGGTGAGTTTGCTCCCAAAATGATAGGAAAACACAGGAATGGGAACATGCTTTACGGTTATGCCCGCCTGCCTTATGTGAATTACCGGCCGGCTTTGCTTTCTGCCCGTCGTCCTGTGTTTGATAAGGAAAAAGGGGAATTGAAAGTGGAGATACAAAACTTTGGATTGTCTGCATCGGAACCGGCGGAAGTGGAGGTGATATGTGGCGGCCATAGCTTGGGGCGGATGACTCTAAAGACATTGCAGCCTTATGAAGTAGAGTATCTGGCCTTCTCTCCGGATGCAGCCTTGGCGGATGACAAATCATCTTATGAAGTCGTATTTTTTTATGAAGGAAAAGAGGTGGAACGGAACAGATTCGGAAAAGACTGATTTAATTTGTAAGTTGACGGTTGATAACATCTTATTTTTGAGTGAAAAACGTTTGCCCAACGTATCTAATAAGAAAAATGCAAAATATGAAGAATTTATTGACCTTTTGTCTTATGGTATGCTGTGTGGCCGTACAGGCTCAATTAGTGACTTATCCCGAAGGACTGCAGACCGGTATGCCTCATAATGATGACTATACGGTTCGTGTCCGTGTGCCGGGGGGCGACTGGAAAGATCTGTTTGAGTATAATGTGCAGGTAGATATGGATAGGGTACAGGATGCTTCGATGGTACAGTTTGATATGGGCAGTCCTGTAGAAGTGATGGTGAAAAAAAATAATGGGATGATTCATGAGGTCGATATCCGTCCGCAGGCCAGGAAAGTGCAGTATGTGCAGAATAAGAATGTAATTACGTTTACGCTGGACAAACCTCAGTATCTGTCTGTGGAGTTTAATGGCGACCGCCTGCATAATCTCCATCTTTTTGCCAATCCGATGGAAACGGAGACTTACTCGGAAGAAGAGAAAGGAGTGATGTATTTCGGGCCGGGAGTGCATCGTCCCAAAGATCTGCCGAACAATCAGATAAGAATACCAGGCAATACGACGGTTTATCTGGCACCGGGAGCTGTTGTGAAAGCGAAGTTGCTGCTGGATAAAGTGGAGAATGTACGGATCATTGGGCGTGGCATTTTGGACCATCCTGTTCGTGGTATTGAAATCACTGATTCTAAAAATATAGTGATAGATGGCATAACAGTGGTCAATCCTGATCATTATACCGTATTTGGCGGAGGTGCTGAGGGGGTGACAATCAAGAACCTGAAATCATTCAGTTGTAAAGGTTGGAGCGATGGCATCGACATGATGTGCTGTCACGATGTATTGATAGACAATGTGTTTATGCGTAATAGTGATGACTGCATTGCTTTATATAATCAGAGATTATTGAGAATCTGGTTTTCCGCAATATTGATATTTTGGAACATGATGAAGATGATGTGCCTTATCAGGGATGTATGGCTATAGATGCAGGCGACAGGAACAGGGTGAAAAATATATTGTTTGAGGATATTCGTGTGGAAAGTATTCAAGAGGGGAGGCTGTTTCATATCAATGTCCGTTTTAACGGGAAGTATGACAAACAACCCGGACAAAGCATTGATGGAGTGACTTTCCGTAATATTACTTATAACGGGGTGGGAGAAAACCCGTCACTGATAAAAGGATTGGACAAAGACCGGATGGTACGGGATGTGATTTTTGAGAACGTTGTGGTTAATGGGAAGAAAATGAAAGATTTAAATGGTTTTATAACCAATGAATATATTGAAAGAATTGAAGTCAAATAGTATCTTTTATGTAAATCTAGGAATATGAGGATTCTGGCATTTATTTGTTTATTAATATTATCCGGTTTGACCGGATTATATTCACAAGATACCGGCGATGTACAGGTGAAAAGTGGTTATATGAAGGTTCCGGAAGGTTCTTTGTATTATGAAGAAGCAGGTACGGGAGAGCCGCTTATTTTTATTCACGGACACTCTTTGGACCGTAGAATGTGGAATGAACAGTTCTTTAAGTTTGCAAAGCATTATCGAGCTATACGATATGATTTGCGCGGATATGGCATTTCATCCAAACAAACGGAAGATTTCCAATTTACCCATGCAGAAGATCTGGTTGCTTTGATGGATGCTTTGCATATACGGAAAGCGCATATTGTAGGTTTGTCTTTGGGGGGATTCGTTGGTGCGGATATGCTGGGATGTTTTCCGGACCGTATGTTGTCCGCTTTCTTGGCCAGCGGAAATATCCGCAAATCAAAAGGACCCAGTGAGCCGATGACAAAAGAGGAAGCGGCAAAACGGGATGAAGAAATCGCAGCACTGGAAAAGAAAGGAGTGGATGTGATGAAGAAGGAATGGTTCGAAGGACTGATGCAGTCGGGTGGAACAAGAAAAGAAAGAATGCGTGTGCCTCTGTGGGAGATGATCGATGACTGGGATGCATGGCAGCCTTTACATAAGGAGGTGAGGGTGATAATCGGACTGGATGCTTATGCAAAACTGAAAGAAAATCATCCTCAGGTACCTACTTTGATTGTTGAAGGCAGGTCACCCGGAAACAGATATTCCGATCATCCTGAGATTTTGGATTATCTTCCGAATGGAAAATTGAAAGTGCTGGATGATTGTGGTCACATGATGAATATGGAGTAACCGGAAGCATTTAATGAAGCATTGGAAGAATTTTTAAATGACTTGGAATAAAAGTGGTTGGACTGCTGAAAAAGGAAGAGGTATTTTGAGTGCTCTCTTCCTTTTTTTCGTATTATAAAATAGAGATTCCAATAATCGGATAGTAAATGAAAAAATACAATGATATGAAGAGGAAAGTATTTATAGCGGTTATGTCGCTAGTTGTTTCAGGTGGTTTGTCTGGCCAATCAGTTTATCCCGGCCAGCATTCCGGAAAATTGAAAAAAGAAACCATAGCTCCGATGCAAGTCAAGAGCTTTGATTTGAAGGATGTCCGTTTGCTGCCGAGTCGTTTTCGTGAAAATATGATGCGTGATTCTATGTGGATGGCTTCTATAGAGGTGGACAGGCTGTTACATAGTTTCCGTACTAATGCGGGTGTGTTTGCCGGTCGGGAAGGTGGTTACATGACAGTAAAGAAATTAGGCGGATGGGAATCCTTGGACTGTGAATTGCGTGGACACACCACAGGGCACTTGCTTTCTGCCTACGGCCTGATGTATGCGGCGACAGGCAGTAAACTGTTCAGACACAAAGGAGACAGTTTGGTAAGTGGTCTGGCTGAAGTACAAAACGCGTTGGGTAATGGTTATTTGAGTGCTTATCCTGAAGAATTGATTAATCGTAACATCCGTGGCACCAGTGTATGGGCACCGTGGTACACGCTTCATAAGCTTTTCTCTGGATTGATAGACCAGTATCTTTACAGTGACAATCAGAAAGCTTTGGAGGTTGTTATCCGTATGGCCGACTGGGCCTATCATAAGCTCAAACCATTGGATGAGACTACACGTCAAAAGATGATACGGAATGAATTTGGTGGAGTGAATGAGTCTTTTTATAATTTGTATGCGATAACCGGGGATGAACGTCATCGGTGGCTGGCTCAATTCTTTTACCATAATGAAGTGATTGATCCGTTAAAGGAACTACGTGATGATTTGGGTACTAAACATACCAATACATTTATTCCGAAAGTGATAGCCGAAGCTCGTAATTATGAATTGACAGAGGATGAGAACAGCAGAAAGTTATCCGATTTCTTTTGGCATACTATGATAGACCATCATACATTTGCCCC
>PPYE01000817.1_pt1 | contig 14348 bp, 9 predicted proteins | sample 1559881 | NCBI WGS metagenome assembly PPYE01 (sample SAMN08240022, study PRJNA423297) | Human gut metagenome, whole genome shotgun sequencing project.
GTTCCTGTTTTTGGAAACAAACTTTTTGACAATGATTTTATTACCGAAAATAAAGAGCAAATTGAAAGTGCATACAGTCTGCTTGCCGATGACCTTTCAAAAAAGGTTTACGAAAACATTCTGAAATTCTACTACACAGGCAGAATTGACCTCCTCCCCCCTATCACAACTGACAAGGACGAGGCTTTCGGCAATATTCTGAATCTCGGTGAAAACGAAAGCTATGTTGATCTCGGCGCATACAACGGCGACACGATTGACGAATTTCTGCACTACGCAAACGGCAGTTACAAGCGTATAATCGCATTTGAACCTAACGCAAAGAATTTTGAAAAGCTGAAACTTCATTGCAAGGGCATGGCGAATGTGTCGCTTTGGCAACTCGGCTCATACAGTAAAAACACGGAGCTTATATTCAACAACAAGGCCGGTCGCAACAGCGCAATTGCCGACAAGGGCGTTGCAACAAAGGTTGCGACAGTCGATACGATTCTCTGCGGAATGGCGGCAGGCTACATTAAAGCCGATGTTGAGGGGGCGGATATGGAAACCCTTATCGGTATGCAGAAAACAATGGAAAATTGCAAACCAAAGCTGAATTTTTCGGCATACCACAAGTTTGAGGATATTTTCCGCCTTGCACTATACATTCACAGCGTGAATCCCGACTACAAAATTTTTCTCCGCCACCACCCATATATTCCGGCATGGGATACGAATTTATATTGTATATAATTTGCCGACGGCAAGTCGCCCCACGGGTTTTATACAAAACAAAAATGCATCAGACCTTTTCGGGATCTGATGCATTTTTTAATAATTTCAGTTATGTCTTTTTATTCGCTTACGAACAAGTGACGAACACCGCTAAATTATAATCAATGATTATTTATTAGATACTTTAAGTGCTCCTGTTGTCTTGTCGAAGCTGAATGTATATGTACCGCCTGATGCGATAAGTGTTACATTAGATGTGTAAGAGCTCTTGAGGTTCTTTGTACCGCTGTCAACAATCTTTGAACCGATTGTGTATGCTGTACCGTAGTTATAAACCTTGAATGAGTATGTACCCTCACTAAGCTTTACTGTACCCTTTGCAACATTGCTCTCGCCGCCCTTGTCATCAAGTACGAGGTTGATGTCGCCCGATACATGAACATCATCAGCTTTCTCATCCTTTGTAGGAACATAACCTACAACGAGTTTCTTTGTTTTTGTGTTGAGTGTGAATGTGTATGTACCGCCTGTTGCGTTGAGTGTTAGGTAGCTTGAATACTTGCTGTTGAGTGAAAGTGAATTTCCGTTTGTTGTGTTGTTGATTACTTTGCTGTAACCGTAAACCACATTATCTGCAGAAAGCTTGAACTTGTATGTGCCTGCTGCAAGATATGTTGAACCAACTGCGATAGTTCTGCCTTTTACAGGCGAAAGAATTGTGTTGAGGTCACCGATGAGGTAATCATTCGGGAGGTTCTTGTCATACTTAACAACGAGTGTGTTCGTCTTTGTGTTAAACTGGAATGTGTATGTACCGCCTGTTGCAACGAGTGTTGTGCTGCTCTTGAACTTCTTGTTGAATGTAAGACCCTTTGTTGTGTCTGTAAATGTCTTAGAGTAACCGAGAAGTGTGCCATAGTTATCAATCTTGAATGTGTATGTACCCTTCTGAAGAGCGATTTTTCCGCCTACTTTATCTGTACCGATTGCTGTAAGCTTGAGCTTGATGTTGTCACCGTATACATAGTAGCCGTCTGTAGGAACATCCGAAGGAGCAACTGTTGTCGGCTGTGTTGCCGGCTGTGTTGCTGTTGTTGGCTGTGTTGCTGTTGTAGGCTGAGGAGCTGTTGTTGGCTCTTCGTCCTGAACGAGAACTGCCTTTGCAGTAAATGCAGCACCTGCTACTTTGTTAGCACCATTGTCAATATAACCGATGTCCTTCTTTTCGCTTTCGAAGAGCTCATCATATGTATCAGCCTCTGTACCTGTAAGATAATCAACATCGAGATTTACTGTTGTGTCACCGCTGCCTACAACATCAAATGTAAATGTGCAATAAACATTCTCTGACTTGAAGTTGAAAAGATCAAGGCTTGAGCAGGTGAAGCGAACCTTATTTGTAAGGCTTGGATTCCAAACGATGCTTCTCTGGAATACAGGGAAAACCTTTTCCCTTGTATTTGTTGATGCAAGCTTGAGAACCTTGCTGTCGTATGTAAGACTGCTCTGTGCATTAACGATCATGTGATCGGCCTTGAGAAGGTAAGTGACAACAACCTGCTTTGTCTGTGCATTGTAATCATACGAAACAGGATCTGCCACATTTGATGTAACATTGATCTTGTTGCCTGCACTTGTTTCTTCGCTTGTTTCGGCAGCACTTGCTGAGAAAGGCAGAGCTGTGAACATGCACAGCACCATCATTACCGCAAGAACCACAGAAAGCTTTTTCTGAATTTTTTTCATACTTGCTGCTCCTTTAATAAAATAAAATTACCGTTCGCCACAGTTTTGTGGCAATACTTCTAAGCTTCGGAAACTTTAACAGTACAAAATTTCCGAGGACATTTAGATTATAGCACATTTAAGTTGTTCGGGCAATGAATCTGTTATTCTTTTAACGGAAATGTTTTAGCTAAAAATCTGTGCAAAATAACGGTGAAATTGTTGCATTGTACAAATTTTCGTGCTTATTATTGTGTATATTGCCTTTTTATCGACAGTTTTTACATATATTGACAATTACAATATAAGAAATTTCAGTGTTTTACGCCTGTTCATTTCATATAAAAACAAAAGCCCGAATTCGAGAAATATCGGATTCGGACTTGCTTATTATCAGAATTTATCAGAATGATTTAAAAAGCTCAATTGCTTTTGCGGGATCTGCGGCTCTGAAAACAGCCGTTCCCGCAACGCACACATCAACGCCTGCCTCTGACGCCTGCTCAATGGTATCTCTGCCGATTCCGCCGTCAGCCTCAATAAGGATATTGTTCAGACCTCTGCGTTGGCATTCCCTCTTGATTTCCTTAACCTTCGGCATCATCTCGGGCATAAAGCTCTGTCCGCCAAAGCCAGGTTCAACCGTCATAACAAGTACAAGGTCAAGTTTTTCAAGATACGGAAATACTGTCCAGGCAGGAGTGTTTGGCTTTAGAACAAGTCCGGGTTTGATTCCTCTTGACTTGATTTTCGCAATTGTATCATCAATATCAGAGTCGCATTCAACATGGAAGGTAATGATATCCGCACCTGCATCGGCAAAATCGTCAATATATTTAAGCGGATCGCTTATCATAAGGTGAACATCAAACGGGCGGTTTGAGAACTTTCTTACCGCCTTGATTACGGGAGCGCCAAAGGTTATGTTCGGAACAAAGTGACCGTCCATAACATCAAGATGCATCCAATCGGCACCCGCCAGATCCATTCTTTCAATTTCTTCACCCATTTTTGAAAAGTCACAAGACAAAAGTGACGGAGCTATTTTCATATTTTACATCCTTTCCTACGGTTTTTGGACAGCCGGAGCAAAAACAGCGGCGGCGCCCCAGAACAACGCATAAATCAACACTTCAAGCGAACCCATAACCTGTACACCGGCATAAAGCGAAAGTGTTGACGCAACGAGCAATCCGAAAATTACGGCAATCAGCTGAATTATGATTGAAAGTGAAATATTGTGCTTGATTTTTACGCAACCCGTAACTGCACGGGCAAGCGATGCGGCTTTGCCGTTTGTAATGAGATATGAACGTGAGGTTTCCTCAACCGTATCCTCAGCCTCCCTGAGAACATTTCCGAGTCCTGTCGGAAGCACCTTGATACTGCGGTAGAACAAATCGTAGAGTTTTGCAACAAGGTCATTTGTAACATTATAATCGGTTGTTCTGATGAGGAAGCTTATGCCGTTGGTTTCGGCTCTCTGCATTTCAGCCTTGAGCTGAGCGTCGGGAGTGTATCTTGTAACAAACATTGCAACAAGTCTGCCTGCTCTTGACAGATATGTGACCTGTCTGCCCTGAGAAGTATATTTCTCCTCATATTCCATATTCGGAACTTCCACGCTGTACTTTTCCATAAGCGTGCGTGAACCCACAAGGATTCTTTCGCTCTTAATCCATCCCACAAGTCCGATTTCATCCTCATAAAGAACGCTTTCAACCTCGGGAAGTGTTTCCTCGGTTTCTGCAACTACCGAATCAAAAGCATTTGCAATCGGATTCTGAGCCTCTTTAAGAATTGCAATTCCGCAGAGAAGAGATTCATCAATGCCGTAATCCTCAAAGGTTTTGATGCCCTCAAGCGAGATTGACTCGGCAGGGAACAATTCATTTGCATCTATCATTATAGCCGTACTGTCGCAGAACTGCTTTACCGACGGATAACCCGAAAGCATCGAGCCGTAGGAGAGCAGAGTTTTGCAGAGCTTTCTCACGGGGGCATTAACAGAAAGAAGTGTTGCCACAGGCACAGACACCGCCGTAATAAGTGCAAATGCATTCAAAGCGTCTGCAAATGACAGCTTAACAACACCGTACATTACCGCAATGATTATTGATGCAATTGTTGTTATCGGGGCAAGCTTTGACGCCAAATCCTCGCTCGGATCGGGTGCATAAGATATTTTGAGAAAGTTTGACGGAAATTCGGTCTTATGCTGATAGGCAATTATCGGACGATCGGCGGCAGTACCGCTCATCATCTGCATTGCAACAGACTCGTTGTTGTAAATTTTTGACGCATATTTCTGTCCCTTTGACGAAACAAACTTGAAATTGTCCTTTACACGAAGAACCATATAAAGCTTTCCCACATTATTGGCAAAGAACGCAAGCATAGGAATTACCGTGTAGTAGTTCACATGAAATCCGTTCAAATCGCCAAGGCAGAAGAATGAAACAATTATCTGAACCATTCCTGCCGCACCTGCAACGGCAACGGCTGTATCGGAATTACCTTTGATATGCACAAGCGGTGAAAGTCCGCTGAGCATTGCCACACGGTTCAGCACAAGCGACGCCGCCATAAGAATAAACAGCAAAATTGCGTATGCCGCCGGTGCAAAAGGAACTGCCGAACATATTGCATTCGGAAAAATTCTTGTAACGATTGTGAGAACAACCACAACTGCGGCAATTATTCCCGACAACAGACTTCTCATAAAGAGCTTTCTTATATTATGATTCAGCTCATAGAGAATACTTTTTTCGTCCTCCTCGCCTGTATAATCCTCAACAGGCTTTGAATTTTCCTCTTTTACGGTATCGTTATCGTCGGATTCATCCTTTGAAAAGATTCCGACAAGGGCCGAAATAACCTTTTCGCCTATAGGACGGTTATCCTTATGCTTTTCCTCGGTCGGGGCAATCTCCTCATCAACGATTGTCGGCTCGGGACGAAGCACATGAGCGATTACCGAAGGATTCTTTGAACGCACATACTCCTCATACTCATTCGCTACAGCCTCGGAAAATCTGCCTGCCTTGACATTGAGAATATTTCTCGGTTCATCGGGACGATACACGGGAACTTTTGCAACCACCTTGCGAGGCGGTTTTTCTGTATTCGGGAACTGATGAACGGGAGTCTGCGAAGCCTCTTTCTTTTCTTTGGTTTCGGTCTTTTCCTTTGGCTTATCCTCGGGAATGTCGATATCTATGGTATGGTAGCTTTTAATTTCAGCCTCGTCACGAAACTGGTCAACCTCTCCGAGCACTTCGCCCGAAAATTCTGTATTTTCATCATACTCAGGTGTGAGGGTAACTATCTTATTTTCTTCCTCGGCGGCTTTTTTCTTTGCCTCCTCATACTCACGCTTGGCTTTTTCGGCTTTTTCCGCAGCCTTTTTTTCAGCCTCTGCTTTAAGCTGTTCGGGAGTTACAAGGTCATCGTCATTTCCGTCCATTATAAGCTCTGCCTGCATTGTGGCGGCAGTCTTATCCCCGACTATTGAGTTTGAAGTATCAGGTTCGGATTCATCAAGCGGATTTGTATTTTTTAACCTCGGCTTTTTATCGGCATTGCTGAAAATCTCTTCAATCTTCGGCTTTGCACGGTATTTCTGTGCCGTCTGCTCCATTCGTTCCTGATCGGCAAGATAGTGGGTTTCTTCGAGTATGCTCTCGATTTCAAGCTCTTTAAGCCTGTCCTTGTCCATATCAGCCAAAGCATTCACTCCTTTTTATTTACTCTCGGGCAGATAGTTAGATTTATCGGAAACTATGCCGCCCGAGCGGTACTCTCTGTTTTTTGCAATCTTTGACATTTGAATACACAACTTCGATAACATCAAATGATTTTATTTAAACATAATATTTCATCAATGCGGGCGGATGATATCCTCCCGTCTGAAATATAGTCGCAATGCGTTGTGCATAAATGCACTGCCTTTTGCTCGTTATTTCAGACAGCGCTTTGCTCCCTTTTTCCGCCACCGGCGGCGGTCGCAAGGCTACCCCTACATACATGTACTTTCATAAATTTTACATTTTACATTTTCAATTTACAAAATCATCTGTTTTTCATCGCTTTGTACATCAAAATTCCTGCGGCAACCGACGCATTAAGGGAATTTATCTGACCTTTCATGGGCAATGACGCTATTACATCGCACTTTTCACGGACAAGTCTGGAAATGCCCTTACCTTCGTTGCCGATAACAATTGCACACGCACCCGAAAAATCACACTCGTCATAATCCGTGCCGTCCATATCTGCGCCGTAAACCCACACGCCTTTTTCTTTGAGTTCATCAAGTGTAACCGCAATATTGGTCACCCTTGCAACACGCATATATTCAATTGCGCCTGCAGACGCTTTGGCAACCGTGTAGCTTAAACCGGCACTTCTGCGTTTCGGAATAATAATTCCGTGAACTCCGGCACATTCTGCGGTTCTGATTATTGCACCGAGATTATGCGGATCTTCAACCTCATCAAGCACAACAACAAACGGAGCTTCGCCCCTGCTTTCGGCATATTCGAGGATATCGTCAACCGTTGAATAATCCTTTGCCGCTGCAAATGCTACAATACCCTGATGAGTTGCACCACCGCTCACATAATCAAGCTTTGTGCGGTCAACTTCCTTAACGGGAATTTTCTTGTCACGGGCTTTTGCGAGGATTCCCACAATCGCACCGCTCTTTTCACCCTTTGCAACAAGAATTTTGTCAATCGGGCGGTTACTGCGAACAGCCTCGCTTACAGGATTTCGCCCTGCAATCACATCAGGCTTTTGTTCTGTATTTTCAAATCTTTCGTTTTTCATCATAATCAGCCTTATTCGGTTTCCTTTTTATTTTTTGTGTCTGCATGGGACACACCACTTCATTTTGCTATCTATTATAACATAACAATTCAAATTATTAAATACTTTTAAGCCATTTGTTTTTAAAAACTCAAACTCTGTACAATGTATCAAGAGCAATCGCTCCGGAGTCGATGTATTCGGGAATTATGCCGTACATTCCCGTTTGTATGTCCTCAAAAAGTATCATGTGCGGAGGGAACACTGTAAAACTGCAGTACACGGCAATCAAAAGCAACATCATAAACACGCAGGGCAAAAAAAGCTGTTCAATTTTTCTTTCACCGTATTCAAGCCTTGCGCTGAGTGCAAACGCAGAAAAACACACAGCAATTGCACAAATGAACCTTGACAGACCTGCACTTTCAACACCGAGTGCATAGATTAGCAGATATGTCGCAAGACAGAATATTCCGACAAACCACAGCGAAATTATTCTTGACACGGCAAAGCGATGGAAGCCCGAGCGTTTTCCGATTGCCTCAACAAGACTCCACACAAGGTAGGAAAGCATAACAACCTTAGTCTGCTCCCACATACTGCCGTTTACAGCACCGAAAAATATGCCGAGCAACGCACCGTTTGTCAGCGAATAAAGATTTTTGAACACAATTATCATCAGCGGAACAATGACAAGCCCCCAAAGCCTCATTTTCACGGTTTCCTTTTTCATAAAACACACCTCGCCGATGTATTTTATGAGTATAGATTGTCATATATTACCTTGCCACAATTTGAATCGCAGAAAAAAATGTTTTTTTGAATCACAAATTTGCGATTTATTTTTCTAAATTTGCACTTATACATTCTGTATAACTCAACATTTTAAACATCAATGTGGAAAACTATGTTGAAAGTGTTGAAAGTGATGTTAAAAAATCCCGATACTACACGAAATTTACAAAGTTGTAACTTTTAACATTAAAAAAATAGGTTTTCCACATTTTTGGATACAGGATTGTAACGGGGAAATTAGATTACATTCTGTATAATCCACATGTCAAGTGGTATTTTTTGCTTTTTTTCAACATTTTTAATTTACAGAAAATGTTTTATAAAATCAAAAAAACAGGCACACCGCCGTGTACCTGTAAATTTCGTGTTAAATTGTCGGCTTTTAGTTTCTGAGAAGATGAATCGCCGTTTCAGCTTTCTCAATAATCCTCAAATCATTATCATAGGAGCACATTTTTCGTGCCTGTTGCAAATCAACCCAAATATAACTGTCAATTTCCTCCTCCTGAATTTTGACATTATCCGTAAATGCCTGTGCAAGGAAAAAGACAACCCGTTTGCGAATTTTACCGAAAGGACAGTATTCGCTGATTTCACGAAAGCCCTTTTCAATCACGACATCAAGACCTGTTTCCTCTTTAATTTCACGGATTGCTGTCTGATGTTCGTTTTCACCGTCTTCAATATGTCCCTTCGGAAAGCTCCAATATCTGCCGTTGCTGTTCTTTACAAGCAGAATTTTCGTGTTCTGTCTGCTTTTGTAGAAGATAACCGCACCGCACGACTTTTCGTAAAGGCACACAATGCTTTTCAGCTTAATATTTTTCAGTTTTGAAAGCACCTGTCGCAGTTCGGGCTCATAAAACACCTCACCGTATTGTGAGATTATCGGACGCTCGCCGTCAAGGCCGTCAAATTCGGCAACGGCAACCACAACGCCCTCAAAATATTCTGTTACGGGTTTGTGCGAAATCACATACGCACTTTTACAGCGTCCTGAAACGGAGGTAATTTGTGCCGAATACAGCTTATCGCCTATTTTTCCGAACACGCTCACCTTCACGCTGTCTGCTATCATCGGCATACACCTCCTTACAAGAATTTACCCGATATGATATCAGTTAAAAAGTCCGCTCATACTGTCAAGCTGAACCTGAGTGTTGGCACTCATTACACCGTTCATAAAAAGCACCTCGTCAATTCCGTTGGTTTTGCAGTAATCAACAAGATTATGTTTGAAATATCTGAAATCGATAACATGAACTTCTTCGTAGTTATTGGTGAGATACGGAACAAAAGCGTTGCCGTAGCTTTCCTTTACAACGGCAATCTTCTTGCCTGCCGCCGCATTTTCCGAAGCTGATTTCAGAACCGTGAGGGCATTATCACCCATAATAAACACACCGTAGGTGTTTGAACCGCCCTCTGCGGCTTCATAGTAGGGACTGTCATAGCTTGCGGAAGAACCGTCTGCCTGTGTGATATCCATTGTTACATTATAAGGGAACTTCCAATAACTTACCGTATCGCTGTCAAGTCCGTCTGCCGAGTTGGTAAACGAGCCTGTAAAGCCGTCAATTTTCTGTTCCTTGCAATCATCAAGCGAAAGAACGGGCAAATCTTTTGTATCGGCAAATGCTGTGTAAGCATAGTAAGCGCCGAGGCCTGTCCAATGGTGGTCGCTCTTAAAGTAGATGTAATCTGTATTATGTTCCGCAAGACGGTTGTAGCAGTTAATCGGAGTTACCTTGTCGGAAAGAGCCGCATAAGCCGCCTTGATGTTGTCAGCCTGTGAGGTTGACGGAGCGTCGCTGTCTTTGAGTCTTTGCGGAAGTCCCATTTCGGTATGGTTAGGAACAATCATATCATAAACCTTTACGGAACTGCCGAACTTGTCTGCAAAGCCGTTGATTGTCCGAGCATAGTTCTGCGCTCTTGCGTCATCACTGCTGAACAATTCGTAGCCTGTTTTGTTCCACACATAAATGCTGTATGAAAGAGTTCCGTTTTTATTGTCGTCCTTTATGCTCGGTGTCATAAAGTATGTAGGGGAAAGCTCGTCTGCTTTGTTAGCAGTCGGAGATTTTGCGGTTTCATCGGGGGATGCCGTTGTGCCCACTGTTCCCGTGGGAACGTCTGCAAGGGCATCTTCCTTTGAACAACCCTTAAAAATTGAAGTTATAATAAAAATAATAACAAACAGAATTACCAATGCGCTCGCAACGATAATAATTCTGTTTCTGGTTCTTCTTTTGTTTCTTCTTTTTACAGGTCTTCTGACGGGACGCTGTGATGACGGTCTTGCGGCATAGCTTGCAGGACGGCGCTGTTGCTGTCTGCGACGATATTCACGGGAATCAATGCTGTCATCGAAATTATCAAGATCAAAATAATCGTAATCGTTTCTTCTGCTCATAGTGTTACTCTCCCAAACTGAAGATTTTTAAATTCAATTTGAATTCAATGAATTATATAAGTGTATTAATTACTCGCAGTGTACTCCTGTTTGAATCAAAGCAAGCCTTGCTCTGACCGTAAGGACATTATCATTTAGATTATACAACAGAAACTCATCAAAAACAATACAAAAAGCACAAAAAATACAATTTCCGTGAATTAAGATTTACAAACGCAAAATAATAAATTACACATTTTTTGAATAAAATCGCAGTAAAAACAGTCAAATTTCTTGAACATATATGCAATTCGTGATAAAATTACAGGGTATGGAATTTTAAAAAAACCTTATCATCTTAAAAGGAGATATTTTTATGGAATACAGGTTTTCCGACAGGGTTTCAAGCCTGAAGCCGAGTGCTATCAGGGAAATTTTTAAATATGCCGCCGATCCGAGCGTTGTGTCGCTTTCGGCAGGAAACCCGTCGCCCGATGCATTTCCCGTAAAGGAGATTGCGGAAATCTCGGCAAAGGTTTTTGCAGAAGATCCGATTTCGGTTTTACAGTACAGCGTTTCGGAGGGTTACACTCCGCTGAGAAAGCACCTTACGGAATATATGAAAAAGGAGCATAACACAGGCTCCGACAATGACGACATTCTCATCACAACAGGCGCACAGCAGATTATGGATTTATGCTCAAAGGCTCTTGTAAACGAAGGCGATGTTGTAATCTGCGAGGCACCGTCATTCATCGGCTCGCTCAACACATTCAGAAGCTACAACGCAAAGCTTGCAGGTGTTCCCGTTGAGCCTGACGGTATGAGCACAGAAAAGCTTGAAGAGGCTTTAAAAGCTAATCCGAACGCAAAGCTCATTTACACAATTCCGAATTTTCAAAATCCTTCGGGTGTTACAATGAGCCTTGAAAAGCGTAAGAAAGTTTATGAGCTTGCCAAAAAATACGGTGTTCTCATCATTGAGGACAACCCGTACGGCGACCTGCGTTACAGTGGTGAATATGTTCCGAACATAAAAAGCTTTGATACGGACGGCATTGTAATCTATGCCGGTTCATTCTCAAAGGTAATTTCACCGGGTATGCGTGTTGCTTACACAATTGCACCAAAGCCGATTTTTCAAAAGCTTGTTGTGTGCAAGCAGGGCAACGATGTACATACAAATATCTGGTCACAATATGTATGCGATGAATTCATCACAAAGTATGACTTTAACGCTCATCTTGCAAAGCTTCGTGAAATCTATACAAAGAAAGCGAATTTCTGCATGGAGCTTCTTGATAAATACTGCGCACCGAAAATCACATATCATAAAATTGACGGCGGTCTTTTCATTTGGTGTGACTTGCCCGAGGATATTGATATGCCGAATTTCTGCAAAGAACTCGTTCTCAAAAAGGTTTGCGTAGTTCCGGGCAACGCATTTTTAACTGACGAAAACGAAACCTGTCACAGTTTCAGAATAAACTTTTCAACACCGACTGACGAACAGCTTGAAAGAGGAATCAAAATCCTCGGCGAGTATGCAAACAGTCTTTAATCACGGAGGGGAATAATGGAAAATCAGACAAAAAAAGAGGTTGTATTCAGCGCAATACAGCCCAGCGGAACAATTACACTCGGAAACTATCTCGGTGCGGTTCGCAACTGGGTTACAATGCAGAACGAATACGACTGCATTTACGCTCTTGCAGATTTGCACACAATCACGGTAAGACAGACTCCTGCCGTTATGCGTAAGAATATAATTGACGCTTATGCTTCAATTATGGCTTGCGGTATTGATGTTGAAAAAAGTCTTTTCTTCATTCAGAGTCATGTTCACACTCACGCAGAGCTTGCATGGGCGCTCAGCTGTTACACACAGTTCGGCGAGCTTTCAAGAATGACGCAGTTCAAGGACAAGTCTGCAAAGCACGCCGACAACATCAACGCAGGTCTTTTCACATATCCCGTACTCATGGCTGCCGACATTCTTCTCTATCAGGCTGACAAAGTGCCTGTCGGTGCAGACCAGAAACAGCACATTGAAATTACAAGAAACATTGCAGAGCGTTTTAACGGTATTTACGGCAATGTGTTCAAGATTCCGGACGGTTTCATTCCAAAGAACGGTGCAAGGGTTATGAGTCTTCAGGACCCGACAAGAAAGATGAGCAAGTCCGATGAAAATGTCAACGGCTGTGTACATCTTCTTGATGCACCCGAGGTTATAATGAAGAAGTTCAAGAGAGCCGTTACGGACAGCGAGGCAAAGGTTCGCTATGCGGAGGGCAAAGACGGCGTAAATAACCTTATGGCAATTTACAGCGCAGTTACAGGCCTTTCATATGAACAGATTGAAAAGGATTTTGACGGCAAGGGCTACGGCGACTTCAAGACAGCGGTAGGCGAGGCAGTTGTTGAAGAACTTCGTCCGATTCGTGAACGCTACGAAAAGCTAGTTGCAGACAAGGCATATCTTGAAAGCTGTTACAGAAAAGCCGATGAAATTGCCCTTAAAATCAGCAGCCGCACAATGGGCAAGGTTATGAAGAAAATCGGTTTTATTTAAACCCGAACAGGAATTTTCTCTATGACAAAAGCAGAAAGCAAAGTCATTGACTTTATAAAAAAACACATTCTTTTATTTTTACTCGTTGCGGTAACGATTATTGCAATTTTCCTCAGAATCTGCGGAATGGATTTTCAAAGCGATGATTTCAACAGCTTTTTAAATTCGTGGTGGAGCATAATCAAGCTGAATGATTTTACGGGGCTTGCAACTCAGGTGGGTAACTACAACATTCCGTATCAAGTCATAATCTATCTTATGACTCTTTTGCCGCTAAATGCTCTGTATGCGTACAAAATCGTATCAATAATATTCGATTTTGTACTTGCAATTTCAACCGCAATGCTTGTTTATTCGTTTGCAAAGAATAACCGACGGCTCAAAGCGATACTCACCTACTCAGCCGTACTTCTTTCGGCAACGGTGATTTTTAACTCATCGTTTTGGGCGCAGTGCGATTCAATTTACACCTCGTTTATAATCCTTGCAATCCTGTTTTTGCACAAAGACAAGCCGATTGCATCGTTTGTGTTCATCGGCATTGCGTTTGCATTCAAGCTGCAAACCGTATTCATCATTCCTGTTCTGCTTTATTACTGGATTTCGACAAAGAAAATTTCGATTCTGCATTTCTTTATAATCCCTGCGGTTGATGTGATAATGTGCCTGCCTGCAATTATTATGGGTAGACCGTTTATCGATATTATCACAATCTACGCTGAACAGACCGACTACGGAAAGCTTATTCAGATGAACTGTCCGAACTTTTACGCACTCATATGTGACGGAAACGATATGACATATTATTATCTGTTCAAGCAGTTTTCGGTCTTTCTGACAATTGCCGTACTCGGAATTATGATGTGCATTATCATCTATAAAAAGGTTGATTTGAAGAACCTTGAAACTTTTCTTCTGACAACAGCGTGGACTGTGTTCACCTGTATCATGTTCCTTTCGTCAATGCACGAACGCTACGGTTATCTGCTTGACATTATTTTAATTGTCTATGCGGCAGTAAGTGCAAAGCATTTGTGGATTCCGATTGTGTCAACGCTTATAAGCCTGAGAGGCTATTGCTACTATCTGTTCTCCTACGAGCTTATTAGCCTTAAATTTACGGCAATCATCTACACGACACTTTATGTTTACATAACATTCTTGCTCGTAAAAACAATTTTCAGAGCAAAATCATCTGATAATGTTTTTGCAAAAACAATTTAAAATTAAACATATTTTAAATAACAAACAACCGCCAAAATCCATTATATCGGGTTTTGGCGGTTGTTATTTTTATTTATTCAATGATTTTTAATTTTTGCAAATACAACA
>PPYE01047528.1_pt1 | contig 14342 bp, 9 predicted proteins | sample 1559881 | NCBI WGS metagenome assembly PPYE01 (sample SAMN08240022, study PRJNA423297) | Human gut metagenome, whole genome shotgun sequencing project.
CACTACTTGACAGTGCTAACAATAAGTGCTATATTACGCATAGAACAAAAAAGACACTGATTTCATGTTCCGAAAGGAGGAGCAGTATGAATATCAATAAATTTACCCAGAAATCCCTGGCGGCAGTTCAGGGATGTGAGAAACTGGCTTATGAGTATGGCAATCAGCAGATTGAGCAGGAACACCTGCTTGCAAGCCTGCTGGAACTGGAAGACAGTCTGATTTTAAAGCTGATGACAAAGATGGAGATTCAGCCGGAACTGATTCGGGACGAAGCGAGAAAAGCAGTGGAAAAGCTTCCGAAAGTCAGCGGAGGCGGCCAGCTGTATGTCAGCAATGATTTGAATAAAGTCCTGATTCATGCAGAGGACGAAGCAAAAGCGATGGGCGACGAGTATGTGTCCGTAGAACATCTATTTATGGCAATGATGAACCAGCCGGATCATGCCATGAAAGAATTATTCCGGCTTTACAATATAACCAGAGAGCGGTTTCTCCAGGCCCTTTCCACGGTCAGGGGAAACCAGCGGGTAGTCAGCGACAATCCGGAGGCAACCTATGACACGCTAAGCAAGTACGGCTACGATCTGGTAGAGCGGGCGAGAGAGCAGAAGTTGGATCCTGTGATTGGCCGAGACAGCGAGATTCGTAATGTAGTCCGGATTCTGTCCAGAAAAACCAAAAACAATCCGGTTTTAATCGGTGAACCAGGCGTTGGTAAAACAGCGGTTGTAGAAGGACTTGCCCAGCGGATTGTCAGAGGCGATGTGCCGGAAGGCCTGAAAAATAAGAAACTGTTTGCTCTGGATATGGGCGCGCTGGTAGCAGGAGCCAAATACCGAGGCGAGTTTGAAGAGCGGTTAAAGGCAGTTCTGGAAGAAGTAAAAAAGAGCGAAGGCCAGATTATTCTGTTTATCGACGAGCTGCATACCATTGTAGGCGCCGGAAAGACAGAAGGCTCCATGGATGCCGGCAATATGTTAAAGCCAATGTTAGCAAGAGGCGAGCTTCACTGTATCGGCGCGACGACCTTAGACGAGTACCGCAAATATATTGAAAAAGATGCAGCCCTGGAGCGCCGGTTCCAGCCGGTTACAGTAGACGAACCGACAGTGGAGGATACGATTTCCATTCTGAGAGGACTAAAAGAACGTTACGAAGTGTTCCATGGGGTTAAGATTAATGACTCTGCCCTGGTTTCCGCGGCTGTTCTTTCCAATCGTTATATCAGCGACCGGTTCCTGCCGGATAAGGCCATAGACCTGGTAGACGAGGCCTGCGCTCTGATTAAAACAGAAATGGATTCCATGCCTGCAGAACTGGATGAACTGTCCAGAAAGACCATGCAGATGGAGATTGAAGAGGCAGCTTTAAAGAAAGAGACCGATCGGTTAAGCCAGGATCGTCTGGCAGACCTTCAGAAGGAACTGGCAGAGCTTCACGATGAATTTGCGGCTAAGAAAGCCCAGTGGGAAAACGAAAAAGCCAGCGTGGATCGTCTTTCCTCTTTAAGAGAAGAGATTGAAGCCGTCAACCGCCAGATCCAGGATGCGCAGCAGAAATATGATTTAAATAAAGCAGCAGAGCTGCAGTATGGCAAGCTGCCTCAGCTTCAGAAAGAACTGGAGGCAGAGGAAGAAAAAGTCCGTAATCAGGATTTAAGTCTGGTACATGAAAGCGTTTCTGAGGATGAAATCGCCAGAATTATTTCCAGATGGACCGGTATTCCGGTAGCCAAACTGACGGAAAGCGAGAGAAGCAAGACCCTTCATTTAGACGAGGTTCTCCATAAGAGAGTCATCGGACAGGAAGAAGGCGTGGAAAAGGTAACGGAAGCCATTATCCGTTCCAAAGCAGGCATTAAGGATCCAACCAAACCCATTGGTTCCTTCCTGTTCTTAGGCCCTACCGGCGTAGGTAAAACCGAGCTTGCCAAGGCATTGGCAGAAGCCCTGTTTGACGATGAAAACAACATGGTTCGTATTGATATGAGCGAATACATGGAGAAACATTCGGTAGCCCGTTTAATCGGAGCGCCTCCAGGATATGTAGGATATGAGGAAGGCGGACAGCTGACAGAAGCAGTCAGAAGAAAGCCGTATTCCGTTGTGCTGTTTGATGAAGTAGAAAAAGCCCATCCAGACGTATTTAACGTGCTTTTGCAGGTGTTGGACGACGGGCGGATTACCGACTCTATGGGAAAGACCGTGGACTTTAAAAATACCATTTTAATTATGACTTCCAACATCGGTTCCCAGTATCTTCTGGAAGGAATCGGAGAAGACGGCAGCATCCGTCCGGAAGCCGAAGAATTGGTAATGAATGATCTGCGCGCCCATTTCAGACCAGAATTTTTGAATCGTCTGGATGAGACCATTCTGTTCAAGCCGCTTACCAAAGACAATATCAGCGGTATTGTAGACCTTCTGATTGCAGACGTCAATAAGCGTCTGGCAGATAAGGAATTAAAGGTAGAACTGACCAGTCAGGCAAAAACCTTTGTCAGCGACAGGGGCTACGATCCAGTCTATGGTGCCCGTCCGTTAAAGAGATATCTTCAGAAGCACGTGGAAACCCTGGCGGCAAAACTGATTTTAAGCGATGGAGTGAGGGCCGGAAATACCATTGTTATTGATGTGTCAGAAGATGGAGAAAAGTTAATTGCGTATGCAGAGTAAACCGGTATGAAATCCAGAGGGATGGCAGACTTTTTAAGAAGTTTGCCGTCCTTTTTTGATATGTCCGCATTCTTTGGAAAAATCCGCATATTTTGTAAGAGAAATGTAAAGCAAAGTCGTTGTATTTATGGTAAGATAGAAATAAGTATACCTGCCGGTTTTATCCGGCACGACGAATGAGGAGGAAGACAAATGGCGGATACCAATATCCTGGTTGTAGATGATGAAAAAGAGATTGCGGATCTGATTGAGATTTACCTGGTAAGCGATGGGTATAAAGTATATAAGGCCAACAATGCGATGACGGGACTGGAGATTCTGGAACAGGAAGAGATCCATCTGGTGCTGTTAGACATTATGATGCCTGGCATGGATGGTCTGGAGATGTGCAAAAAGATTCGGGAAACGAACAATATTCCGATTATTATGCTCAGCGCCAAGTCTACGGATCTGGATAAGATTCTGGGTCTGGGAACCGGTGCAGACGACTATGTGACCAAGCCGTTTAACCCATTGGAACTGACTGCCAGGGTAAAGTCCCAGCTGAGACGGTATACCCAGTTAAATCCCAGCAGCGCAGTTCACGCAGAAAAGACCGGAAAAAATGAGATTGTAGTACGGGGGCTTACAATTAACAAGGATAACCACAAAGTCTCGGTATATGGAGAAGAGATTAAACTGACACCCATTGAATTTGATATTTTATATCTGCTGGCATCGAATCCAGGCCATGTATTCAGTACCGACGAGATTTTCGAAAAGGTATGGAATGAGAAGGTGTATGAAGCCAACAATACCGTCATGGTACATATCCGGAGACTGAGAGGAAAGATGAAGGAAGACACCAGACAAAACAAGATTATCACAACCGTATGGGGAGTAGGGTACAAGATTGAAAAATGATATGAGCGGGCGCTTTTACGCCAGAGTGTTAGCCAATATTTTCTACAGCGCCGCAGTTACCTGCCTGGTTGAGATATTCCTGGTTACCAATGTTTCTATGGTAATGGACTATCTGCGGGAAAGCGGAAGAGGCGGCCGGTTTGTGGGAGCGATGGAGTCCGGCACAATCGGAGTGCTGTGTTATGTGCTCTTAGGAATCGTAGTTTTTTCAGCCCTTTTCCTGATTTTGCAAAAGCGATCCCTGGATTACATAAGGAAACTTTATGAGGCGATGCAGAGCATTTCAGAAGGAAACTTAAACACAGAAGTAGAAGTCATAGGGGATGACGAGTTTTCCAGCATGGCGGCAAGCCTGAACCAGCTGGCTCAGGATATCCGCAATCTGATGGACAAAGAACGGGAATCAGAGCGTACCAAAAATGAGCTGATTACCAATGTGGCTCACGACCTGCGTACCCCGCTGACGTCGATTATCGGTTACCTGGAACTTTTGTCAGTAGGAAATTCTCTTCCTCCTGAGATGGAAAAAAAGTATATCGACATTGCCTATACGAAGGCAAAACGACTGGAAAAGCTGATTGAAGAGCTGTTTGGATTTACCAAGCTGAACTGCGGCAAGATTTCCATGAAGGTAGGTCAGGTGGATATTATCAAGCTGCTAAGCCAGCTTCTGGAAGAGTTTTATCCCAGCTTTATGGAGAAAAATCTGGTCTATGAGCTGCGCAGCAATGTGCCGGCAAAGGTTATTACTGCAGACGGCAATCTGCTGGCCAGGCTGTTTGATAACTTAATTAACAATGCAATCAAATATGGAGCAGACGGCAAACGGATTCTGGTAGACGTAGAAGCAGATGACGAGATTGTGACGGTTTCAGTTACAAACTTTGGATATGTAATACCGGAAAAAGACCTGCCCCTTCTGTTTAATAAGTTTTATCGGGTCGAACATTCCCGCTCTGCCGCAACCGGCGGCACGGGACTGGGGCTGGCGATTGCAAAAAATATCGTAGATATGCATGGCGGAGACATTCATGTGACCAGCGATTTAAATGGGACGGTATTTACAGTGAAGCTGAAGGTAAATTTTGATATTAATAAAGAAAATTTCAGCAGGATTGGATGAGAAAGATATGGGAGTCAAAAAGAAACAGGCAGAAAGTGCGGGTAAAACCGCGCTGATCTGCCTTCTGGTTTTTACAGTCATATTTACTGTTTTGGCCGGTTTAACAGGAGGCGGACAAGCCCAGGCGGCAGAGAATCTGCTGAAAGAACCGGAATATGGGTATATGAATACCCAGGTGGAGTTAGAGGCCAGCTATGGATACGACAATATGGCAAAAGGGGGCCGGTATCTTCCGGTCTATGTAACGCTGGCCAATCATCAGGAAGGAGATTTTTCGGGCACGCTTCAGGTACTTTCCATGGAATCGGATTACCAGATTTACCAGTATGAATTTCCGGTTTTTCTGGAAGGGGGAGAGACCAGCCAGAAAAACCGGAACATTCCATTGGGAGCGAAAGCGGATCAGCTGTATGTCAGCCTTCTGAATGAGCAGGAAGAAAAGATTGCCCAGAAACGCTTAAAACTGAATACCAGGGAGGATATTCCCGAGCTTTTAGTGGGAGTCATAAGCGATACCCAGAATAAGCTGCAGTATTTCAATGATGTGGGAGTTAATTACAGTACCTTAAAGACCAGACTGTGCAAAATGGTAGCAGGGAGTATTCCCAGCCAGGCAGCCGGTCTGGATCAGCTGGATGTGCTTCTGATTACCAATTATGATACCCGAAGACTGTCAGAAGAACAGCTGGGAGCCATCAGAGAGTGGGTAAACAGGGGAGGCGTTCTGATTCTGGGAAGCGGAGCAAGAGGCTGTGACAATTTATATGATTTTCTGGAAAATGATCTGGAAGAAACGCCGGTTTCCCTGGGAACTGTGGCGGTCGATATGGGAGAAGGCTACCTGTTTTCTAAAACAGGCAGCTCTAAGATTCTGCTGGAATGCAACGACATCAATCTTTCAGAAGGCAACGTTTTAATGGAGAGCGGAGAGATCCCGCTTTTGACAGCAGTTGCAAGGGAAAGCGGAATTATCGTGGCGTCTGCCTTTGATTTCACAGATCTGGACGAATTCTGCCAGGAAAATCCGTCCTATGTGGATCAGCTTTTGACCAGAATTTTAGGAGAAACCAGGATTACGAACCTTTCCGATTATCTGTACAGCGGGACTTCCAATACCTATTGGGCGGTTCAGAACATTATCAATGCCGGAAGCGTAGAAAAACTGCCTCACATTGGCTTTTATGCAGTGGTAATTATCAGTTATATTCTGCTGGTCGGGCCAGGACTTTATTTCTTTTTAAAACAGAGGAATATGCGCAGATATTACCGGACCAGCGTGGTGCTTTTGTCTCTTCTGTGTACGGGAATTGTTTACGTTATGAGCGGGGAAACCCGTTTTACCAATACGTTTTTTAATTACGCATCTATCCAGGACGTATCGGATGAAATGGTAACGGAGTCCACCTATGTGAATATGCAGGCGCCGGATAACCGTCCGTATTCAGTTCAGTTTGATCCATCCTATACGGTACGCCCCATTACCAGGAGCGCTTATTATGAAGCGGAGCAGATTCCTAAGTTTACAGGGCAGGAAACGCCCAATATTCTGATTCGCTATGCAGAAGATGGAACCAGACTGGATGTACAGAATGTACCGGCGTTTGCTTCTAATTATTTCCAGCTGGAAAAACGGTTTGACAATGTTTCCGGACAGGGGATTGAAGCCCAGGTCCAGTATTTTGAAGGAAAAATGACGGGAACCATTACCAATCACATGGACTGCAGAATTGAAAATACGGCAGTTCTGCTGTATGGGGCGCTGGCTCTGGTAGGAGATATGGATCCAGGAGAGACCAAAACCTTAGACGGTTTGTTTGTATCAAATTATCCCGTCGATTCCGGAGCGTCCAGAGTAACGGCAGAGCAGATTACCGGAGGCTGGAGATACAAGAGAGCGGATATTTCGGATATGGAATATATGCGGACAATGGCAAAAACCAGTCTTCTGGAATTTTATCTGGATGAATATCTGACCGGTTACCAGCCTGGGGCAAGAATTGTAGCGTTTCGGGGAACGGAACCTTCAGATTCTTTTTTAATGGGGGGTGGATATGACGTATCCGGACTGACGATGCTGACTGCGGCGGCAGAAGCGGATATGAGACAGGACGATCTGGTATACCGTTCTGCCATGAGAACGGCCCCTAAGGTAATCAATGGAAGCTACCGGACTTCCGGCAATACCATTATTGGAACAAATCCGGTTACGTTAGAATACAGTTTAGGCAGCGATTTGGAGATTAAAAAGCTGCGGTTTGAAAATATGTCTGCAATGTTCAAGGAAACGACTTCACTTGGACAGATTCAGCCATTTGCAGGAAGCATTTATTTTTACAACTATGAAAGCGGAGAATACGAACTGATAGTCAGGAGCAGGCTGGAATTTGAGGACTGGCAGCTGAAACCATTTTTATCTCCAGGCAATACCATTACAGTCCGGTATGTGTGCGACAGCGCGATGGAGTACGGAAATGTGGTTCTTCCAATTCTTTACGTGACAGGGAGGGAGCGGTAATGCTGAAAATCAGAAATCTGGAAAAGACATTTGGCAAATATCACGCATTATCCGGATTGAATCTGGAGATTCCCCATGGGGCACTGTTTGGATTTGTAGGCCCCAACGGAGCGGGAAAAACGACAACCATTAAGATTATCTGCGGTCTTTTAATGGCAGATTCTGGTACGGTAGAAGTGGATGGATATGATATCCGCAGGGAACCGGATACGGTAAAAGGCATGATAGGATATGTGCCGGACTATTTTGGAGTATATGACAATTTAAAAGTTTCCGAGTACATGGAATTTTTCGCTTCCTGTTATGGACTAGACGGGTTAAAGGCGCGTACCAGAATTATGACGCTGTTAGAACAGGTGGGGCTGGAAGATCGGACTGACTTTTATGTAGACGGACTTTCCAGAGGCATGAAGCAGCGGCTGTGCCTGGCAAGAGCGTTGATTCACGACCCTCAGCTGCTGATTCTGGATGAGCCTACATCCGGAATGGATCCCAGAAGCCGGTTTGAGTTTAAAGAGATTATCAGGGAACTTCATGAACAAAAAAAGACGGTATTAATCAGTTCCCATCTGCTTTCGGAACTGTCAGAAGTGTGTACGGATCTGGGAATTATTGATCAGGGACACATGGTTCTGGGAGGCAGTATGCAGGACATTTTGGAGCGTGTAGACAGCTCCAGACCATTAATCATTACCGTAAACGGAGGCGTAGAACGGACGATGGCGATTTTGCGCAGCCATCCAAGCGTACAGACGATTTCCGTAAAAGGAGACGAAATTATGGTGGGTTTTATCGGAGATCGGGAGGACGAGGCCCAGCTTTTGCAGCAGCTAGTAGATGCCGAAATTCCGGTATGCGGATTTTCCAGGGTACGGGGAGATCTGGAAACTCTGTTTATGCAGATTACAGAGAAAGACGAGAAGGTGGTGCTGATCCATGAAGGTTAATCCAATTTATAAAAAAGAATTAAAAGCCAGTTCCCGAAGCTCGCGTCTGCCTATCAGCCTGATGGTATTTAACGGGATTCTGGCAGCAGCCGCCCTGCTCAATATGTATTCGGTCCTGTATCGGGTGTGGACAACTGCAGAAATCCAGTATACTGGATTTTTAGAGATGTATGTATTTGTGACGGCAGTGGAGTTTGCCATGCTTCTCTTCCTTATGCCCGCCATTGCGGCGGGCAGCATCAGCGGCGAACGGGAACGGCAGACGCTTGACCTTCTGCTGTCTACCCAGACCACTCCGAAGCAGATTATCAGGGGAAAGATGATGGCATCTTTAAGCAATATGTTTCTGATTCTGATTGCCAGCTTTCCGGTAATTGCCCTGGTATTTGTCTATGGGGGGATTAACTGGAAGGATTTGCTTCTGTTGTTTTCCCACTTTGTTGTAACAGCCCTTCTGGTAGCAGGGATTGGTCTGTTTTGCTCCGCGCTGTGTAAGCGGACGATTTTGTCAGCTGCTGCGTCTTACGGCGGGACATTTCTTCTGGTAGGAGGTACTTACGCGGTTAATGAATTTGCCCTGAGTATTTCTACTATGCGCTGGAACAGCTATATGAACCAGATTGGGAGCGTGGCAAACCAGGCCAGCTCCGGAGGCTTTTTATATCTGATGCTGTTAAACCCAGCCGCAACCTTTTATTCGATTATCCGGAACCAGACAGGGATGAACAGCGTTGTCAGTACGGCGTCCCAGTGGTTTGGATACCACGAAAGCAGCTGGATAACCGGACATTGGATTTTTGTCAGCATAGCGGTTCAGCTGGCAACAGCCCTTTTGTTTATCGGGGCGGCGGAAAAGCTGATTGACCCAGCAATGAAAAAAGGAACAACAAGGTGGCGTTTAAAACATCCGGAACACCGCCGTAACCGTCATACACAAAAAGACGCCTAAGACAGTGGGAATCAGGATGGAAAGCGCCGTCCATTTCCACGAACCGGTTTCTTTCTTGATTGTCAGGACAGTAGTGGAGCAGGGCCAGTGAAATAAGGAGAAAATCAGCATGGATACAGCGGTCTGCCAGGTCCATCCATGAGCCAGAAGAAGCTGGCTCAATACATGGGAGTCTTCCATTTCAATCAGCATTCCTGACTGCAGATAGGCCATGAGGATAATAGGAAGTACGATTTCATTAGCTGGAAATCCCAGGATAAATCCCACTAAAATTACACCGTCCAGTCCCAGAAGACGTCCGAATGGGTCAAAAAATCCGGTCAGGATAGAGAGAAGAGTGGGATTGGAAGACGCTGTCTGGGACGCCAGTGCAAAGAATCCATTTTCAGCGCCCACATAGGAAACGTTGGCCAGAATCCAGATTAAAAGCCCTGCGGGGGCGGCGATGGCGACGGCTCTTCCCAGTACGAACAGAGTCCGGTCAAAGATAGAACGGACCAGTACCTTTCCGATCTGGGGACGCCGGTAGGGAGGAAGCTCTAAGGTAAAAAAAGAAGGGATTCCTCTTAGCAGGGTATGGGACAGCAGCCAGGAAGCAGCCAGGGAGGCCAGGACTCCTAACAGAATTACGCCGGTCAGACAGAGTGCGGCGCGAAACGACCCAAACATTGTACCGCCAAGTCCTGCGGTAAAAAAGAGCGTGATCAGAGTAAAAAGAGTAGGAAAACGCCCGTTGCAGGGAATCATGGAGTTGGTCAGGACAGCAATCAGCCGCTCTCTGGGAGAGTCGATAATCCGGCATCCTACGACGGCGGCTGCGTTGCATCCAAATCCCATTGCCATAGTCAGACATTGTTTTCCGCAGGATTTACATTTTTCAAAGGCCCGATCCATATTATAGGCCGCTCGGGGCAGATACCCCAGGTCTTCCAACAGGGTAAAAAGAGGAAAGAAAATGGCCATAGGAGGCAGCATAACAGAAATGACCCAGGCCAGAACCCGATAAATTCCATAAACGACACATCCAGTCAGCCATTCAGGGGCGTGAAGAAACGCCATTCCATCTGCAAGTTTCCCCTCTAACTGAAAGAGCGAATTCCATAAAATGCGGGACGGATAGTTAGCGCCGCTCATCGTCAGCCAGAAGATGAAAAGAAGCAGTCCGATCATAATCAGTTTTCCCGTTATTTTTCCGGTTACAATCCGGTCAATCCGATCGTCGGACTTTCTGCAGGACAGGGAGCATCCTAAGACAGTCTGGTTTGCCAGGGCTTTTGGCGAAAAATCCAGGCAGTCATAGGAAAAAAGCTGCTCATAGGAATCCGCGGCAGCCTGGCGGATTTGCTCCATGCTTTTTTTGTCTCTGGAACAGCAGGGGATGACTGGGATCTGCAGTACATCTTCCAGGAGGGAAAAGTCAATGGCGATTCCTTTCCGTCGCGCTTCATCGCATAAATTGACACAGAGAATAATAGGCGTTCCATGGTCTTTTACATCTTCCAGACGGGTAATCTGGGACAGCAGATGAAGCCCCCGCTCCAGACAGGTAGCGTCGCAGACCACAAGAAGAATATCAGCCTGGCCGGAACAGATATAATCCCTGGCAATTTTTTCTTCTTCAGAGCGGGCATTGAGAGAATAAGTACCAGGAAGATCAACCAGCAAAAATTCCTTTCCGCCGTACTGGTAAGTGCCCTGAGCCAGGGCTACAGTTTTTCCGGTCCAGTTTCCAGTGTGCTGATGCATTTTTGTAAGAGCATTAAAAATACTGCTTTTTCCTACATTGGGATTGCCTGCTAAAGCGGCAACAATGCGGCCGTCTTCCATAAATAACCTCCATAAAAAGAGCCTTATTGTTGCATATGAAACAGGACAGGGGAAGGTGCAAAGAAGGATGATTGCCGGAGCGGATAAAGTGTGTTATGATGCTATATTGATGATTGTAAAGGAGGAAGCGGACCATGAGAAAAACCTTTGGCGTATTCGCCCATGTAGACGGAGGGAAAACTACTTTTTCAGAGCAGCTGTTGTACCATACAGGAGCGATCCGGAAGGCGGGAAGGGTGGATCAGAAGAATACCCTGCTGGATGGAGATGAAGTGGAGAAAGCCAGAGGAATTACCATCTATGCGGACCAAAGCTGGTTTGAATATCAGGGAGACGAGTATTACCTGTTAGATACGCCTGGTCATGTGGATTTTTCAGCAGAAACTGAGCGAGCGGCAACGGTGCTGGATTATGCAATTTTGCTGATCGATGCATCTTCCGGTGTGGCAGCCCACACAGTTACGCTGTTTCGGATGCTGGAACGATTTCAGGTTCCGGTGTTTCTGTTTTTAAATAAAACGGACTTAGAGCACGCGGATGTGGATTTGACGATGCAGGAGATCCGAGACCGTCTGACAAAGGACGCAGTGCTGATTGAGAACTGGCCCTGTGGAAAAGCCGATTTAGAGAGTCTGACGGAATTTGCGGCTGAACGGGATGAAGAGATTATGGAAGCTTATCTGGAAGGCAGTCCCATTGAACAAGACCGGCTGCTTGAGGTTTTCAGAACCATGATCCGAGAAAGACGCGGTGTGCTGTGCATGAAGGGTTCCGCGCTAAACGACCAGGGGATTGACCGGTTTTTCCAGGCATTCCACGAACTGACAGAAAGCAGATATGAGGAAGACAAGCCTTTTTCCGGCCTGGTTTATAAAGTGCGCCACGATGAGAAGGGCCAGAGAATTACGTTTTTAAAAGTTCTGTCCGGAGAGCTGAAAAGCAGGGACGAAGTCCGGATAGTCGGGAGATTGGAACGCGAAGACCAGAATGCGGAAACAGAGAAGGTTCATGAGATTCGTCTGTATTCCGGACAACAAAGCCAGTCTGCAGCCAGCGCTTCTGCCGGAAGCCTCTGTGCAGTGACCGGTCTTTCTGTACCGGTCTGTCAGGATGTCCTGGTGTCTGCCGGAGAATGTCCAGGACAAGAAAAAGAGCGTTCCTATGCGGTTTGCCAGTATGAAAAAAGAAAAAGCCATATGCAGATGCGGCCGGCGCTTCAGGCCCAGGTAACCTCTGGAACAACGGACAGCCATACGCTGTTTCGCACATTAAAAATGCTGGAAGAGGAAGAACCGCAGCTTCTGGCAGAAAGCAGGGAAGACCAAAGCCTGGTGGTCAGCGTGATGGGAAAAATCCAGCTGGAAGTGCTTACCCAGGTGTTAAAGAACCGGTTTGGAATCGAAGCTGTGTTTGCACCTCCTAAGGTGCTGTATCGGGAAACCATTGCCAGTGAAGTGATGGGATTTGGCCATTATGAACCGCTTCGCCATTATGCAGAAGTCCATCTCCGGTTAGAGCCGGCAAAACGGGACAGCGGGATTTCATTCGCCAGTGAATGTCATGTGGATACATTGGCCATCCAGTATCAGAATCTGGTGCGGACCCATGTGTTTGAGCGGGTGCACAAAGGAATTTTAACCGGTTCGCCGCTTACGGATATCCGGATTGTTCTGACCGCAGGAAAAGCCCATTTAAAGCATACAGAAGGGGGAGATTTTCGAGAGGCTGTGTACAGGGCAATCCGTCAGGGACTGGAGAAGGCGGAGAACGTGCTGTTAGAACCCTGGTATCAGTTTGAAATCAGCGCGCCGGATGAGTATGCGGGAAAGATTATGGCCGATATCCAGAAGCGGTCTGGAGAGTTCGATCCGCCTATGCTGGCAGAAAATATGGTTTCCATATCCGGCAGAGGACCGGTGGCTTCTTTTATGGATTACGGAATAGAACTGGCGGCCCAGACCCAGGGAAGAGGAAGTATTTCCATGATTTGGGGCGGATACAGGGAATGCCACAATCCAGAAGAGGTCATTGCAGACTGCGCTTATAACAAAGGAGCAGATAAAGAAAATCCATCCTCTTCGGTTTTTTGTTCCCACGGAGCCGGATTTGTGGTAAACTGGAATGAAGTAGAACAATATATCCATCTTCCAGCAGAGAAAATAAATGAAAAATAGAGAGGATAGGATGAAATACGCAGGGGATTAGAGAATAAATGGAAACTACCGACTATTTAGGAAAGTATTACGAAGAACTGTTTTTTGGACACGTAAACAGACGTTATCGGGCGATGACCGCAGGGGAGATGAAAAAACGGGCGGAAAAACTGTGCCAGGCAACATTAGATGAAATTGAGCGGCCCAATGAGTTAAGCGACATCCACGCCATGCTGTCCAAGGTTTGTGCATATCTGATGCATAAAGAGCACACGGTCCGTCAGGATGACCAGAAAGCGCTGATTCAGGATTATACGGTTCGGGCAAAGGAATTCTGCCGGATTCTGGCGGCAAAAGATCTGCGGTTTCTTCCTCCGCTTACGGTGGAAGAACTGGATCAGATTTTAAGGATGCAGGGAATCCGACGTTATTTATTAAATAATTCATTAGACAGGGCCTATCAGCTGTTTTACATTCCGAAAGCCATTCAAAAAGGAATTGCATCTTCTATGGAAAAGAAGCCGGAAGATGAATATCCGGAAGCCAGGGCGATGAAGCGGAAGTTTATTCTGCACATCGGCCCTACCAACAGCGGAAAAACCCACGATGCCCTGGAACGGTTAAAGCAGGCGTCCCATGGCGCTTACTTTGGGCCGCTGCGTCTTCTGGCTCTGGAAGTTTACGATAAATGCAATGCAGAACAGGTTCCGTGTTCCATGATAACCGGAGAAGAGACTATTGAAGTATCGGGGGCTGTGTGTCAGTCCTGTACCGTAGAAATGTTAAATGATCACGAGTATTTTGACATTGTGGTAGTAGATGAATGCCAGATGGTAGGAGATCCTTATCGGGGACACAATTGGACCAGGGCGATTCTGGGGCTTCGGGCAGAAGAAATCCATCTGTGTATGGCGCCTGAGGCAGAATCAATTATTACCCAGATGATTAAACGCTGCGGCGACAGTTATCGGATTGTGCGTCACAAGAGAAATACCCGCCTTACAGTAGAGCGAAAAGCGTATTCTATGGTTACCGATCTGAAAAAAGGAGATGCCTTAATCGTATTTTCCAAAAAGTCGGTACTGGCGCTGGCGGCGCATCTGGAAAAGCAGGGAATTGCCTGCAGCGTTATTTACGGAAGTCTTCCGCCTGCCACCCGCAGGGAGCAGGTGCGGCGTTTCCTGGAAAAAGAGACAGACATTGTGGTCAGTACAGACGCGATTGGAATGGGGCTGAACTTGCCAATC
>PPYE01313049.1_pt1 | contig 14337 bp, 12 predicted proteins | sample 1559881 | NCBI WGS metagenome assembly PPYE01 (sample SAMN08240022, study PRJNA423297) | Human gut metagenome, whole genome shotgun sequencing project.
GCAAAAACGCGTCGAGCCAGTGGTTCCGAAGTCCACCGAGCAGGGCTGGTATATCGACAAATCACGCTTTGATTTCCATATCGATCCGGTGCTGAACCAGTCGGTCGGTGGCCCGGAAAACTTTTACATGTATCAGCTGGGCGTGATGGGAACGGCGGATTTGTGGCTGACGGACCATCTGCTGACCACCGGCAGCCTGTTTGCTAACCTTGCCAACAACTACGACAAGTTTAACTACACCAATCCACCGCAGGACTCGCACTTACCGCGCGTGCGTACCCATGTGCGCGAGTATGTGCAGAATGATGTCTATGTGAATAACCTGCAAGCCAACTACTTCCAGCATCTGGGCAACGGCTTCTACGGTCAGGTCTACGGAGGTTATCTCGAAACCATGTTTGGCGGCGTGGGAGCAGAAGTGTTGTATCGCCCGCTGGATAGTAACTGGGCGTTTGGTCTGGATGCCAACTACGTTAAACAGCGCGACTGGCGTAGCGCAAAAGATATGATGAAATTCACCGATTACAGCGTGAAAACCGGACATCTGACCGCGTACTGGACGCCATCTTTCGCCCAGGACGTGTTAGTGAAAGCGAGCGTCGGGCAGTATCTGGCTGGGGATAAAGGCGGCACGCTGGAGATCGCCAAACGCTTTGATAGCGGCGTGGTGGTGGGGGGCTATGCCACGATCACGAATGTTTCGAAAGAGGAGTACGGCGAAGGGGACTTCACCAAAGGCGTGTATGTCTCTGTACCGCTGGATCTCTTCTCGTCTGGCCCGACACGCAGCCGTGCGGCGATTGGCTGGACGCCGCTGACGCGTGACGGTGGTCAGCAACTTGGGCGTAAGTTCCAGTTGTATGATATGACCAGCGACCGTAGCGTCAATTTCCGCTAAGTCATGGGAAAGGTGCCAGTTTTCGCACTCACTGGCACCTTCATTCTTAATGGCCTGTCGAGCCATCAGGAACGCAGTTCACCCCCGGTTTGCGATCTGGTGTGTAAAGGCGAAAACATTCTGTCTTCCTGTCCGTCGATATCGGTTGCAGGTCTGGTTGCCTGAGCGACTGGGCCATCATTGGCTGTGAAGGAGGTACTGCTATGACGTCACTCTCTCGTCCGCGCGTGGAGTTTATATCCACCATTTTGCAGACCGTACTCAATCTTGGCCTGTTGTGCCTCGGCCTGATTTTGGTTGTCTTCCTCGGCAAAGAAACGGTGCATCTGGCTGATGTGCTGTTCGCGCCAGAACAAACCAGTAAATATGAGCTGGTAGAAGGGCTGGTGGTTTACTTTCTCTATTTCGAATTTATCGCGCTGATTGTGAAGTACTTTCAGTCCGGTTTTCACTTCCCGCTACGTTACTTTGTCTATATTGGGATCACCGCCATTGTGCGCTTGATCATCGTCGATCATAAATCGCCACTGGATGTGTTGATCTACTCGGCAGCGATCCTGTTACTGGTGATCACCCTGTGGCTGTGTAATTCGAAACGGCTGAAGCGGGAGTAAAAAAAGGCGCTCCGTGGAGCGCCGAATAACAGTCACAAGTTGGGATAACGTAAGTTGAGGGTGCAGCGGCATAACATTGGCAGGCTGCATCCCCACAGCCAGGGTGTAGCTGTTTACGTCACGCAGTAATAGCGACGCGACCGGAACTTCAGTAATGGCAGCGATAAACGACAGGATGAACACAACCGCCAGAATCGGTACTGACAGCGGCAACAGGACAAGGCGGAAGGCCTGCCACGGTGTCGCACCATCCAGCGCCGCCGCTTCTTCCAGCGAACTGTCGATGGTTTCGAAATAACCTTTGATGGTCCAGACATGCAGCGCAATCCCGCCCAGATACGCGAAAATTACGCCGCCGTGAGTATTCAGGCCAATGAATGGAATGTACTCACCCAAACGATCAAACAACGCATACAACGCGACCAGTGAAAGTACTGCCGGGAACATCTGGAAAATCAGCATTCCTTTCAGCAGCGTCGCTTTGCCTGGAAAGCGCATACGGGCGAAAGCGTAGGCGCAGGTGGTGGAGAGCGCCACAATGCCAATCGCGGAAATCCCGGCGACCTTTACCGAGTTCCACAGCCACAGCAGTACCGGGAATGGCGGTGGCGTAATGCGACCATCAGCCTGTTCCACACTAAAACCTAACGCCAGTTTCCAGTGATCCCAGGAGATTTGCTCCGGGATCAGACTACCGGTCGCGAAGTTCCCCTGACGCAGCGAGATGGCGACGACCATCAGCAGCGGGAACATAATCGCCGCGATAAAAAGTAGCAGTAGCAGGTGAGTAATAAACAAACGTGCTTTTTGCGATTTCGGTTGGACCATTGCCATTTTTGTTATCTCCCTTAATCAAACTTCATTCGCGTGGCTTTCAGGTTCACTATCGCCAGCGCGCCCACCAGCAGGAAGATCAGCGTGGCAATTGCTGCTGCCAGACCGAAGTCCTGACCCCCGCCGCCTTCAAAAGCGATACGGTAGGTGTAGTTAACAAGCAGGTCGGTATAACCGGCTGGCGTGGTCGTGCCAAGACGATCCGGGCCGCCGTTGGTTAACAGTTGAATCAGCACGAAGTTGTTAAAGTTAAAGGCGAAGCTGGCGATCATCAGCGGTGTCAGCGGTTTAATCAGCAGCGGCAGCGTAATCTTAAAGAAGTTCTGGAATGGACCTGCACCATCCATTGCTGAGGCTTCATACAAATCGTCCGGAATCGCTTTCAGCAAGCCCATGCAGAGGATCATCATGTACGGATAACCCAGCCAGGTGTTGACGATAATCAGCATCGTGCGGGCGGTGGTCGGATCGCTGAACCAGGCGGGCTTCACGCCAAACAGCGCGCTCAACATCATGTTGATTTCACCAAAACTCTGGTTAAACAACCCTTTGAAAATCAAGATTGAAATGAACGATGGCACCGCGTAGGGCAGAATAAGCAGGACGCGATAGACCGCTTTGCCGCGCAACGCTTCCCACTGCACCAGACACGCCAGAACCATGCCGACCGCCACCGTTAAAAAGACAGTGATCAGCGAGAACACCACGGTCCAGACGAAAATGGCGAGGAACGGTTTCTGAATGCCTTCGTCGGTAAAGACGCGGGTAAAGTTTTTCCAGCCGGTGGTCACGGTGTAACCGGGGCTTAGCTTTTCATCCCCCCAGTTACCGTCGGCGGTAATGGATTGGTAAAAACCAATTTGGTTATTCGGCCGATATTTCACGCCGCTCTGGTTATTCGTCAACGTGCCGTCACCGTCGAGTGTGTAGAGCGGCTGCGTGCCAGAAAACTGGCGCAGGGAGCTCATCATCACTTTGTTGCCATCCGGCAGAATGGCGGTAATAAACATAGCGCCAGGCGTAGGCTTTACGATTGGCGAAAATATACAGCCCCGCTGAGCTCAATATCAGCGTGGTAATGGCGAACAGGTATTCCCCTTGTGCGTACATTAAAACAACAAGGTAACCCACCAGCAGGCCGAGCAGACCTAACACTGACCATTTCAGCGCGTCGCTTTGCCACCAATGTTTCTTTTTAATGACATCCATGGGGTTCTTCCTCATTCCAGGACGGATAAGGCTTTCATACCTTATCCGACAACAACTGCCTGATGCGACGCTGACGCGTCTTATCAGGCCTACATACGTTTCAATTTCGTAGGCCGGATAAGGCGTTTACGCCGCATCCGGCATTTCACAGCATTACTTGGTGATACGAGTCTGTGCATCTTTCAGCGCAGCATCCACAGTCTGACGACCGCTGGCGGCGTTGATCACCGCAGTACGCACGGCATACCAGAAAGCGGACATCTGCGGGATGTTCGGCATAATTTCACCTTTCTGAGCGTTATCCATGGTGGCGGCAATACGTGGATCTTTCGCAAGTTCATCCTGATAGGACTTCAGCGCTACTGCACCCAGCGGTTTGTCTTTATTGACCGCTTCCAGACCTTCGTCAGTCAGCAGATAGTTTTCGAGGAACTCTTTCGCCAGCTCTTTGTTCGGACTGGCGGCGTTAATACCTGCGCTCAGCACGCCAACGAACGGTTTAGATGGTTGACCTTTGAAGGTCGGCAGTACCGTTACACCATAATTCACTTTACTGGTGTCGATGTTGGACCATGCCCACGGGCCGTTGATAGTCATCGCTGTTTCGCCTTTATTAAAGGCAGCTTCTGCGATGGAGTAATCGGTGTCTGCATTCATGTGTTTGTTTTTAATCAGATCAACCAGGAAGGTCAGACCCGCTTTCGCGCCAGCGTTATCCACGCCTACGTCTTTAATGTCGTACTTGCCGTTTTCATACTTGAACGCATAACCCCCGTCAGCCGCAATTAGCGGCCAGGTGAAGTATGGTTCTTGCAGGTTGAACATCAGCGCGCTCTTACCTTTCGCTTTCAGTTCTTTATCCAGCGCCGGGATCTCTTCCCAGGGCGCCCAGAAGATAATGTCAGGGCCATCGCCAGTTGCCGCAACCTGAGGGAATTTCTCTTCCAGTTTATCCGGATGCTCAACGGTGACTTTAATTCCGGTATCTTTCTCGAATTTCTTACCGACTTCAGCGAGACCGTTATAGCCTTTATCGCCGTTAATCCAGATTACCAGTTTACCTTCTTCGATTTTGGCGAGAGCCGAGGCGGAAAACATCATCGTCGTTAATGCGGATAATGCGAGGATGCGTGCACCTGTTTTTATTTTCATAATCTATGGTCCTTGTTGGTGAAGTGCTCGTGAAAACACCTAAACGGACTCTAGTTTCTTTATACGGCAACCTCTTTCCATCCTCCTTGCCCCTACGCCCCATCGTTGCTTTGTGTGATCTCTGTTACAGAATTGGCGGTAATGTGGAGATGCGCACATAAAATCGCCACGATTTTTGCAAGCAACATCACGAAATTCCTTACATGACCTCGGTTTAGTTCACAGAAGCCGCGTTCTCATCCTCCCGCCTCCTCCCCCATAAAAAAGCCAGGGGGTGGAGGATTTAAGCCATCTCCTGATGACGCATAGTCAGCCCATCATGAATGTTGCTGTCGATGACAGGTTGTTACAAAGGGAGAAGGGCATGGCGAGCGTACAGCTGCAAAATGTAACGAAAGCCTGGGGCGAGGTCGTGGTATCGAAAGATATCAATCTCGATATCCATGAAGGTGAATTCGTGGTGTTTGTCGGACCGTCTGGCTGCGGTAAATCGACTTTACTGCGCATGATTGCCGGGCTTGAGACGATCACCAGCGGCGACCTGTTCATCGGTGAGAAGCGGATGAATGACACTCCGCCTGCAGAACGCGGCGTTGGTATGGTGTTTCAGTCTTACGCGCTCTATCCCCACCTGTCAGTAGCAGAAAACATGTCATTTGGCCTGAAACTGGCTGGCGCGAAAAAAGAAGTGATTAACCAGCGAGTTAACCAGGTGGCGGAAGTGCTGCAACTGGCGCATTTGCTGGATCGCAAACCGAAAGCGCTCTCCGGTGGTCAGCGTCAGCGTGTGGCGATTGGCCGTACGCTGGTGGCCGAGCCAAGCGTATTTTTGCTCGATGAACCGCTCTCCAACCTCGATGCTGCACTGCGTGTGCAAATGCGTATAGAAATCTCCCGTCTGCATAAACGCCTGGGCCGCACAATGATTTACGTCACCCACGATCAGGTCGAAGCGATGACGCTGGCCGACAAAATCGTGGTGCTGGACGCTGGTCGCGTGGCGCAGGTTGGGAAACCGCTGGAGCTGTATCACTATCCGGCAGACCGTTTTGTCGCCGGATTTATCGGTTCGCCAAAGATGAACTTCCTGCCAGTAAAAGTGACCGCCACCGCAATCGATCAAGTGCAGGTGGAGCTGCCGATGCCGAATCGTCAGCAAGTCTGGCTACCGGTCGAAAGCCGTGATGTCCAGGTGGGAGCCAATATGTCACTGGGTATTCGCCCGGAGCATCTACTGCCGAGTGATATCGCTGACGTCATCCTTGAGGGTGAAGTTCAGGTCGTCGAGCAACTCGGCAACGAAACGCAAATCCATATCCAGATCCCTTCCATTCGTCAAAACCTGGTGTACCGCCAGAACGACGTGGTGTTGGTAGAAGAAGGTGCCACATTCGCTATCGGCCTGCCGCCAGAGCGTTGCCATCTGTTCCGTGAGGATGGCACTGCATGTCGTCGACTGCATAAGGAGCCGGGCGTTTAAGCACCCCACAAAACACACAAAGCCTGTCACAGGTGATGTGAAAAAAGAAAAGCAATGACTCAGGAGATAGAATGATGATTACTCTGCGCAAACTTCCTCTGGCGGTTGCCGTCGCAGCGGGCGTAATGTCTGCTCAGGCAATGGCTGTTGATTTCCACGGCTATGCACGTTCCGGTATTGGCTGGACAGGTAGCGGCGGCGAACAACAGTGTTTCCAGACTACCGGTGCTCAAAGTAAATACCGTCTTGGCAACGAATGTGAAACTTATGCTGAATTAAAATTGGGTCAGGAAGTGTGGAAAGAGGGCGATAAGAGCTTCTATTTCGACACTAACGTGGCCTATTCCGTCGCGCAACAGAATGACTGGGAAGCTACCGATCCGGCCTTCCGTGAAGCAAACGTGCAGGGTAAAAACCTGATCGAATGGCTGCCAGGCTCCACCATCTGGGCAGGTAAGCGCTTCTACCAACGTCATGACGTTCATATGATCGACTTCTACTACTGGGATATTTCTGGTCCTGGTGCCGGTCTGGAAAACATCGATGTTGGCTTCGGTAAACTCTCTCTGGCAGCAACCCGCTCCTCTGAAGCGGGTGGTTCTTCCTCTTTCGCCAGCAACAATATTTATGACTATACCAACGAAACCGCGAACGACGTTTTCGATGTGCGTTTAGCGCAGATGGAAATCAACCCGGGCGGCACATTAGAACTGGGTGTCGACTACGGTCGTGCCAACCTGCGTGATAACTATCGTCTGGTTGATGGCGCATCGAAAGACGGCTGGTTATTCACTGCTGAACATACTCAGAGTGTCCTGAAGGGCTTTAACAAGTTTGTTGTTCAGTACGCTACTGACTCGATGACCTCGCAGGGTAAAGGTCTGTCGCAGGGTTCTGGCGTCGCGTTTGATAACGAAAAATTTGCCTACAATATCAACAACAACGGTCACATGCTGCGTATCCTCGACCACGGTGCGATCTCCATGGGCGACAACTGGGACATGATGTACGTGGGTATGTACCAGGATATCAACTGGGATAACGACAACGGCACCAAGTGGTGGACCGTCGGTATTCGCCCGATGTACAAGTGGACGCCAATCATGAGCACCGTGATGGAAATCGGCTACGACAACGTCGAATCCCAGCGCACCGGCGACAAGAACAATCAGTACAAAATTACCCTTGCACAACAATGGCAGGCTGGCGACAGCATCTGGTCACGCCCGGCTATTCGTGTCTTCGCAACCTACGCCAAGTGGGATGAGAAATGGGGTTATGACTACACCGGTAGCTCTTCAACCAACCCATACTACGGCAAGGCTGTGTCGGCTGATTTCAACGGCGGTAGCTTCGGTCGTGGCGACAGCGACGAGTGGACCTTCGGTGCCCAGATGGAAATCTGGTGGTAATAGCAAAACCTGGGCCGGATAAGGTGCTTGCGCCGCATCCGGCAACCAATGCCTGATGCGACGCTGTTGCGTCTTATCAGGCCTACAACCGCTGCCGAAAGTAGGCCGGATAAGGCGTTTACGCCGCATCCGGCAACCAATGCCTGATGCGACGCTGTTGCGTCTTATCAGGCCTACAACTGCTGCCGAAAGTAGGCCGGATAAGGCGTTTACGCCGCATCCGGCATAAAAACAGCTTTAAGGGGCGAAAGCCCCTCTGATTATCGGGTTTAGCGCGCTATTGCCTGGCTACCGCTGAGCTCCAGATTTTGAGGTGAAAACAATGAAAATGAATAAAAGTCTCATCGCTCTCTGTTTATCAGCAGGGTTGCTGGCAAGCGCACCTGGAATCAGCCTTGCCGATGTTAACTACGTACCGCAAAACACCAGCGACGCGCCAGCCATTCCATCTGCCGCGCTGCAACAACTCACCTGGACACCGGTCGATCAATCTAAAACCCAGACTACTCAACTGTCGACCGGCGGCCAACAACTGAATGTCCCTGGCATCAGTGGTCCGGTTGCTGCGTACAGCGTCCCGGCAAACATTGGTGAACTGACACTGACGCTGACCAGCGAAGTGAACAAACAAACCAGCGTATTTGCGCCGAACGTGCTGATTCTTGATCAGAACATGACCCCATCAGCCTTCTTCCCCAGCAGTTATTTCACCTACCAGGAACCAGGCGTGATGAGTGCAGATCGTCTGGAAGGCGTAATGCGCCTGACACCGGCGTTGGGGCAGCAAAAACTTTATGTTCTGGTCTTTACCACGGAAAAAGACCTCCAGCAGACGACCCAACTGCTCGACCCGGCTAAAGCCTATGCCAAAGGCGTCGGTAACTCGATCCCGGATATTCCCGATCCGGTTGCTCGTCATACCACCGATGGCTTACTGAAACTGAAAGTCAAAACGAACTCCAGTTCCAGCGTGTTGGTCGGGCCTCTATTTGGTTCTTCCGCTCCAGCTCCGGTTACGGTAGGCAACACCGCGGCACCAGCTGTGGCTGCACCCGCTCCGGCACCGGTGAAGAAAAGCGAGCCGATGCTCAACGACACGGAAAGTTATTTTAATACCGCGATCAAAAACGCTGTCGCGAAAGGTGATGTTGATAAGGCGTTAAAACTGCTTGATGAAGCTGAACGCCTGGGGTCAACATCTGCCCGTTCCACCTTTATCAGCAGTGTAAAAGGCAAGGGGTAATTACGCCCCACAGTGCTGATTTTGCAACAACTGGTGCGTCTCCTGGCGCACCTTTTTTTCTCCTCCTGTACTATTGTTGCGTTTTTGTTGCGCATTAGTTCACTTAATTTGCTTTACATCTCCCGTAAATATTTTTCTGCGATACAATGCCTTTACGTTATGTAACGGAGAGTTCGGCATGTCACACCCCGCGTTAACGCAACTGCGTGCGGTGCCGATGGTGAACCGTGGCTTGCCGGTCGTACCGTCGTTCCTGTGTCAACGTTAAGCGGGCCGGAGCTGGCGTTACAAAAATTGGGTAAAACGCCGTTAGGACGCTATCTGTTCACATCATCGACATTAACCCGGGACTTTATTGAGATAGGCCGTGATGCCGGACTGTGGGGGCGACGTTCCCGCCTGCGATTAAGCGGTAAACCGCTGTTGCTAACAGAACTGTTTTTACCGGCGTCACCGTTGTACTAAGAGGAAAAAAATATGGAGTGGAGTCTGACGCAGAATAAGCTGCTGGCGTTTCATCGCTTAATGCGTACGGATAAGCCAATTGGCGCGTTACTGTTGCTCTGGCCAACATTATGGGCGTTGTGGGTGGCGACACCGGGCGTTCCCCAGCTCTGGATCCTGGCGGTGTTTGTCGCGGGCGTCTGGCTGATGCGCGCTGCTGGTTGCGTGGTGAATGATTATGCTGACCGCAAGTTTGATGGTCATGTTAAGCGCACGGCGAACCGACCACTTCCCAGCGGCGCGGTAACGGAGAAAGAGGCGCGCGCGCTGTTTGTAGTGCTGGTACTGATTTCATTTTTACTGGTGCTGACGCTGAATACGATGACTATTCTGTTGTCGATTGCCGCGCTGGCGCTGGCGTGGGTATACCCGTTTATGAAGCGGTATACCCATCTACCGCAAGTGGTGCTGGGCGCGGCGTTTGGCTGGTCGATTCCAATGGCTTTTGCCGCTGTGAGTGAGTCGGTGCCATTGAGTTGCTGGTTAATGTTCCTCGCCAATATTCTCTGGGCGGTGGCTTACGACACACAGTATGCGATGGTTGACCGCGATGATGATGTGAAGATTGGCATTAAATCCACCGCAATCCTGTTCGGCCAATACGATAAATTGATTATTGGTATTTTGCAGATTGGCGTACTAGCGCTGATGGCGATCATCGGTGAGTTAAATGGCTTAGGCTGGGGATATTACTGGTCAATTCTGGTAGCTGGCGCGCTGTTTGTTTATCAACAAAAACTGATTGCCAACCGCGAGCGTGAAGCCTGCTTTAAAGCATTTATGAATAATAACTATGTTGGTCTGGTACTGTTTTTAGGGCTGGCAATGAGTTACTGGCATTTCTGATGATGTAAAAAAGCCGGATGATCATCCGGCTTTCTTCTGGGTTGCCTGATGCGCTGCGCTTCTCAGGCCTACACAACATATCGCAATTTATTGAATTTGCAGATCATGGTAGGCCGAATAAGGCGTTTGCGTCGCATCCGGCAATTCTCACTGATTACCCTTCGCCCTGCGTCGCACTCTCAATCGTCAAACGCACGTCTGATGTAATCAACTCCGCCAGCAACTGATACACCTTCATCGTTTCTGCCGGTTCGGCGTCGCCGCTATCGCTGATATACCCTTCATCACGCAGTGTCAGCACCAGAGAACTGAACACCGCCTTGTCGAAGAACTCCGGCGCGTTGATACCGTGCAGCACGGAGAGACGTTGCGCGACGGTGCGGCTCTCTTTCTCCAGCGTACCGCGGTTGATCGACGGGTTGGCACTCAACAGCCAGAAGGTGATGGCATAACGCTGCAGCGTTTCGCGCGCGCCTGCGGCCAGCAGCTGTAGCGTGCGAGAATGCGCCGGGTTGATATGCAACTCATCATCTTGCAGGGTAATCAGCCCCTGACGTTGCATCTCATTTGCCAGCGCATCAATAACGTCCGGTAACTCGTCGCGATCCCAGCGCAGGAACAGCTCCGCTTTCAGCATTGGGTAAAGCACATTGACGTGCTCCATCAATACGTCGCGGGAGATGTGGCGATGCTGGGTGACAATTGCCGCCATCAGCGAAGGCAGCACCAACATATGTGCAATGTTGTTGCGATAGTAGGTCATCAGCACCGCTTGCTCGCGCGGCAGAATGATGATGTCGCCGATAGTGTCTTTCTCAACTTCAAACTTGTTCATTTGCAGCGCGTGATCGATAAGCTCGCTGGCGCTGGCTGAAGGAACGGTAGAGTCCGTGGAGTAAGGTACGTTGCGCATCAGATCCAGGTAGCAGTTGAGTTGCTCGGTTAACTGCTCGCGGGTGAGTGAGCGCTGACGTGACGCCAGAAGCGCAGTACAGCACAGGTTCATGGCGTTTGCCGCGCCTGCGTTGTTAATGCGTACCATCAGATCGGCAGCAATATTATTGACCGTCGGCGTTAACCAGGCCGGACGCACCGCTTCGATGGGATCGATAGATTCACGCCAGTCTGGTACGTGCTGGTTAAGGTAGGTCATCAACGGCATTGGTTCACCGAAGTTGACGTACCCCTGACCGAGATTACGCAGCTTGCTTAAACCACGCAGCATCTGCGGCAGGCTCTCTTTCTCTTTCGTCGCACCGCGCAGTTCTTTGGCGTAAGTACCCACTTCCATGACGTGCTCATAACCGATATAGATCGGAATCAGCGTAATCGGACGAGTGCCGCCACGCAGCATCGCCTGAATGGTCATCGACAGCGTACCGGTTTTCGGATCCAGCAAACGCCCCGTACGGGAACGACCGCCTTCCACGAAATACTCGACGGAATAACCACGGCTGAACAGTTCGCCGAGATACTCACGGAAAACGGTGGAATAAAGTTTATTGCCTTTAAACGTACGGCGAATAAAGAACGCCCCCAGACGGCGGAAAATCGGCCCAGCCGGCCAGAAGTTCAGGTTGATCCCGGCGGCGATATGCGGCGGCACCAGCCCCTGGTGATACAGCACGTAAGAAAGCAGCAGGTAGTCCATGTGACTGCGGTGGCAAGGCACATACACTAGCTCATGGCCGTCGTGGGCCAGCTGGCGAACGCGCTCGGCGTTATGGACGTTGATACCCTGGTAAAGTCGGTTCCAGGTGAAGCCCAGAATGCGGTCAGTCAGGCGGATCATCTCGTAAGAGAAATTCGCCGCAATCTCTTCCATCAGCGCAATCGCGTTCTGCTGCGCTTTTTCATGGGAGATTTTTTTGCTGCGTGCTTCATCTTCTACCGCTTTCGCAATGGCGCGGGAGGCGAGCAGCTTATTAAACAGATCCTGACGAGCAGGCAGACGTGGACCCACGGCAGCCAGACGTTGACGGGCAAAGTGCATACGTGCTACGCGCGCCAGTTTCTGAGCGATAGTTTTATCCGTGCCGTGTTCATCCGCCATACGGCGCAGCGAAACTGACGGCGAGAAACGCACAAAACTGTCGCGACCGAGCCACAGTACAGCGAAAAATTTCTGTACACCGTTAAGCATACGCAGCGGCGGGTTCACTTCGCCTTTTTCACGCCCCGGCGCGCGACCAAACATCACCGATACTGGCACCATCTGCACATCCAGATTTGGGTTGCTGCGGTGCAAATCGAGATAGTCGTGGAACAGCTTAATAGACTCTTCTTTCGGCGTGTAATAGGTGAACACACGCGGCCCGCCGTGAATGAACACATAGCGCGGCAGTAGCGTGCCGTCGATTTCCAGCGGCTCTAACGGGTCAGGCAGGTCATGTGCCAGACACTGGGCGCGCAACGTCAGCAAGTCAGCTTTCGAGTTGTACGGCAAAACGTACATAATTGGACGAGAGGTATCCAGCCCCAGTTCCGGGGCAGGATCCGCCGGAATAGACTTGCTTTTTACCAGGATGCTTAATGGTAAATTCAGTAATTTGTAGTAAATTCGTGGCCAGCCGGACATAAACGATGTAAAGCCTCTGGTTAATAATGCAAATGCGCGGCAAGGATAGCAGAAAGTCATGGGAAATTCTGTGGTATCCGCTCATGTTTCGCGCGGCGTTACGCAAACCCGAATCATCGGATTTAACGGTACACTGATATTGACGCTCATAATGTAAAAAGGTTCTTTCAATGGCCAATAATACCACTGGATTCATCCGAATTATCAAAGCTGCTGGCTATTCCTGGAAAGGTTTACGCGCTGCATGGATCAACGAAGCGGCATTCCGTCAGGAAGGCGTAGCGGTATTGTTAGCGGTGGTTATCGCCTGCTGGCTGGATGTGGACGCGATTACCCGCGTGCTGCTTATCAGCTCCGTGATGCTGGTGATGATTGTGGAAATTCTCAATAGCGCCATCGAAGCTGTGGTTGACCGAATTGGCTCTGAATACCATGAGCTTTCCGGACGCGCTAAAGATATGGGATCGGTGTTTGATCTCATCCGTGATCACATCAGCCAGACAGGTATGCCGCCGACGCGTGCGGAAATCGCGCAGCGTTTGGGGTTCCGTTCCCCAAACGCGGCTGAAGAACATCTGAAGGCGCTGGCACGCAAAGGCGTTATTGAAATTGTTTCCGGCGCATCACGCGGGATTCGTTTATTGCAGGAAGAGGAAGAAGGGTTGCCGCTGGTAGGTCGTGTGGCTGCCGGTGAACCGCTTCTGGCGCAACAGCATATTGAAGGTCATTATCAGGTCGATCCTTCCTTGTTCAAGCCGAATGCTGATTTCCTGCTGCGCGTCAGCGGGATGTCGATGAAAGATATCGGCATTATGGATGGCGATTTGCTGGCAGTGCATAAAACTCAGGATGTACGTAACGGTCAGGTCGTTGTCGCACGTATTGATGACGAAGTTACCGTTAAACGCCTGAAAAAACAGGGCAATAAAGTCGAACTGTTGCCAGAAAACAGCGAGTTTAAACCAATTGTCGTTGACCTTCGTCAGCAGAGCTTCACCATTGAAGGGCTGGCGGTTGGGGTTATTCGCAACGGCGACTGGCTGTAACATATCTCTGAGACCGCGATGCCGCCTGGCGTCGCGGTTTGTTTTTCATCTCTCTTCATCAGGCTTGTCTGCATGGCATTCCTCACTTCATCTGATAAAGCACTCTGGCATCTCGCCTTACCCATGATTTTCTCCAATATCACCGTTCCGTTGCTGGGACTGGTCGATACGGCGGTAATTGGTCATCTTGATAGTCCGGTTTATTTGGGCGGCGTGGTGGTTGGTGCAACGGCGACCAGCTTTCTCTTTATGTTGTTGCTGTTTTTACGCATGAGCACCACCGGGCTGACTGCGCAGGCTTATGGTGCCAAAAATCCTCAGGCACTAGCCCGTGCGCTGGTGCAACCGTTGCTGTTGGCGTTGGGGGCCGGGGCGTTAATTGCGCTGCTGCGTACGCCGATTATCGATCTGGCGCTGCATATTGTTGGCGGTAGTGAAGCAGTCCTGGAACAGGCGCGACGCTTTCTTGAAATCCGCTGGTTAAGCGCACCGGCGTCGCTGGCGAATCTGGTATTACTTGG
>PPYE01030800.1_pt1 | contig 14336 bp, 11 predicted proteins | sample 1559881 | NCBI WGS metagenome assembly PPYE01 (sample SAMN08240022, study PRJNA423297) | Human gut metagenome, whole genome shotgun sequencing project.
ATGCTGGAAGCTGGGGGTATTAGTAGCGGGAGGTAGGGGCGTTTGGAAAAAGAATAAAATTTAGTAAATTAAAATGGAAAGATGGCTTGACAATTTAATTAACATTCAATAATATTAAGTTAAAGTCAAATGAATTAATTTCGGATTTAATTAAGTTTAACTGCAGGGTTATTAGTTGGTTTTGGGTGAATTTGGAGGCTTTGGATGGTGTCTTATGCGCGGGTGCGCGGAAGGGAGAGAGTATGAAGAAAATTAAAATTGGGTTTTTGCCTACGAGGAGGAGTATTTTCAGTGCGCCGGATGCGGTGAAGTATGCAAATCTTACGAGGGAGAGGCTGCGGGAGCTGGGTGTGGAGTTTGTGGATATTGTGGATGTGAATGAGGAGGGGCTTTTTTATGATGAGGGGGATCGGGAGAGGATTCAGGAAAAGTTCAGGGCGGAAGGTGTAAAGGGGATTTTTATTCCGCATTGTAATTTTGGTACGGAGTATGTGTGTGCCAGGCTGGCTAAGGAGATGGGGCTGCCGGTGCTTTTGTGGGGGCCGCGGGATGAGCGGCCTGATGAGAATGGGGTGCGGCTTCGGGACAGTCAGTGCGGGCTGTTTGCTACGGGGAAGGTGTTGAGGCGGTTCCGGGTGCCGTTTACATATATGACGAATTGCAGGCTGGAGGATCCGGAGTTTGAGAGGGGGATGAGGAATTTCCTGGCGGTTTGTAATGTAGTGGATGTGTTCCGGCATACGAGGATTCTGCAGATTGCTCCCAGGCCGTTTGATTTCTGGTCTACGATGTGTAATGAGGGGGAGCTGTTGGAGCGGTTTAATATTCAGCTGTCACCGATTCCCATGCCTGAGCTGACGGCGGAGATGAAGAGGGTGAAGGAAGAGGGATGCGAGGCCGTTAAGGTGGTGGAGTATTGTAATAGTAATATGTGTGTGAAGATTAAGCCGGAGGAGCTTGCAAATGTGGCGGCGCTGAAGGTTGCCATGAAGAATCTGGCCGGGAAGTATGGGTGTAATGCCATTGCAATTCAGTGCTGGAATGCCCTGCAGGGGGAGATTGGGATTATGCCCTGTGCTGCAAATTCTCTTTTGAATGAGGAGGGGATTCCGGTGGTGTGTGAGACGGATATTCATGGGGCGATTACCGCTGTTTTGGTGGAGGCTGCGGGAATGGATGAGAACAGGAGCTTTTTCGCGGACTGGACGGTGAGGCATCCGGATAATGAGAACGGAGAGCTGTTGCAGCATTGCGGGCCCTGGCCGATTTCCGTGGCGCAGGAGAAGCCGGTTATCGGTTATCCTCTGGCCTTTGAGCATCCGGGCGCGGTGGAGGCGCAGGCAAAGCTGGGTGAGATGACGCTGGCGCGTTTTGACGGGGATAACGGGGAATATTCCATGCTTCTTGGAAATGCAAAGGGCGTGGAGGGGCCGTATACCAAGGGAACCTATGTGTGGGTGGAGGTTAAGAACCTGAAGCGTCTGGAGGCTAAGCTTGTGGAGGGGCCTTATATTCATCATTGTGTGGGTATCCATGCAGATGTGGTGCCGGTGCTGTATGAGGCGTGCAAGTATATGGGTGTGAGGGCGGATCTTTATGATGACAATCCGGAGGAAGTAAAGGAAGCTTTTTGTCAGGCAGGAGTTTTATGAAAGGTTAAGAGGAGAATGGGCATGGATGAGATGAAAAAACTGGCGGCACTGGCCTATGAGCTGCGTGAGGATGTGGTGAATATGGTGGTGGAGGGAAAGGGCGGACATATCGGCGGGGATATGAGCGTCATGGATATTCTGGTGTCGCTTTATTTTAAGGAAATGAATATCAGTCCTGAGAATCAGGAGTCTGCTGACAGGGATCGTTTTATTATGAGCAAGGGGCATTCGGTGGAGGCTTATTATGCGGTGCTGGCCAGGAAGGGTTTTTTTCCAAAAGATGAGGTGATGCGGAAGTTTTCCAGATTTGGCTCGCCTTATATCGGGCATCCGAACAATAAGCTTCCGGGGATTGAGATGAATTCCGGTTCGCTGGGGCATGGGCTTCCGGTGTCGGTGGGGATGGCCCTGGCCGGGAAAATGGATCACAGGGATTACCGGGTATATACCGTTATGGGAGACGGCGAGCTGGCGGAAGGGTCCGTATGGGAAGGCGCTATGGCGGCTTCTCAGTATAAGCTGGATAATCTGTGCGCGGTGGTGGACCGCAACCGTCTGCAGATTTCGGGAAGCACGGAGGATGTGATGGGGCAGGACAGCCAGGAGGAGCGTTGGGCGTCCTTTGGCTGGAACGTGCTCAGCGTGGACGGCAACTGTATGGAGGAGCTGTGCGGCGCATGGGCGGCGGCAAGAGCCTGTAAGGGGCGGCCTACGGTGGTGATTGCCAATACGGTGAAGGGCTGTGGTTCCGCAGTGATGGAAAATAAGGCGCCCTGGCATCATAAGGTGCCCGGGGAAGAGGAATATGCACAGATTATGAAGGATTTGAAGGAGAGAAGGGAGGCCCTTTATCATGAATAAAATACCGAACAGACAGGCTATCTGTGAAGTGCTTATGGAAAAGGCGGAAACGGATAAGGATATTGTGGTGCTTTGCAGCGATTCCCGGGGAAGCGCTTCGCTGGCGCCTTTTGCCGCCAAATATCCGGAGCAGTTCGTGGAGGTGGGTATTGCGGAGCAGGATTTGGTGAGCATTTCCGCAGGGCTTGCCAAATGCGGGAAAAAACCGTTTGCGGCTTCTCCTGCCTGCTTCCTTTCCACAAGAAGCTATGAACAGGCAAAAATAGACTGCGCTTATTCGGATACCAATGTGACTCTGGTGGGAATCAGCGGCGGCGTCAGCTATGGGGCGTTGGGAATGAGCCATCATTCCGCGCAGGATATTGCAGCCATGTCCGCAATCCCAAACATGCGGGTTTATCTGACAAGCGATCGGTTCCAGACGGCAAAGCTCATTGAGGCGCTGCTTCAGGATACCAGGCCTGCCTATCTGCGTGTGGGGAGAAATGCGGTGGAGGATATTTACAGCGAAAATAATATTCCGTTTGTGATGGATAAGGCTACGGTGCTGGCTGAAGGGACGGATGTGCTTCTTGTGGCCTGCGGGGAGATGGTGCGTCTGGCCCTGGATGCCGTTGCGCTGTTGAAGGAGCAGGGGATCAGCGCTGGGCTTCTGGATATGTATTGTGTGAAGCCGTTGGATAAGGAAGCGATAGTGGACGCGGCGGGGAAGGTGAAGGCTGTGATCAGCGTGGAGGAGCATGCGCCCTTCGGCGGCCTTGGTTCCATGGTGAGCCAGGTGGTGGGCAGTGCCTGTCCCCGCCGTGTGATCAATATGGCGCTGCCGGATGCACCGGTGATTTCGGGAACCTCTCGGGAAGTGTTTGACTATTATGGGCTGAATGCGGAAGGCATTGCGGCAAAGGCGGCGGAGATTTTAAAGGAACTGTAATAGACTAAGCGGTTCTTTCTCAGTTACCAGGCAGCTATGAAAATTTGGGAGTTTCAAAAAAATTTAAGGGGATAAAAAGGTGGAACAAAAATTTATCATAAGCATAGACCAGAGCACCCAGGGAACGAAGGCGCTGTTGTTTGACGGCTGCGGGAAACTGCTGGCAAGGGAGGATCTGGCCCATCGTCAGCTGGTGAATGCGCAGGGGTGGGTGTCCCATGACCTGCGTGAAATCGCGGATAATACGGTCCGTGCGGTGGGGCTCCTTATGGAAAAAAACGGGGTTTCGCCGGCGCAGATCGTTGCTGTAGGCATCAGTAACCAGAGAGAAACAACGGCCATGTGGGATCGCGGGAGCGGGGAGCCGCTGGCCGATGCCGTCGTCTGGCAGTGTGGCCGGGCGGGGAGAAATCTGTCTGGGCACCATTGACAGCTGGCTGATCTGGCAGCTGACGCAGGAGCATGCGTTTAAGACGGATTATTCCAATGCCTCAAGAACCCAGCTGATGAATCTGAAAACCCTTGCATGGGATGAGGAGCTTGCCGGAATTTTCGGGATTCCTATGGAGTGCCTGGCGCAGATCTGCGATTCGGATGCGGTTTATGGCCATACCACCATGAACGGGCTGTTTGAAAAGCCTGTTCCCATCTGCGGGGTGCTGGGAGATTCCCATGCCGCGCTGTTCGGGCAGGGCTGCCTGCAGCCCGGTATGAGCAAGGCCACCTACGGAACCGGTTCCTCTCTGATGATGAATATCGGCGGGCAGCCCATTCCCAGCAGTCACGGCGTGGTGACCTCTCTGGCCTGGAAGCATAAGGGGAGAGTGGATTATGTGCTGGAGGGGAACCTGAATTATACCGGCGCGGTGATTACCTGGCTGAAGAAGGATGTGGGGCTCATCGGCTCCGCAGGGGAGACGGAGTCTCTCGCCACAGCCGCCAATCCTGCGGATCGGACCTATCTGGTTCCTGCTTTTACCGGTTTGGGGGCGCCCTATTGGGACGAGTCAGCCGCCGCTTCCTTAAGCGGTATGACGAGAGTTACGGGCAAAGCGGAAATTGTCCGCGCCGCGCTTGACTGCATTGCCTATCAGATAACGGATCTGGTTCTGGCCATGGAGCAGGATACGGGAATTCCCATGAAGGAGCTGCGGGTGGACGGAGGGCCTGCCAGAAACCGTTATCTGATGCAGTTCCAGAGCGATATTTCCGGGAAAACACTGAAAATCCCTCAGGCGGAGGAGCTTTCCGGCATCGGGGCCGCCTATATGGCGGGCATTTCCGCGGGGGTGTATTCGGAGGAGGAATTATTTTCCGGTTGGGAGGGGAGCATTTTTACTCCTTCCATGGACGTAAATGTGCGCAGGGAGAAATTGGACGGCTGGAAAAAAGCGGTGGCCGGCGTGTTGGATCATACATAAAAAGCAGAAAGAGGAGCAGAATTCCTCTGCTCGTCAGAGGATAAATTTCTAAAGAAATTGCATTTTGTTCCGCAAAACCAGGAGGAAAATCCTCTGCTCGCGCAGGGCTCGCATTTTGCTCCGCAAAACAAGGAGGATTAAAATGAGTAAGTTGTTATTTCAGGAACAGGTAGAAAGATGGGGGATGCTGGAGGTAAGCTGCCAGGGGCCTGCGGAGGGAAATCCTTTTGTCGATCACCATATTCAGGGCGTCTTTACCGGAGAAAAGGAAACGGTAAAGACGGACGGTTTTTATGATGGGGACGGTGTTTATAAGGTACGCTTTATGCCCTCCTTTGAGGGGAGCTACTGCTTTGCCATAAGCGCGGATTTCTTGGAAAAAGAGGAGACAGGAAGCTTTGTGAGCCTTCCTGCGGGGGAAGGAAACCATGGCCCGGTGCGTGTGGCTGATACCTACCATTTTGCATATGAGGACGGAACAAGGTACTATTCCATCGGAACCACCTGTTATGTATGGGATCTGCAGTCAGATGAAAGAATTGCACAGACGCTGGAAACACTAAAGGCAAGTGCATTCAACAAAATCCGCTTCTGTATTTTTCCCAAGCATTATGACTATAACCTGGGAGAGCCGAGATCTTATCCCTATGAGGGGACGCCCATGGATTCCAGCGTGCTGACCAAGGAGAATTTCTGGGGCTATACAGGAAAAACGGAAGGAAATGACTGGGATTTCTACCGGTTTAACCCGGTTCATTTCAAGCATATCGAAAAATGCATCCTTGCCCTGCAGGAGTTGGGGATAGAGGCGGATTTGATCGTGATGCATCCTTATGATCGCTGGGGCTTTTCCCAGATGACGAAGGAACAGGATGATTTTTACTGGAATTATGTGATTGCCAGATTTTCCGCATACCGCAATGTATGGTGGTCGTTGGCAAATGAATATGATTTAATGAAAAATAAGACCACGGAGGACTGGGAGCGTTACGGCGCGATTCTGTGTGAAAAGGATGCGTACCGCCATCTGCGTTCCATCCATAACTGCATGGGGATGTACGATCACAGCAGGCCCTGGATCACTCATTGCAGCATTCAGAGGCAGGATATTTACAAAACCTCTGAGCTGGTGGATGAGTGGCGTGAAAAATACCGTAAGCCTATCGTTATGGATGAAATCGCCTATGAAGGTAATATCCAGCACGGCTGGGGCAATATCAGCGGCGAGGAAATGCTGCGCCGTTTCTGGGAAGCGGCCTGCAGGGGCGGGTATCCCGGCCATGGGGAAACCTATATGAACCCGGATGATATTCTCTGGTGGTCCCATGGCGGAACACTGCATGGGGAGAGCTGGAAGCGTTTTGAACTGCTTCATGATATTATGTGCGAAACGCCCGGAAACGGCCTGATGCCGCTTACCAGAGGTTTTGATGAAATCTGTGCCGTACCGCAGGAGGCAGAGGGGGAAGAGAAACCGGTAAAAGACTATTATCTGATGTATTACAGCTTCATGCGTCCCTCCTTCCGGGATTATTATTTTGATGATGAGACGAAGTTCCGGGTGAAGGTGATTGATACCTGGGAAATGACGGTTGAAGACAGAGGGGTATTTAGCGGAAAATTCCGGGTGGAGCTGCCGGGGAAGGCTTATATGGCGGTTCAGATTAAGAAAGAAGCATAAAACAGGAGCATAAAACAGCAGCGGTCCGGGCGGCCGGGACGCTGAAAGATGGCAGAAGGAAGGCTTTATGCGCAATGACGATTACTACATGGAATTAAACGAATCCATCGTACTGATGGACAAACGCACGGAAGGCCCGGGAGATGCCAGGTTCCATTTCCACGAGGATTATGAAATCTTCCTCTTCCTGGAGGGCGATGTGGATCTGTACATAGAGCAGTCTGTCCATCATATGCAAAGAGGCCATCTCGCGGTCTTTAACGACCGCGAGATCCACCGCGCCTGCCATTACGGCAAAATCCCCTTTCACAGGATTGCCATACATTTTCATCCCCGGCTGGTGCATGGAATGTGCACTCCGGCCACGAATCTTCTGGGCTGCTTCCAGAACCACCGGCCAGGAAAAGACAACGTCATTCTGCTTTCAGAGGAACAGACGGAGACGCTGCTTTGCATGAATGAAAAGCTCCGTCAGGCCAGCCAGTCGGAAAAATACGGCTCTGATGTGCTCATGACCGCCTGCCTGGCCGAGCTGCTGGTATACGTCAATTCCCTTTACCGGGATTTTAAGCAGGAACAGCCAGCGGCGGCGGATAAAACAATCGGTGAGGTCATGGATTATATCGATGCCAATCTTTCGCCGGAGCTGTCACTGCAAAGCATTGCGGCCTGTTTTTCCATCGACAGATATTATCTGAGCCATCTGTTCCGGCAGCAGACGGGCAGCACCTTATATCAGTACATTCTGATTAAAAAGATTGCGGCGGCAAAGCAGCACCTTCTGGACGGAAAAACGGTGACGGAGACCTGTTATCTGTCAGGCTTTAATGACTACAATAATTTTATCAGGACCTTTAAGAAAATGACCGGGGTTTCTCCGGGACATTATTATAAAAAGAGCTTTCTTGGAAAATAAACGGTAACGATCCAGCCGCCTTCGGCGAGGGGCACTGCCACCACGTTTTCTCACGGTTTGCGCAGTGAATGCGCAAACCTGCTGGAACTATTATAGGTGATGACCAATATCTAATATAATCTCTTTCATATCTCTTGTAAATAAGCGGTTCTCATTTTTCCTTTATGTGTATTGGACTTGTATTTAATAACACAATAAACGCATGTTTTAAGACAAAACACGCAAAGAATTCACCTGCGGCATATGCTACGATACGTTTAGGAAAACAGAAAATCAGTAATAAGAGGCCCATCGCACAGCGATTTAATTGGCCGAATGGGGTAACGGTTCAGCCTTGTACAGAGAACGCAGCGCCGTAGGGAAAATGCCGACAGCCCGTGCCGCAAAACCGGCCGGAATGAAACATCCGTGCGGAACGGAAGGAGGAAATATGCAATGATACAGGCAGTAGTGATAGGGACGGGAAACATTTCAGGAAGTCATATTGAGGGACTGCTCACATTTCCGGAAAGGTGCCGCATCGCGGCGCTGGTTGATATCTATCCGGAAAAGGCGGAGGCCGCCAGGAAAAAATATCATTTGGAAGGGGCACAGGTTTTTGACAGCCATGAGAAGCTGCTGGAATCCGGATTAAAAATAGATCTTGTACATATCTGTACGCCGCCCTCCAGCCATGCGGAAATCGCAGTACACTGCATGGATGCAGGCTGTAATGTGCTGGTGGAAAAGCCTATGGCGCCCAGCTTAAAGGAATGCGACGCCATGCTGGAAGCGGAAAAAAGGAACGGAGTAACCATGGGAGTGGTGGCCCAGAACCGTTTCAGGAACAGCATTTACAAGCTGAAAAAGACGGCGGACAGCGGGCTGGCCGGTAAGATACGGTGCGCCCATGTAAATTCCCTGTGGTGGAGAGGGCATTGCTACTATGATCTGTGGTGGCGGGGAACCTGGGAAAAAGAGGGCGGCGGCCCGACACTGAACCATGCGGTGCACCATATCGATATGATCAACTGGATTCAGGGAGGCCTTCCCACGGAAGTGACCTCGGTGCTTGCCAATGTAATGCATGATAATTCAGAGGTGGAGGATCTTTCCTTTGCAGCCCTCCGTTACGCGGATGGCTCGGTGGCGGAAGTCACAAGCTCCGTGGTTCATCACGGCGAGGAGCAGGGGATTGTGCTGCAGTGTGAGAAGGCGAAGCTGGCGGCGCCCTGGTCCTGTGTGGCGGAAGTCACGCAGGCCAATGGTTTTCCGGTGCCGGGGCATAACCAGGAGCTGATGCAGAAGCTGAAGGATACCTATGCCGCCCTGCCGGATCTGCTTTATGAAGGGCATACCGGAGAAATCGAAAATGTCCTTACAGCCCTGGAAACACACACCCGCCCTTTCATTACCGGAGAAGACGGCAGGAAAACGGTGGAGCTGATCACGGCAATCTATAAAGCCGGATTCCAGAAACGCACGGTAACTCTGCCGATTGCACCGGAGGACGAATATTATACGATGGAAGAGCTCCTGAAAAACGCGGTCCATTTCTATGAAAAGTCCGCCAGTGTGGAAAATTTTGCACCGGAAGAGATTTCGGTGGGAAATTATGATCAGAAATAGGGAAAAGAGACTTATAACCGTTATTTAAAAAATAAAATATGATGCAGCGAGCAAAGGGGAGCAAAGATGGATAAAAGAGATGGTATGAACTATGCACCTAAGGGAAAGCCAAACCCGGTGGTGGAAAAAGGAGAATTTATGATTGCGGCCGTAGGGCTGGATCACGGGCATATTTACGGGATGACCAACGGTCTGCTGGAAGCGGGGGCTTCGCTGAAATGGGTATACGATCCGGATCCTGCCAAGGTGGAAGCCTTCCTTAAGGCTTACCCGCAGGAAGCTGCCAGGAGGGCGGAGAGCGAAGAACAGGTGCTTTCCGACCCGGAAGTGAAGCTGGTGGCATCCGCCTGTATCACGTCGGAGCGGGCTGCCCTTGGCGTGCGCGTGATGAAGGCCGGCAAGGATTATTTCGTGGATAAAGCGCCGCTGACTACGCTGGAACAGCTGGATATGGTAAAGAAAACTGTGGAAGAGACCGGTAAAAAATACATGGTAAGCTACAGCGAACGGCTTCAGGTGGAAAGCGCCGTTTATGCAGGCGAGCTGATCAGGCAGGGAGCCATCGGCAAGGTAATCCAGGTGCTGGGGATGGGCCCTCACCGCCTGAATGCCCCCTCCCGTCCCGCCTGGTTTTTTGAAAAGGAGAAATACGGCGGAATCCTGTGCGATATCGGCAGCCATCAGATTGAACAGTTTCTCTATTATACAGGAGCCACGGACGCAACCATCGTAAACAGTGAAATCGGCAATTACAACCATCCGGAATATCCGGAGCTGGATGATTTCGGAGACGCCACGCTGGTGGGAAACAACGGAGCCATGGGTTACTTCAGGGTGGACTGGTTTACGCCCGACGGTCTTTCCACCTGGGGAGACGGACGGACCTTCATTCTGGGAACGGAAGGCTACATTGAACTGCGTAAATATGTGGATTTGGCAAAGGAAGAAAAAGGGGATCATGTTTTCTGGGCGGATAAGGACGGAGAGCATTACATCAATGTGAGCGGCCAGGTAGGGTTTCCGTATTTCGGACAGCTGATTCTGGACTGTATCAACCGGACGGAGAATGCCATGACCCAGGCCCATGCCCTGAAAGCGGCGGAGCTGTGTGTGAAGGCCCAGATGCTGGCGCGGAAAGTGAAATAACTGTAACCATTCGGATGGCTGAAAGGTTGCAGGATGCTTCCCTTTGGCAGGATAAAGAATAATGAGGAAAAAGCAGCAATCATTTAAAGGAGATCCTAAATCAATGATAGCTGCTTTTTTAATATCTTACTCAAACTTCGCACCATGTTGCATTTGCATTAAAAGCTGCTAATGCCTACAAAAAGAAGGGAATTCCTGTAATGTAAATCTTCCAGTACCTGTTTCTGCTGATTTTTTCAAACAGAAGCATGTATATGAATCTCATTTCAGGGAGAAACACACCCGCTTTTGCAAAAGACACCGTATATCGTTTCATGAAGATGATTCAGATCAACTGGATTCGCTTTACAACGATTCTTGCCGGACGAATTATTAAAGAAGCCATCAGACCTTTCGATTCGGAAGAACGTGTAAATGTCCTGATCATTGATGATTCCATGTTTGAGCGTAATCGTTCTAAAAAAGTAGAACTTCTTACCAAGGCCGGCGGCTTCTTACAGATGGCGGCTGCTTTTCAGCCAGCGGCCATTTTGCGGCGGTGTTTAAAGAAAATCATCTGGGAAAGATCGCGGATTATAAGCCATGGAAGCCCTGAACCGGGATTTTTAAACGGGCCAAAGCCCCGGCTGGGTGAACAGCACCGGGGCTTTGGGATAAGCGATACGAATGATAGTTGTTATTGAATTTGGTAAAAGTCCGCGCTGATTTCTCCTGTGACACATATCTTTTCATAGGGGTGTACAGGAAAAATGCTGACGGTAAAAGGAGTCGTTCCGTCATCCGCAAGCACCTCCAGGATACATCTGTCGAAGACGATTTCCATGATGGAGGTATTTTGACAAAGCCTGGGGGCGCGGTTTATGCCATAGCAGTCGCTGTCATAGTCCTTCTGGAAGCCTGTTTGCCCGCCGTGGCGTCTGTCAACGATGATTTCCTCCTCCGTGACTTCAATTTCTACGGATTCCCCTGTGCTGTTTCGGAATGTGATTTTTCCGGGGCCGTTGACGGTGGTCTTTAAGCCGAAGGTCTGCGTATGCAGTCTGTTGTCTCCCGGAAACAGCGGGAAGGCGGAGGCTTTCAGGGAATCCAGTCCTGGGAAGGAAAAGGCAAGCCGGTAGCCCTGTGCTGTCTTTACAAGCTTCATCTGCCTGGCGAGAGTCATCTGGCCCCGGAAGCCGTCGGCATCGGTGGGGGCCTGGCCCGCGTAATCCCAGTTATCCGCCCAGCCAAGCATTACCTTTTCCTCCAGGTTCTGGAAGGTAACCGCCGCATAATTATCCGTTCCGTAATCAGGCAGAAGGGGGACGGCAGACTGTTCTGTGTCATGGAAGGTATCTCCGTCAAAGGTCCCAACATAATACTGGGTGATGTGGGACATTCTGTGGACGCTGTCCTTATCCTTGCCTGCCTGCCCGGGCGGCAGGATCATACTGATGATAAGAATCCATTTTTCGCCTTCCTCTGTCATGAGAGGGAAGCAGTCCGGGCATTCGCAGATGCCTCCAAGCCCATGGATGCCTGCTTCAAAATCCCCTGTTTTTTTCCAGTCCTTCAGATTTTCTGAACTGTAGAATTCCACCCTGCTTCCGGCAGCAAGCACCAGGCTGTAACAGTTTTTTACCGGATTAAAGAAAACCTTAGGATCGCGGAAGTCCGGTTTGTCCTTGTTGGGAATCACGGGATTTCCATAATATTTTTCAAAATGCTCATAGTCAAGGCTGTAGGCAATGCTTTGCTGTTCCAGGTGATCTGAAATGCGATGGTTGGTATAAACCGCTATCAGAGGTGGGTTTTCAATACTTCCCAGACCGGAAACATTCGCCCTGTCAAGCACGCAGGAGCCTGAAAAAATACATCCGAGTTCATCGGGGTAGAGGGCAACGGGAAGGTGCTCCCAATGGAGCAGATCCTCAGAAACCGCATGGCCCCAGTGCATAGGCCCCCAGTTGGGGGCCGCCGGATAATACTGGTAAAACAGATGATATCGGCCGTTTACATATACCATGCCGTTGGGATCATTCATCCAGTTTGCCGGAGGTGTAAAATGAACTATAGGTTTATATTTGTTTTTTGTTTGCATCTGTTCAGATTATCTCCTTTTTCTTATTTTCAAACGATTGTAAAGCATGGTATAAACGGTTTACAATGTCCGTCTTATTTACTGCTTCTGTCAACTGCGGACTGATAGATGGAAACCAGCTCCTCAACGCCTGCGGACTGCAGTTCGCCAAGGTATGCGTTCCAGTTGTCGTCCGTCACGCCGCCTGTTACCCACTGATTGATATAACGGTCAACGATATCGGAGATGGTGGGCTGAATCTGGGCGAGCCGTGATAATTCATCGGTGGTCATCATAACACGGGGAATTGTGTCGTTTTCCGCCATAATGTCTTCCTTGCCGTTGGTTTTCTGGTTTTCCAGAAGCTGTACGGCGTCATAGGCATAGCCTGCAACTGTTTCATAGTACTCATCCAGAACGATCATGGAACCGCGGCAGGTGGTGGAGTTTACGCGTGCTTCGCCGAAGTTGGTGTATTCTGTCTGAGCCACATATCTTCCCTGCTCATCAAGCGGAGTCCGTAAAATACCATTGTCATCCTTTACATAGTTATAGCCTTCCGCACCCCAGTTGGACTGGATGGATATGGCGGGATCACCTACCATATAATCCACGAATTTGGCAATGACATGAGGGAATTTGCAGGTGGTGGTGATTGCGGTATTGGAGGAATCCTGAAGCTCGGAATAGTTATTTTCAAAACCGGTCATACCTGCTTCACCCTGCAGCCGGGGAATGGCAACATATTCATCATGGACATCCAGGTTGGTGATTTCCTGATCGGTCCAGGTGCCGAAGCATCCGATTCTGGCTACATCTTCCTTAATCAAGGAGGATTTATAGGAAGCGCTTTCATCCGCTTCAAAGGAACCGTTCCAGATAAGGCCTTCGTTATAAAGCATATTGAAAAATTCTGCGGTTTTGCGGAAGGCTTCATCCTGGGCCGTGAAAGTTACTTTGCCGTCAATCAGTCTTAAATGATCCGCATAGGCATTGCCGCCGCAGTAGGAATCAGCGCATCCGAAAGCGCCGGTAAAACGGTAGAACATGTTGTAGGAACCGAAGGTATCGGTAGCGCCGAACCAGGTAGCCATGGGAATTTCATCTGCAGCGCCGTTTCTGTTCAGATCTCCACCATCGCGGAAAGCTTTCAGACAGTCAACCCATTCGTCAACAGTGGTGGGAACTTCCTTCCCTACCTCATCCAGCCATGTCTTGTTAATCAGCAGGGGGCCGCCGGTCAGGACAAGACCGTACATTTCCTCGATATACGGGAAGCCGTAGGTATGGCCATCGGGAGCGGTTATTTCGGACCAGTAATTTTCGCTGTCATCCAGAATCTTTTTCAGGTTGGGCATATATTCGTTAATCAACCCTTCCGTCGGCAGGAAGATATCCTGATCTGCGTACTGAACTACGATATTGCCGGATTTTCCGTCGCCGAAGTTCCAGAATACATCGGGAAGCTCTTCGCCGGAGGCAAGCATCAGATTTATTTTCTCCTGGGCACCTTCGGAAGGAATCGCCTGCCAGTCGAATTCAATACCGGTATCCTCGAACCATACCTTGCACATTTCCAGATCCTTAACCGGTACGACTCTGTCCGCCGTGTTAACGATCAATGCGGAGATTTTGCCGTATTTTTCCTCAAAGGCAGCCGGGTCCTTGATGATAGGAAGTGTGCCGTCCAGGTTCAGGATTCCAGCGTCCACAGCCTCCTGTTCTTCCTTGGTCAGACCGCTGTCCGCAGCTGAGGAAGCCGCTGCTACAGCCTCTTCCATATTTTCAGCAGTCTGTCCTCCGGAGCCTGTGCTGGCTGCGCCTGATGAGGAGCTGCTGCCGCAGCCGGAAATCAGCCCGGCCGCCATAGTCAGTGTGAGCAGTAAAGAAACAATTTTCTTTTTCATGTATTTTCCTCCTAACCCGGATAAACCGGAAAAGTTATTTTTATTTTCTCCCCTTTATGCTATTCTAAAGAAAAAGGGGGGGGGTAACATGTTGCTTACGGATAAATACGTTGATAAAATTCACGGCATCATCACCTGTTATGACCGCATAATC
>PPYE01208114.1_pt1 | contig 14333 bp, 10 predicted proteins | sample 1559881 | NCBI WGS metagenome assembly PPYE01 (sample SAMN08240022, study PRJNA423297) | Human gut metagenome, whole genome shotgun sequencing project.
CCGCGGCAAAGGTGGGGCTGCCGAGCTTGGCAATAACGTCGGCGTCGCTCTCTCCCTCGTCAAAGCGCTGGTTTATGCCTCTCAGCACGGCCTCCCTGTCCGCCGGAGCCATGCCGGAAAGGAGCTTTCCCAGCTCCGCTACATATTTTTGTCTGTCCAAGGAAAGTCACCTCCGAGTGACGGGATGTGGGCATACATTGTTATTATAATGATTATACCACCTCCGGTCAAGCGCCAAAACGCAGGGCCGCGTCTTGACAAGCGGAGCAGATTCAAATACAATAAATGTTCAGCAAACGAGAATTCGCGGGGAGGTTGCCGATCAGATATGGCGAAGGATAAGAAGGTAGAGCAGATAACCGACATGGAAGTCGATTTTGCCCAGTGGTTCACAGACGTCTGCACCAAGGCGGAGCTCGTGGACTATTCGGGCGTAAAGGGGCTCTTTGTTCTGAGACCCTACGGCTACGCGATTTGGGAAAACATCCAGGCTGCGCTGGACAGGAAATTCAAGGAGACCGGACACACGAATGTTTCCATGCCCATGCTCATACCCGAGAGCCTGCTCCAGAAGGAGAAGGACCACGTAGAGGGTTTCGCCCCCGAGTGCGCCTGGGTGACGGTTGGCGGCAGTGAGGAGCTGCCCGAGCGGCTGTGCATACGCCCCACCTCGGAGACTCTCTTCTGCGAGCACTGGAGCCATGTCGTACACTCCTGGCGGGACCTGCCCTGCCTCTATAACCAGTGGTGCAGCGTGCTCCGCTGGGAAAAGACGACGCGCCCCTTTCTCCGCGGCCGCGAGTTCCTCTGGCAGGAGGGCCACACCATCCACGCCACAGAGGAAGAGGCCAGGGAGGAAACGCTTCGGATGCTGGAGATCTACGCCGACATCTGCGAGAACTGGCTGGCCATGCCCGTCATCAAGGGCGACAAGACCGAGAAAGAAAAGTTCGCCGGCGCGGAAAACACCTATACCATCGAGTGCATGATGCATGACCGCAAGGCCCTGCAGTCCGGCACCAGCCACTACTTCGGAGACGGCTTTGCAAAGGCCTTCAACATCACGTTCTCGGATAAGGAAAACAAGCTGCGCAACCCGCACGAGACGAGCTGGGGCATGTCCACCAGGATCATCGGCGGCATCATCATGACCCACGGCGACAATAACGGTCTGGTCCTCCCGCCGAGGATCGCGCCGATCCAGGTCGTCGTCCTGCCGATAGCCGCGCACAAGCCCGGCGTGACCGAGGCCGCAGAGAAGGTCGTGGAGCGCCTGAAGGCCGCCGGAATCCGCGTAAAGGGCGACTTTTCGGACAACTCCCCCGGCTGGAAGTTTGCCGAGTGGGAGATGAAAGGCGTGCCGCTGCGCCTGGAGCTCGGCCCCAGGGACATCGAGGCGGGCGTCTGCGTCGCCGCGAGAAGAGACAACGGCGAAAAGCTCACCGTGTCGCTCGACTCGCTGGAGACCGAGGTGCCGAAGCTGCTCGAGGCCGTGCAGCAGGGCCTCTTCGACAAAGCCAAAAAGAACCTGGAGGACCACACCTACACCGCCTCGACGGTCGAGGAGGTCAAGGACGTCGTCGAAAACCGCGGCGGCGGCTTCATAAAGACAATGTGGTGCGGGGACGAGGCCTGCGAGCTCAAGATGAAAGAGCTTGCCGGCGTGTCCAGCCGCTGCATGCCCTTCGCTCAGGAGCACCTGGGCGACACCTGCCCCGTCTGCGGCCGCGCCGCCAAAAAAATGGTCGTCTGGGGCGTCGCATACTGAGTCTGTTTCAAAATAGAGAGCCCGCCGTTTTCTCCTCCTGGAGAAAACGGCGGGCTTTGCCGTCCCCGGCGTGCTCAGCGCCTGCGCGTGGAGGCCCGGACGATGAGGTTTGAAGCCGTGGTGTAGGACTGCGTCTGGAGATTGGGGCGGCGTATGCAGTCCGTCAGGAGCTTCGCCGCCTGCGCGCCCATGTCCCGGACGTCTATGTCCACGACCGTCAGTTCAGGGCTGGTCAGGCGCGAGAAGGGGTAGTCGTCAAAGGTGAGGACGCCCACGTCCGCAGGTATCCGGAGCCCCAGCTCCTCCAGCGCCGCGACGCAGCCGAGCGCCACGAGGTTGTTTGCGCAGATGACGGCGTCCGGCGCCGGCTTTGCCGACATCAGCCCATGCATCATGCGGCGGCCCTCCGCCCTTGTGGACTCGCCGAGCCAGATATAGCCCTCGGGCAGCTCGCGCCCCGCATTCTCCAGGCCCTGGCGCACGCCCTCCAGCCTGTGCGCGGAGATCATGTCGTGCTCGCTGCCGCCGATGAAGGCAATGCGCGCATAGCCCTCGTCCACCAGGTGCGCCGCCGCGGTCATGCCGGAAAAAACGTTGTTTATGTCTATCCAGCAGACCTGGCTCTCAAAATTCGGCAGGCCCAGGACGATGTGCGGGAAGCGTGTCCGCGTAAGCAGCGCCGCCAGCGGTCTGGACATGACCGAGGCGTGGACCGCCAGCCCGTCGCAGCCGCGGCGGTTTATGAGCTCTGCCGCCGTCTCGCAGGCGGAGGTCGTGTCCGCGGAGCTGAGCCGCAGGGCATAGCCCCGGGCGCGCAGCGCCTCCTCCACCCCGGAAAGGATCTCAAAGAGGTGCGGGTTCTCAAATGCCGTGTTAGGCCTCAGATCCGCGAGAAACACCACCGTCCGCGTGCTGCCGCGCGCAAAGCTCTGGGCGCTGGCACTCGGATAGTAGCCCAGCTCCTGCATCACCCGGCGCACCCGCTCCGCCGTCTCCTCCGAGATGCTGTAATGCCCGTTTATGACCTTGGACACCGTGGAGATGGACGTCCCCGCGGCCGCGGCCACTTCCTTTATCGTCACCGGCACCCGACTCACCCCCTTGAAAGCGCCGCCGCAAAACCGTATGGACCTATCATACCACCGGACGCGCCCTCCGACCAGAGCGTTTCTCCCGGCGGCGTGAAGGCTGCCTCGCGCTCCGAGCAGTTTAGCGCCAGCGTTATGCGTTCTCCGGCGTGCTCTCGGGCGAAGGCGAAGAGACCGGAGCCCCGCTCCGCGCTCAGGACGCGGAATTCTCCCCTTTGCAGAGCCGGCTGTGAGCGCCGCAGGGCAATGGCCTTTTTGAAGAACTCAAACAGCTCCGCGTCGCCTGCGCCCCAGGGCATGGGGCGGCGGTAGTCCTCCTCCAGCACCCCGCTAACGCCCAGCTCGTCCCCGTAAAATATGCTCGGCACGCCCGGGAAGCAGAGCTGAAAGAGCACCGCAAGCCTGTAGCGCTTCAGATCGCCCCCGCAGAGGGAGAGAAAGCGGCTGACATCGTGCGTGTCCAGCACGCCCAGCTGCGCGGCGACGAGCTGCTTTTTGTAGCGCATTAGCATCCCCGTGCAGCGGCCAGAGAAGGTATAGGCGTCCGCGCTCATCTCCGCAAAGAAGCGGCGGCAATGGCGCCTGAGCTCGTAGTTCATGCAGGAGTCGAACATGTCCCCTGCCAGCCAGTGGCCCGCGCTCTCCCAGACCTCGCCTATAAGTATGGCATCGTCCTTCACAGCCTTGACTCTCCTGCGGAACTCCCGCCAGAATGCGTCGTCCACCTCGCTCGCCACGTCGAGCCGCCAGCCGTCTATGCCGAACTCCCGCAGCCAGTACTCGCCCACGGCGCAGAAATATTCGCGCACTTCGGGGTTTGCCGTGTCCAGCTTCGGCATGAGGCGCTCGTAGCCGAAGCACTCGTAGCCCGGTATCTCCTCCGGGTCCTCGGGCCGCGTCACGGGAAAGCTCAGGCGGTAGAACCAATCCTTATACCGCGAGGCCTCGCCCCTTTGCACGACGTCCTCGAAGGCGAAAAAGCGCCAGCCGCAGTGGTTGAACACCCCGTCTATTATGACGCGCATGTCCATATCGTGCGCTCTGTCCACCAGCTCGCGGAAGTCCTCGTTCGTGCCGAGGCAGGGGTCGATGTGATAGTAGTCTATGAGGTCGTACTTGTGGTACTCTCCCGCGGCAAATATGGGATTGAGATATATGCAGTTGACTCCCAACTCCGCGAGGTAGTCAAGGTTCTCCGTGACGCCCTTTATCGTGCCGCCGAGCTTGCCGCGCGTCCTGAGTCCGCCGAATTCGCGCTCGGTGGGCTCAAGACTGATGTGCCGCCGCGAGGTCGCAAAGCTGTCCGGGAAGATGTTGTAGACCACCGCCCCGTGGACCCAGCCCGGAGCCCGGGCAATGTCCGCGCGGTGGTTGAAGGGGAGCTTGAAATACTCCGAGCGGTCGTCCACCAGCTCATCCGTGAACACCCCGCCGTAATAGAAGCAGGTCTCCCGCCCGTCCGAGAGCTCGAAGTGATAGAAGATGCGGTGGTAGGGACATTCGAGCGTCAGTTCCCACCAGTCGTGATATTCGTCCGAGAGTGTGCGCTCCATGGGTTCCGGGAACCAGTCTATGGGCGTCCTGCGGCAGGCGGTGTCGCCGTACCAGAGCGTGACTCGCGCAAGGTCCCCCCGCGCGGCACGCAGGCGAAGGACAATTCGTTTCTCGTCCAGCCCGTGGGCGTATTCGGACATGGGTATGTGCAGTATGGCTTCTTTTTTCATGCTATCCTTTCACGCCTCCCGCGGTGAGGCCGGAGGTCATGTGCCTCTGGCAGAGGAAGAAGATCACGAGCACCGGCAGCGACACAGCTATGGACGCCGCGGCAAATACCGGCCAGGAGCCGCTGGTCTCCGTGGCCTGCAGGGCGTAGAGCCCGGCGGCGAGGGTGTAGTTCTGCTCTCCGGTCATGAAGGTCGTGGCGTAGATATATTCGTTCCAGACGTAGATGAGCACCATGAGCGCCGTAACGACGACGCTGGGCTTTGCCAGCGGCAGTACGATGCGGGTCACGACCTGCAGGTCCGTAGCCCCGTCCATGCGGGCCGCCTCCTCGATCTCCAGGGGTACGGTGTCGAAATAGCCCTTCATGTTCCAGAGGCTGAACACAGCCATGGTGCCTGTATAGACGATGATGAGACCCAGGCGGTGGTTGACGAGCCCCATGGGCCGCAGCAGTCTGTATACCGCGAACATGCTGAGGATGGCAGGGAAGCTGTTGAGCAGCACCAGCCAGCGCAGGACCAGCCTCCGTCCCGGAAAACTCCGGCGCGAGAAACAGTAGGCCGCCGGCACCGCCGCCGCCAGCGAGACGGCAACTGTCGAGACCGCCAGGATAACGCTGTTGCCGAACCAGGTCAGGATGTCCTCGCCCGTGAACACCGCCAAATAGTTCTCCAGCGTGAAGTCCTCGGGGATGAAGGAAAAGTCCGAGCTCAAAAGCGCGTTCTGTCCGTTCAGCGAAACGCTCAGGGCGTAGAGTATGGGTATGAGCGTCACGAAGCAGAGCGCAACGAAAAAGACGTTCAGGGCGGCCAGCCCTATCCCCTCGCGGAGCTTTCTCCCTCTCATCTCTCCCCCTCCCCTCCAAGCTGGTAACGCGCCGAGAAGGCGAGCAGCAGCAGGAATATGATTATGGATATCGCGGAGCTGTAACCGTAGTTGTTTGTGATGAAGGCGTTCTCATATGCGTAGGTCAGTATCGTGTGCAGGCCGGAGCCGGTCTTGGCGCCCATCTGCTGGGTCAGCAGATAGATGACGTCGAACTGCTTAAAGGTCGTGAACACCGTTATGATGACCGCCGGGGCTATGATGGGCTTTATGCACGGTATCGTGATGCTCAGGGAGCGGCGGAACCAGCTCGCGCCGTCGAGCAGGGCGCTCTCGTAGTAGCTGCGGTCTATGCTCTGCATCGCCCCGTCCATTATCATGAGCATGAAGGGCAGCGCCAGCCACAGGTTCACCACCGTACAGCAGATAAAGGCCGAAACGTCCGTCGAAAGCCAGCGCTGCGCCTCGAGCCCCAGCTTCTCCATCCACTGGTTCAGCAGACCGAACTCGGAGTTGAACATGCCCGTTTTCCACAGCAGGATGGAAACGTAGCCCGGCATGGCCCAGGGGAACATCAAAAGCGTCTTGTAGAGCTTGCGCAGCCGGAGCTTTTGTATGTTCAGCAGGCTCGCCAGCACAAAGGCGAGGACGAGCTGGACGGCCATGTTCACGATAGTCCAGAGCAGCGTGCTCAAGAGCGCCGAGAGAAAGCCCGAGTCGAACACGAAGAGCGCCTTTACATAGTTGTCCAGTCCGATGACCGTGAAGTCGAACCAGTGGTAGACGTTCATGTTCGTCAGCGAGATGAAAAAGGTATAGAGTATCGGAAAAACAACGATTAGCGCGATAAGCAGCAGCGAGGGGGCCGACCAGAGGTAGCTCACGAGCCAGCCCCGGCGCTGTTTTCTGATCCTGTTTTCCATCATTTCATGTTGGCGATGAGGCCCTCGGCCTCATCGAGCGCCTCGTCAAAGGCGGCATCCACGTCCGCGCCCGAGAGGTTCACGTCTGTGAGCAGGTTGCTGACGACTGTCCACATGACGTCCATCTCCGGGATGTTCGGCATGGGTACGGCTATCTCCGCCGTCGTGCGCATGGCCTGCACCAGCTCGTCGCTTGCGACCTGCGGTTCGTCGTAGCAGTCCGCGTTCGCGGGGGCGCAGCCGCTCGCCAGGGCGAGGTCAATGCCTATCTGCGGCGAGCAAAGCGCTCCGAGCACGGTCTTGACCGCTTCGGTCTTGTTCTCGGCAGCGTATTTGAGCACCTGCACGCCCTGTACGCCCGAGTATGGCGCAAGCGCTTTGCCCGTCTCGTCCACCGTCGGCATGGGCGCTATCCCCAGCTCTATGCCCGCCTCGCGTGCGCTCGGCACCATCCACGGCCCGCCGATGGTGGCGTCCGCCTTGCCCTCGAGAAAGAGCGTGTTCACCGTCGAATACTCCGTCTCGCCCGGCATGAGCGCCACAAACTTGAGGTGATAGCGCAGGGCGTCCTTCACAGCCTCCGGCTCCGGGAAGGGAGTCCCGTCCTCGGAGATGATGGACCCGCCGAAGCCGTGTATCCAGGCCGCCGAGTAATACGCCGTAGAGTGCTGCTCCACAAAGCCGTAGCGGCCGCGGCCAGTGTTCTGCTCCATGTATTCGAGGAGTTCCTCCGTCGTAGCGGGGACCTGGTCGTCCTGCATGTAGCGCTTGTTGTACATGAAGAGCAGCGTCTCGAAATATAGCGGCAGCTGGTAGAGCGTACCCTTGTAGCTAGCCGCCTCAAGCGTCATGGGCAGCCAGTTGTCCAGCGCGCCCTCGTTCAGCAGCGTGTTCACGTCCGCGAGTATGCCCATCTCGGCAAAAACGCCTATCTTGTCGTGAGCGAATATGAACATGTCCGGCGCGGACGAGGGGTCGTTCCCCACGAGCTTCAGGGAGTCCGTGAGACTGGTCTTTTTCTCGAATACGACCTCTATGCCGGGCGCGGCTTCGGTGAGGTAGGCAGTCAGCGCCTCGATGACCGCGTCCTCCTTGTCGTGCCAGACGACGAGCTTGTTTTCCTCCACGCTCCCGCCTCCGCAGGCCGCCAGCGGGATGAGCAGCGCGGCGATGAGCAGCATTGCAACAGTCCTTTTCATTTCACACCTCCAAAAACCCGTTATGGGCGGACGCGGTTATATCCACGCCCGCCCTTGTTACAGGCCGATATCAGTCCTTCTTCTTTTTCTTGGACACCGCCACGGCGATGACGATAACAGCTACCACCGCCACGGCGACGATTATCCACACCGTCGCATTGCCGCCGCTCTCCGTCTCTGCCGGAGCCTCGCTTGGAGCGGGCGTCGCTTCCGGCGTCGCCTCGGGCTCCGCTGCGTCGCCCGTCGGCTGCTCATAGCTCACAACGGCGTCCTCGGGTCCGTTCACGACCACCCAGACGTCCTTGCCCGTCTCAACGGTGAGGTCGGAGGTCTGGACGCTGCCCTCGTTTGCGTTTATGATAACGGAGTTTATCCAACCGGGCGCCTCAAGGGCGTACCAGCCGTCCGTCTCCGTCATGGCCTCGCCGGGCCAGGCTGCAAAGGCATTCGTGCCGTCGGGCGCCGACCAGGCCCAGAGGCAGGGACCCGCCCAGTCCTCGGGTACCTGGGCATACACCGTTATGTTCTCCACGCCCGCCGTCTCCGGGTCCTCGTAGGCGAGCTCGTAGCTCAAGTCGTCATAGACGGTTATCCAAAGCTCCTTCGGCTCTATCGTCACGTCCTCGGTCTGGACCGAGCCCTCGTTGCCGCTCACAATGATGCTGTTCACCCAGGCGGGGACACGGGCCGTGAACCAGCCGTTTTCATTCTCCGTCATGGCCTTGCCGGGCCAGGTCTCGAAAGCGTTTGTGCCGTCCGGGTCCAGCCAGGCCCAGAGGTTCACGGTTTTCCACTCGAGCGGTACGTAGGCGTGAACGGTTATCTTCTCAACATACTCGGGTATCTCGGCGTCCGTCTGCGCGTCGTAGCTGACCGTCGCCGTGTTGTCCTCAGCCACCGTGATCCAGACGGGCTTTCCAGCCTCGACCACCACGCCCTCGGTCTGCACCGCGCCGGCGTTTGCGTTCACGATCACGTTCTGGACAAAGCTGGGGACGTAGCAGTAATACCAGCCGGTGTCGCCGAGCTTGTCGGCCTCCTCGCCGGGCCAGGCTGCAAAGGCGTTCGTGCCGTCGTCGGCCCAAGCCCAGAGACAGGGCGCCTCCCAGGTCTCCGGCACGCTCACGCAGACCGGGACCATCTCCTCACCCTCGGCCAGCGCCGCGGTGCCGAGGGACAGCAGGCAGGCGCAGACGAGCAGGAGCGCAAAGAGCTTTTTCATTCCAAGACCTCCATTTCACATTTTAACGCGGGAAATCGAACCTTGGGGAAATAGTATCATCCTTTTCCGGGCTAAGTCAACGGAGATTTGAGAAAGCATTTTCCCGCGCTTTACCGCGATATTCGACAATAAATCTTGTGCTTATTTGTGGTATTTGCCCGGTATATTCGCACACATTTTGCAGAAAAGGCACAAACGCGCACTCTTCTGCCCGGGAGCTCAAAGAAAGTGATTTCGCAAGTTTCCGGCCGCAGCGCGGCACGCCGGCAAACAAAAAGACCCGGCGCTTTCCAAGGAAAGCGCCGGGTCTATGGTGTGAGTGGCGATACAGGACTTTTTAAATAGCCCAGCAATAAAAAAGTTTGCGGGCATCCGAACATAAAATTATTTGTATGTCCCCCCATTTTAGGGCGACTGTTTTGAAGCAGCCGCCCTTTTTGGTCAAATTGGGTCTGGCGCTAGGGGGCAATAATTTTTCGCTTTTCTTTCTGCTCTCCCCGCTGCTTTGCAAGCTCCTTGTTATCTTCCTTTAGTTTATGGGCATAGGTCTGACAGTCCAGCACAAGTTCAGTTGAATTTTCCAGGCTCTGAGTACATGGTCTCGGGTGGTAATTGTAAAACCATTTTCGCTATCCATACAAATACCTCCTAGTTTTGGTCCCGCTTTAGCGTCTCCATCATCAGTTGCCGTTTATTCATCGGTGGCAGGCAGGACTGATTCCGGCACACATAGAACGTGGCTTCATTGTTCAACAGCTTATATCCTTCCAATGGGCGCTCCAAAACCTTGACTATGGCGTCAGAAGGCAACGCAAGCGGGATGTCGCTCAGGTCTTCCCCGTTTGGAACCACAGTGATCAGAACCGGTGGTTCCAAAAAATCCGACAGCGCCATTAAAAACGCTGAAAACCCAGCAGGAGATCGTTCCGCCTCTCCCGCCATATAGGCAAGCTGTTTGTTCAGGATGTTCTCCATGCCCTGCTCCGGAAGCAGCGCGTTCAGGCGTACAAGAACATAGGACATTAGGGAGTTGCCGCTGGGAAGCGCCCCGTCATAGCACTCCTTCGGGCGAAAAAGCAGCGTTTCATTTTTTGTGCCGCTGAGATAAAAGCCGCCATGCTCCGGGTCGTAATACTGGAGGACAGTTTCCCTGGTTAACTGTGCTGCACGATAAAGAAATGTGCGTTCGAGTGTGGCATCATACAGAAAAAGCAGGGCAAAAATATAGCTTGCGTAATCATCCAGGAACCCGTGCTCCCCAAGCTTGCCGTCCCGAGCGCTTACATAAAGCGTATCCTGATCGCACAGGCTGTTTTCTATAAAACCTTGAGCCTTTTTCGCAGCTTCCAGATATCCGGGGTTCCGGCTGCACCGGTACAGTCGGCACAACGCGGCAATCATGAGCGCATTCCATGCGGTCAAAATTTTGTCGTCCGTATGCAGACGGGTGCGTCCCCGCCTGTATTCCCGCAGTGTTGGCAGGAAGGGGTCAAAACTCTCATCTGTCAGGTTTTTTGTGTGGAGAAGGTTGGGGATGCTCTTGCCTTCAAAGTTCCCCGCTTTTGTAATGCCGAACCGTTTACAAAAAGCGGCGCCGTCGGCTTGCCCAAGCAGCCCGATGATTTCCTCCGGGGTAAATACATAGTATTTCCCCTCCTCGCCATCGCTGTCCGCATCCTGGGCGCTGTAAAAGCCTCCGTTTGGTGCAGTCATTTCGGAGAGAATATAGGATGCTGTCTTTTGCGCAACTTCCAGATAAAATGACCGTCCCGTGAGTTCATAGGCTTTGCAGTTGGCGAGAATCAGCAGCGCGTTATCATAGAGCATCTTCTCAAAGTGGGGGACTAGATAATAGCGGTCTGTGGAATATCGGCAGAATCCGTATCCGATATGATCAAATAACCCACCGGCATACATCTGCTGCAGGGTTATTTCCGCCATATTCAAGGCCTGGGGATCACCATGCTTTTCGTATTGCTGCATCAGGAACAGAAGATTGTGCGGCGTGGGAAACTTCGGCGCGCCGCCGAACCCGCCAAATGATGCGTCAAAGTTCTGCGTATACCATTGCAGGGCAGCGTCCAGCAAAGTCTCATCTGCCTGTGACGCAGGAGCATGATACTGATTTAATGCCGCCGTGATCTCATCCGCGGAGTTGAGAAGAGTGTCCCGCTCGTTCTTCCATTTCTGGTGAATGATGAGCAACAGTTCTTTCAGCCCTACCGCCCCATACCGGGCGGTCTTTGGAAAATAGGTTCCGGCAAAAAACGGTTTCTGCTCTGCGGTCATAAAAATGCTGGCGGGCCAGCCGCCGCTCCCGGTGAAAGCCTGACAGACCGCCATATAAATGCTGTCAATGTCGGGGCGTTCTTCTTTATCTACTTTGACGGACACGTAGTATTGGTTTAAGATATCGGCAATTTCAAGATCTTCAAAGCTTTCATGCGCCATGACATGGCACCAGTGGCAGGTGCTGTAGCCAATGCTCAAAAAGATGGGTTTATCCTCTGCCCTTGCTTTGGAAAAAGCCTCCTCGCCCCAGGGATACCAGTCCACCGGGTTTTCCGCGTGCTGGAGAAGGTACGGGCTTGTCTGATTTTTAAGATGATTACTCAAATCCTCACCTCATTTTTTCAGATTACCAGTTGCCGGGTTATCGATCAGCTCCCCTTCCTCGGTGAAGCGGGAGCCGTGACAAGGACAATCCCAGGTGTGCTCCACAGGATTCCATTTCAGTGCGCAGCCCAGATGGGGACAGCGTTTGGTCGTGGGCGTCAGCAGACTAACCATAGCTTCAAACCCGTTGACGGCCAATTGGGGGTGAAGGATGGAACGGGAGGGTGAGAACACCTCCTCGTACGGGTTTTTCTTTCCTTGCACAAGATCCGTGAGGATCATAGCGGATACCATGGAGCTGGTCATGCCCCACTTATTAAAACCGGTAGCCACATACAAATCTTTGGTGGAGGCGGAATAGGGCCCGATATATGGCACCCCGTCCAGGCTCATACAGTCCTGCGTGGCCCAGTGGTACTGCTCTTCCGCTTGCGGGTAATGCCGCCGGGCAAAATCCCGCAGTTCCTGCCAGCCGCCGCCCTGTTTGCCGGTGCGGTGATCTCCGCCCCCGACGAGCAACAGGTTTTTGTGATTGCGGAAGGACATACCCGTCTGCGCCTCGTCCAAATACATGCCGTCCACATCCGGTGCATTTTGGAGAGCGATGACATAAGAGCGGTGCTGATACAGCTTGAGGAAATAGCTGCCGTGCTTGTTGAGAAAGGGAAAGTGGGTGGTCACAATGATCTTTTTGGCGCGAATCCGGCCATGATTTGTCACAGCCGTGGTGCCGATCAGCTGCCTTACCCGCGTATGCTCATAGATGTGCAGGCCCTTAGCAATGCCGGAGACGAATTGCAGCGGATGGAACTGTGCCTGATTGGGGAACCTGACCGCACCGGCAACGCTAAAAGGAAGCGGTAGCTTGTCCACAAATCCAGCCGGAAAGCCCAGTTTTTCCAGTGCTTCGAGTTCCCGCTCGATTTTACTCCGGTCGTCCAGAGAATAGGTGTAGGCCGCCTTTTCCTCAAAACCGCAGTCAATATTCCGGCACAGCTCCCGGTATGTTTGAAGCGCTGCCTCGTTGGCTGAAAGATATTGCTTTGCCCGCTCGATTCCAAACCTCGAAATCAGCTTGTCATAGATCAGCCCGTGTTGGCTGGTAATCTTGGCGGTGGTGTTTTTGGTGATGCCGCTGCATATTGTCTCCGCTTCCACCAGCACATAAGGCACACCGGCACAGTGCAGCTCATAGGCACACAGAACGCCCGCCATACCGCCGCCGATGATCAGCACATCTGTGTTTAGATCTCCGTCCTGAGCTGAAAAGTTCGGTCGCTCCCAGGTTTGCTCCCACAGTGATTCCATATGCTTCTCCCCAATAATTGTTTTGATGATAGTATTATCCAAATGGAGAAAAGTATGTTTTTTCTTGTTTTACGCCCCATGACTTGGGATGAATTCATAGGCAGCATGGTCACTTTGCAGATCAAATATCGGTTTTCCTCTTTTCCACAGCCTCGCCCGCAGGTGCGCATTACAGCTCTCCCGAATGGTGTTGGACATCTTCCCGCACTGTGGCGCACGAAGGGGGTGTCCCACATGGGAGGGCGCCATGTCCAGTTCCAGCAGAACCCTGCCCTGAGACAGACAGATATGTTCTGGAGAAAATGATTGAACCTTAACGCCCCTGTAAGTTGCCAAGCGATACTCCCTGCCCTGGTACAAGATGGCGCAGATGCATCCACGGAAGGAACATCCGCAAAATGGAATATGGGCAATGGATACCATAATAGAACATGGTTCTGGGAAATCGTTGCACTGCATCCACAGGTAGGAGCGCGGAAAGGAGGTTCCGCTGTCTTTTTCTGCATAGCCCAAACCACCGTCGAAGCTGTGCAGATGTCCGTCCATAATGACGCTGCCCTGGAGGGTATGCGCCATGCTGAGAACGCCGTGCCGGCACTCCATGGGGAAAAACCGGAACGGCCCCATGATATCGGAACCGAGCGGCGCAAATGGTCCGTAGGTAATATCACCGCTGATCCCGGGCAACGAAATATGACACCCCTGCCTTGAAAACCAGCATCCATCCGCTCGTATCACACTGTCACGGACGGTCAAATTGGATATCTCAAACTGTCGGGCGCCTTCCTGCGAAATCAGTTGGATAAACGCCCCGCTCTCTGCCTTTCCGGGGATGAACGCGACCATGTCATCCCCTTTTTGATGCTTAAAATACCAGCCCTCAAAGCCTTTCTGTCCCGACATACTCATGTCACAGCCTTCCTTTTAGGGATGGACTTAGTATGTCCGTATGAGTGTCATATAAGACGACGTTCACTCGGTTCTCAACGAAGGGCAGCCGCACCCGTACTTCTGCTCCGTCAGATCCCAGTTTACCACGTTCCACCAGTCGTTGATATAGTCCGCTCTCTTGTTATAGTGTTTTAAATAATATGCATGTTCCCACACGTCTAAATTAAGCAGCGGCTTTACAATGCCTGCCGGAGTTTCTTGATTGGCGGTTGTCACGAGGCAAAGGCCACGCTTGCCATTGACCAACCAAACATATCCCGAGCCGAAAACGGACAAGGCCGACTCGGTGAATTTCTCTTGGAAAGCGTTCAGGGAGCCAAACCTGTGGTCAATGGCAGCGGCCAAAGCGCCCTCGGGCGCTTTTTTCCCATCAGGACACATGCCATTGAAAAAGAATCGGTGATTATATACTCCGCCGGCATTGCGGGCAATTGCCAAACAGTCCTTCCCCGACATTTGCCCAGCGGTACAGATGAGCTGCTCAAGGGTCAATGTTTGAAGCTGAGGGTACTTTTTCAGGATGCTGTTCAGGTTGTCTATATAAGTTTTCAGGTGCCTGTCATGATGCAGCTGCATTGTCTTTTCATCTATGTACGGTTCCAAAGCATCATACGCATACGGCAGCGGCGTATTTTCAAATGGATAATGTTTGTTCAAGGCAATTCCTCCTTTATATACATTATATACAAAGAGAGGATGTCTTCGCAC
>PPYE01321132.1_pt1 | contig 14328 bp, 14 predicted proteins | sample 1559881 | NCBI WGS metagenome assembly PPYE01 (sample SAMN08240022, study PRJNA423297) | Human gut metagenome, whole genome shotgun sequencing project.
ATTGTATATATGATATATAAGATGTGTGTTAATCAATTTCATTTATACTGTTATTGTAAGTTAATATTTGTTTGATTTTATATTAATATTAGTTTTATGTCTATATATTTGTTGTAATTAAATATAATTGATTGATATTTATATTATTCTTTATATATCGGTATTTTGATATTTATTTTGTGAATAATTATTTATCTATATTCAACTTCTATTAACTTTCGGTTCATTAAGCTTTATTTGCAAATATATATTTATATTTATAGAATGTGATTTCTTCTATGTATCAATTTATTATGGCGCCACAAGATGAGTTAATATATAATGAAGAGATTTATATGAGATAGCTATCAATTTGTTAAATCAAAACCATGTACATGTTTTTTGGAGAATATATAAATTACATGTCAAACAAAAAATTAATTTCAAACAAATGAGACGATTATTATTTGTATTGCTTATACTTGGTGCCGTTCAGGTATATGGTCAGAATCGAAAAATCGATTTAAATGAGGGAGGCTTACAGGATGCAAACCTAACCTTACGTAGTAATGTGGGAAAATTTCAGGATATCTCAAGTAGGTCAAGAGAGTTTATAATAAATGAAAAGTTACAGAATGAAAACAGTGTTACTCTTCAAGATACAATCTTATTAAGTTTATTTTCAGATGCAACATATAAAACCTACATCGATGAAATAGAAAAAGATATTAACGGAGTAGTATCTATCAGAGCAAGATTTGTTGATTATCCAATGGGCTATAGTATAATTACAACTTCACCGGAAAATAATAGCTTAGTAGTAGTAGAGATACCTGAATTGAATGAGAAATATATTTCCAGAGTGGATCCGCTAACGAAAAATAATTATTTGATAGAAATCGATAAGAAAAAAGCAATTGTATTAGAAGGGGGTGAATCCTTAATACCACCTTCTACAGAGTCAGTTAGAGAGGAATTTGAAGCTGATGGATTAACAAGAAGCACAGCTCCCGCCAATATTGATATAATGATTGTTTATACTCCTGCCGCGAAAGCATGGAGTGCAAGCAATGAAGGAGGTATTAATAATACAATAGCAAGTATTATGGCCAAATCAAAATTAGTATTAGATAACAGTAATGTACAGATTGGTCTTACTTTAGTGCATTCAGCAGAAGTAAATTATACAGAAAGCGAGAGTTCAAATACGGATTTGCGTAGATTAACTAATGTTTCTGATGGTTATTTGGAGGAAGTACATCAATGGAGAGACCAATATTGCGCCGATCTTGTTGTTTTCTTAACGAAAGTTGAAGATACCGGTGGATTAGGGTGGTTATTAAATACAGAGAGAGGAAGTCCTAATTATGGTTTCTCAATATCCAGAATTCAACAAGCAAGTTGGACTTATACTGTTATTCATGAAATTGGTCATAACATGGGGCTTCATCATCATAATCAGCAAACGGTTCAACCAGGTCCGGGACTTTACCCTTATTCTTCTGGTTGGAGATGGAAAGGAAATGATAATAGAATGTATTGTTCTGTAATGACATATGAAGGCGGCAGTTATTTTACAGATGGTCTTTACGCTAGTAGGGTACCTTATTTTGCTAATCCTAGCTTAAACTATGCCGGTTATCCGACAGGACATCCAACAGAAGCAGATGCGGCACGTTCATTACGTGAAACTAAACATATAATAGCTGGCTATAGAAGAGGAAATGGAGAATGTAATGCACCTACAGGTTTGTCTGTATCAAATTTAACCACTAATAGTGCCACTCTAAGATGGACTGCGATAGCTGGAGCGCAAAGTTATACGGTAGAATATAAAGCTTCTACAGCTACATCCTGGAGAATTGCAGCATCAGCAAGTACAACTACATCCTGTAATCTGTCAGGTTTAACTTCAGGTGTGACTTATAATTGGCGTGTTAGAACAAATTGTTCATCAACTAGCAGCTCTCCTTATATGGAATCTAGTTTTACTGCAGCTGTACTTGCCGCCTGCGTAAATAACTACGAACCTAACGAATCAGTATCTACAGCTTATACTATTAGTACAAATGTGACTTATAATGCAGGTATTGGTAGCTCTACAGATCAGGATTATTATAAGTTCACAATAAGTGCAAAAAGTAACGTTGTCATTACATTACAGAATTTACCAAAAGACTATGATTTACAGTTGCTTAATTCATCTGGTTCATATTTAACAGGTAGTTCTAATGGAGGTACGAGCAGTGAGACAATTACCCAAAATGGCTTAGCTGCCGGTACTTATTATGTTCGTGTATATGGCTATTCAGGTAACTTTGATTTATCTACTTGTTATGCACTTAGAGTTTCGGCTACAGCTGCACCATCAGACGAAGCTACAGGTATGGAATCTATTAACTCAGACATTTCCTCTGCAGTTAATTTATATCCGAATCCTGTAGAGGATATCCTCTATGTAAAAAGTATAGCTCCTAATTCTAAAGAGTCTACAGTTAGCATTATTGATGTAAGCGGAAGAAGAATCAAAGATGTGATGATAAATAATGAAGAAGAAGTTAGAGTTGATGTATCTGAACTTTCTTCTGGTTTGTATTACTTGAATATTTCAGGTAAAGGTTACAAATTCATAAAGAAATAATCCAATATGAATAATTAAATAGATGAGGCTGCTTTTATGCAGCCTTATTTATTTTTTAAGTTTATCATTTTAATAACTATTCCATTCAGATTCTGCTTAAACTTTTTTTCTTCCTTTATTTCCTTATTCTTAGGAAGAATACTTCTTATTCTTCATCAATATTTACGACACTATAAAAATATACTGTTATTATATATCAAATCCGGTTATTAAAGTAATAAATTCTTTTAAAATATCCCTCTCTTTTGGAGAAATGAGCTTTTACAAAGTATGAACTAGTTGTCCGTATCTTTTGATTTCAGCTAAACTTAATGGTATAAATCATGTATTAATTACTTTTATTATATCAATAGTGTTATTATAAGTTAAATTTACATTTATCTAGATGTTTTATTAGCGTGCTGTTCATATATTTGTTGTAATCATATTTAAATAGTGTTTCTTCTTCATATGCATCTATATATATGCACGGATGCGATACTATATAATTATTTGTTCAAGTAATTTATATATTATCTATTAATCACGTTAGTTGTGATTTAGAAACATCTATCCCCCTTAATATAAATTGATTTCTTTGATAAACATATTTATCATTGTACAAGGCGCCGTAAAAATGATAGGTATGAAAAAGAAATCAGTGTGAGTTAGCTGTCAATTTATTAAATCAAAATCATACACATGTTTTATAATGTGTGTCTTGTCTTAGTATTAAAACTCATATTTAATTTAGAACAAATGAAAAAACTATTACTTACATTATTTGTACTTGCAGCTGTTAATCTGAACGGCCAGAATCGAAGAATAGATATAAATGAGAAAGATTCAAAAGAAACTAATTTGATATCACGTAGTAACACACAGAAATTCCAGGATATTTCAAGTAGATCACGACAGTTTGTATTGAACAAGGCATTACAAAATGAGTATGCTGTTGCTCCTCAGGACACTTTAGTGTTAAGTTTATTTTCAGACAAAAACTATAAAGCATATATCGACGAAATAGAGAAAGATATAAATGGAGTTGTTTCTATTAGGACCAGATTTGTTGACTACCCGATGGGATATGGTATAATTACAACATCGCCGGATAATAAAAGCTTGGTAGTAGTCGAAATACCGGAATTAAACGAGAGATATATTACACGGATAGATTCTGATACTAAAAGTAATTATCTGATCGAAATAGATAAGGAAAAGGCTATAGCTTTAGAAGGCGGTGAGCCGCTGAACCCACCTGCTGCTGACCTTATCGAAAATAAAGTAGATAATGACGGATTGATAAGAAATACCACTCCTGCCAGTATTGATATCATGATTGTTTATACTCCTGCTGCCAGAGTTTGGAGTCAAAGTGAAGGAGGTATTGATAATATCATAGCAAGTATTATGAGTAAATCAAAACTTGTTTTGGATAATAGTAATGTCCAGATAACTCTCAACCTGGTACATTCCAGAGAAGTAAACTATACGGAAAGCGGAAGTTCTAATACTGATTTAAATCGTATAACCCGAGCTTCTGACGGTTACATGGACGAAGTACATCAATGGAGAAATCAGTACGGTGCAGATCTGGTTGTTTTTTTAACGAAAGTAGATGATACCGGAGGATTAGGATGGTTATTGAGTAGCAGTTCAGGGTCTTCTGGTTATGCTTTTTCTATAACAAGGATTCAACAAGCGAGCCGGACTTACACTGTCATTCATGAAATAGGGCATAATATGGGATTAGGACATCATAAAAAACAAAAGACTCAAGCAGGTCCTGGTCTTTACAGTTATTCTGCCGGTTGGAGATGGAGAGGAAATGATGATGCAATGTACTGCTCTGTAATGACTTACGAAGCTGGCTCTTATTTTACTGATGGCATTACTGGTAGAAGAGCACCTTACTTCTCAAATCCAAGTATCAGCTATGCTGGTTATCCTACCGGACACTCTACAGAAGGTGATGCTGCACGCTCATTGCGTCAAACAAAGCACGTAGTAGCCGCTTATAAACCCGGCAGAGTAACTTGCAATGCTCCTACCGGATTATCAACGTTAAATATTGCCGGCAATAGTGCTACTTTAAGATGGGGAGCTGTAGCAGGAGCTCAAAGCTATACTGTAGAATATAAAACTTCTACAGCTACAAGCTGGAGTGTCGCGACATCGGCAACAACCGCTACCTCCTACAATTTATCAGGATTAAACTCCGGAACTAATTACAATTGGCGTGTCAGAACAAACTGCTCATCAACTACCAGTTCTTCTTATGCACAATCCAGTTTTACTACTTTGGTAGCCACAACTTGCGTAAATAATTACGAGCCGAACGATTCATTTGCAGAAGCCCGTGCAATAAGTCTTGGCGTTGTGTATAATGCAGGTATAGACAGTCCTACCGATCAGGATTATTACAAATTCACCATAGGCACAACAAGCGATGTTGTGATTACCTTGCAAGACCTTCCGAGAGATTATGATATAGAGTTATTGAATTCTTCAGGCTTACCATTAGTCAGAGGTGAAGCCTCAGGAAGATCAAATGAAACAATTACAGAAAACGGTTTGGCTGCCGGTACTTATTATCTCCGTGTATATGGCTATGGCGGCAATTATAATTTGTATCTTTGCTATGCGCTAAAAGTAATAGCTACACCAGCAGTTCTATCTTGTGTGAATAATTATGAACCCAACGATGCTCTGACTACAGCTTATGCTATAAATACGAATGCAATATATAATGCAGGTATTGGAAGTGCTACGGACCAAGATTACTACAAATTTACTATAAGTTCAATAAGCAATGTAGTAGTTACATTACAAAACCTCCCGAAAGATTATGATCTGGATTTATTAAATTCTTCAGGTACATCATTAGCCAGAGGTAGGGCTTCAGGAACATCAAATGAAACAATTACACAGAATGGTTTGGCTGCCGGTACTTATTATGTTCGTATATACGGTTATGGTGGTAATTTTGATTTAAATAATTGCTATGCGCTGAAAGTATCAGCTGTAACAGAATTTTCATCTTGCGGGAATAATTACGAACCCAATGAAACTCTGTCTACAGCTCATTCTATGAATACAAATGTGACTTACAATGCAGCTATTGGTAGTCCTACGGATAAGGACTATTATAAATTTACTATAAATACAGCAAATGATATATTAATAACTTTGGAAAATCTTCCGAAAGATTATGATTTACAGCTAATAAACTCTGCGGGTATCATAATAAACAGAAGTTCATTTGGTGGAACATCTAGTGAAAACATCAGACATAGTAATTTAGCTGCTGGCACCTATTATGTATATGTGTACGGATATAACGGTAATTATGATTTGAATAATTGTTACGCTCTTAAAGTCGCTACTACAACTGTAAATTCCGACGAAATTACAGGTATGGAATCTACTAGTCAGGATGTTTCTTCCGCAATTGATTTATATCCGAACCCTGTAGAAGAGATTCTGTATGTAAAAGGTATAGATTCTAATTCAAAAGAATCTATAGTCAGCATTATTGATGTAAGCGGAAGAAGAATCAAGGATGTGATAGTAGCTAGTGAAGAGGAAATTAAGGTTGATGTATCAGAACTTTCTCCTGGCTTATATTACTTGAATATTTCAGGTAAAGGTTATAAGTTCATAAAGAAATAATCAAGTATAACTAATTAAAAATGAGAGGGTCCCTAAAGTATAGTTGTCATCCCGGGCCCATCCCGGGATCTCTTCTGTAAGTTATAGAAGAGCAGATTGCGGATCAATTCCGCGATGACAGGCAACTTTTAGGACACTCTCATTCTTTGAGCTTATTATCTCAAAAGTTCTTCAATCCATTTCCTATTTAAACTCCGTCTCTCCCTCTATATACTGGTCCATAATCAAACTTTCCCCGTCAAACACAGCATAAGAGAAAAGCGTAATCCAATCTCCCAGTATAAGCACACGGGACGTTTTACTTAGCATCAAATCAAACATAATATGCCTGTGGCCGTAGATAAAATAGTTAATGTTAGGATGAGTTTTTAAATATTCTTTTGAATAAAGGATAAGATGTTCCTTATCTTCTCCCATATAATCGGGATCAGGATTCCTTTCACGTTTTTTTCGACTGTGGCTGGCCCAAGTAAGGCCCAGATCTACACTCCAACGCGGATGGAGGGAAGAAAAGAGTTTTTGCAAAGTCCTGCTGTGGAAAGCCGAACGCAGCATCTTAAACTTTTTATCCGGATCTCCCAGGCCATCTCCATGAGCCAGATAGAATTCTTTTCCGTGGATTTCTGTAGTCAAAGGCTCACGATGTATGATAACCCCACATTCTTTCGTCAGATAATCACCACACCAGATGTCATGATTGCCAATGAAAAAATGTATTTCCACGCCCATATCCGTCAATTCCGATAATTTACCTAAAAAACGAGTATAGCCTTTAGGCACTACGGTTTTGAATTCATACCAGAAGTCGAACATATCACCCAGTAAATAAATTGCCTCTGCTTTGTTTTTGATAGCATCAAGGAAATTAACTAAGCGGCGTTCTTGTGTACGGCTGTGTTGGATAGCCCGACAACCTAAATGTGCATCAGATAAAAAGTATGTTTTTTTCATCATCTTTGTATTCGGAGTGTGTTTTACAGAAAGCCCAATTCCAATTTAGCTTCCTCACTCATCATGTCTTTGTCCCATTCGGGTTCAAAAACCAGATTGATAGTTGCCGAAGTAACTCCTTCTACCGATTCTACCTTCTGGCGTACATCTTCCATAATAAAATCAGCAGCAGGACAATTTGGTGCAGTAAGAGTCATGTCTACGGATACTTCTCCATTATCACTTACGTCTACTTTATAGATCAGTCCAAGATCGTATACATTTACAGGTATTTCGGGGTCAAAAACTGTTTTCAGCATTTTGACTATGTTTTCTTCTATTGTAAATTTAGTTGTTTCCATATTCATTCATTTACTTGATCGTATTGGCAAAAATAATTAAAAAACTGGACTTTCCCGAAATATTTAGATTACTGATTGGGTAAAAGGCCAGTTTGTCGCAGTTCTTGATAAAAGTAATTATAACTTTTAGATAATAAAAATGAATAACATCTAATTAGTGTGTTGGGTTTAGTTTTATTGTGTGAAAATAGAATTATAACTTGGTAATGTCAATTTTATATAGTAGGTAATTTTAGAAAATAGATTGGAAATTATATTTTAATATGGATCGATAATCTTGAATCTAGTAACAGTATTATATTTTGGTTTTTCTCTTCTTTTTATCTCATATTTTATTGACTCTTTTAGATTCTTGCTGGAATTGTTAAAGCTTTTTTAATGTCATATTTTTATTGTATGTAACCATATTGATCAAAACCATAGTTTTCCGGATTCATTTCCAGAATATAACCTTGATCAGCATCTTTTTCCATACCTGTAACCCTTCCTGGTGGTACTTTATAAAATTCTAACCAACGAGTTTTATATGCTTCTATTTTCTCTTTGTCTTTTAATAAGTGGTATAGCTTATATAATTTATCATCTTCTTCGCTAAAAGCATAAATATCTTGTGTTGCTGGCTGTAAATATTCTTTATATATCAATATAGCATTTACCGCTTCTTCATATTTTTTTTGTGCTACTAATGCTGTCCATAAATAATTATTGACCAGATAATACCAATCTAATAAATTCCGTTTTTTTACTTCGTACTTTTCTAAGTATCCTTTTTGGTCTTCTAAAATAAATTTGCTTTCACTCTCTATTTTCTCATAATCTTTTTGTTCCTTATATATCTCAATAAGCTTCATCCGGCAATCATTAAAATGTGAATCTAGTGCCAATGCTTGTTTATAATAATCTATAGCTAATTCCTTGTCGCCTTTTTCATTAGCAATCATTCCCCTGAGTTCTAATTGTTCTTTATTTTGTAAATCCAACTCTTGAATTTTGTTACAATATTCAAGAGCTAACTCATACTCTCTTAATTCATAATAGCTACTTGCCAGTAATTCCAGGTACTTAATTTCTTTAGGAAAAGCATTAACCAATTGGTGTAAAATAGCAATAGATTTGGCTGGGTCTCCAAATAGCCTCTCTTTGTTTGCTTGCTTTAGTAATTTATCTACTTCTTTGTTATTCATTCTTACAAGTGAATTTATACTGGTTAGTTCAAGTCCTAACTTATAGTATTATGTAGTGATGTTTATAATTAATAAGGGTCTATGATACGCGGCTTACCTGTGACAATAAAAGAACCTGTACTATTAGTTTTATTAATTGTAAATGACATACCTTCTGTAAATTGCTCATCATTAGTTTTAAATTGAAAGGAAAAAGATGCAGAGCTCAGATATCCTGTTTTTGCTTCTACTTTTAGTTTTATATTTGATTCAATAACGAAATCTTTTGAAAAATGATAAGGTTTGGCTTTTTCTCTGAAGATTCGTTTAGTTAATAAATTATCTAGCTCACTTTCATCCAGAGAAACCCAGCCTTCAAAATCCAGTACTTTTTCATTTATCTCTCTACATTTAAATGTCGTCATAACGGGTATTGACAAAGGAATATGTAGCCATTTAAGGCCTCTTATTATTGTATCCTTTTCAATATCAATATCGAAATAATTAATAAAGAAAGGAAAATAAGGTCCATTGGAAAAGCCGCTTGTTTCAAACCCGTTAGGTGTATCAAAAAAGAAGCGCTCGGCAACAAGCATAGATGGCAAATTTTCTTTTTTTCGATTCTTGTCTTTGTATCTATTAAAGATCAAACGTAAGTTTTGCTTAGAGCGCACGAATGTATTATTGTTTTCCCTATCGAAAACCCATTTGGTTGGGTTAAATATTAAAGGCTCTTTTACTCCTTTTAGATTATATTCGTCAACCCTGAATACCAACTCTATAGCATTCTTTATATCTTCATAATCTCTGTATACAATATTTAGTTTCCCATTGCTGTGTACACTGTGTATTGTTTTACTTTTTTGTTTTGCATCTTTATCTACACTAAATGTATATCTAACAGGTATATCTGTCTTTTCTAAATTTATGATCATATATATTTAATCAAGTTCATCTAATAAATCTTCATAATAATCAACTTTATCTGTTTCTCCGGTTTTCTTATAAATGCCGATCAGGCTTTCCCATGCTATTTTTTTTACTATATCAGATTTGGTGTTGTTTCCTAATTTCTTGTAGTTTTCTATAGCTTTTTCTATATTGCCGGTTACTTCATTATTAGTTGCAATATTAAATAGAGCCGTATCTGATGAACGAATGTGTTCAGCTTTTTCAAACTCTTTTTCCGCCTTTTCAAATTCATCTTCCGCTTCATACAAGTTCCCCTTTTCCAGATAGGCTTCGGCATTAAACGGGTCGCTTTTAATAGCTTCATTCAATAGTGTATGCATGTATTCTGTTTCAAATTCTTCAGCATAAGATGCATCATAACGGATAAGTTCAACAATAAATTTATATTCATACAAGAAGAAAATGCTTTCTGATTTATCTGGTATGTCGTTCCGGGCATTTTTTGCCAGTTCTATACCCTTATCCAAATATTCTTCCCAATCAAGAGGTTGCGTATATTTATAGTTGAAATATAAATACTCTAATAGTTCTTTTCTATAATCCGGATTATCGGGAAAAAGTTTTATAAGTTCACAATAGCTGTCTGTAACGGCTTCTACATCTTTTAATATTTTATCTTCTTTTATTTTTTCGATAAAATGTTTTTCTGCATGTTTTCTATTCATAATTTTAAGATTATCATGTATATCTTTCTAATGCCCATTCCTCAAAATCTCTAAAATCTTGTTCGATATCTTCCTCCGGCATTCCTTTATAAATCTCCCGATATTCTTGCTTGAACTTTTCCAACTTTTTTTCATCACCCATCAGATAATAAAATTGATATATTTTCCCGTATTCGTTAATCATATCAATCGGATTGTATTTACGTTGAAGTGCATAATACTCTTGAATATGTTCTCTTATATAAGGAATCGCTTCTTCATATTTTTTTTGTTGAGATAAAGAATGTATTAAACTGGTAATAACAAAAAGAAACCAGTTAGAATAAATATCTTTCTTTTTCTTTATGGGTAAGGAACTTCGGTTTGTATCGCAATGCTCTAATATGTATTTACAATGTTTTTCTACTTCTTCGTAATTGAGCAAATGATTAAAGTAGAGCGTAATTAAATTTTTTCGTGCACTAAGAAAGTTCGGGTCAATATTTAGTGCATTTAAAAAGTTTATTTCGGCTTCTTTATATTTACCTTCCCCCATGTTTATCATTCCTAATAACTCTAAAGCCTCTTTGTATTTATTATCTAATCTTAATATGATTTCTGTCTGTTCACGAGCAGCCTCATTGTTTCCAGCTTCCATATAAGTTGTGGCTAATAAATATTTATATATTAGATTTTTAGGACATTTTTCTGTAATTTTATGTAAAGTTATCAATGCTTTATCGTACATAAAACTTTTATGATAAAATTCTGCTTCTATAAGGAGTAATTCTATTTCTTTTTTCATTATTTTCTATCTTTATCCTAATTTACTATTACCCGGAGGGTATATAAAGTATCTCATATAATATGCATAAATATATCTTTTCTCAGCCATTCTTGATTCCCAGAAAGTTAAGTTGTCCAAAATAGTATTATATGACAATAATGGTGGGTGTGAAAAAAGAAGTTCCCCGATATAACCTCCATCTCTATATCGATTTATACCAATAGCCATTTTAGTTGTCCCATACTTATAACGACTATCCGCCTCTCTTCCTGTTCCAGATGGATCATAAATAAAACTTCCTATGGGCATCCTGAAAATATATTCCCGATATAGGCCTGGTACCAACATTGATATCAAATACACCTCTTCGTCCTTTATGATAGTTGAAGCTATTGCTAAGCTCAGTGATATTGCTAATCTCTTCATTCCTGCACGATATTTCCTTTCCACACTACTCATTGCTTGCGACCACGCATCTGCAATAGTCTCTCCTGCACTTTCCAATGCTGGAATGGCACTTGTCTTCTACCACCACCCGACGTCATCTATTGCCGAAGATACTATGTAACTTAATTGCTGAGGCCCACCACTCATTACCCATTGCATATATAGTATGTAGGTAGCAAGTATTAAGAAACTAATGAGCATAATTGTTCCTAATGAAATTGTTGCTGGTCCTGCCATATTATATTTGTCCTGAGGTTAAACATTCTATAATACCCCCTTTCGGGCAAATAAGCTTAGACTTATTTGTTAAAGGCTTTAATCCCATTACTTTTACTTTCGGAACAGTGTTTATCCAATTCATAACTAAACCATCAATCATGCAAATCCCGTTTACGGCACAGAGTCCAAAACTTTTTATATTTTGTCCCCCTATATTGTCTTTATGAGTTGCAAATAAACCATCACGTGCTTTTATTTTCCTTATCTAATGTTATCCATCCTTCTAATGTGATTAAGCTTTGATTGATATCTTTGCATTTATAATGAGTATTTACAGGAATATCAATTGGAATTAATAACCAATCAATTCCTTCTATTATATCATCTACTTTTAAGTCATGAGGAGTATTTATAAAGAAAGGTAAATATATATTATAAGAGAAGGAATAGTTTTCCAGTCCTCTGGGAGTATGAAAAAATAATCTTTCATGCATAAGAAGACTTGCTTGCAATTCGCGTTTGTTATACTTATCCCGGTATCTTTTCCAAATAGCTTCCAGTCCATTTTTTGATTTGATGGTAGCTTCATTTTTATTTTTATAGAATATCCATTTAAATGGAGAAAAAATTAATGGCTCTTTTAATCCTTTTTGAATAAACTTATCATACTTAAATATATATTCTTGGTTGAGAGGGTCGCTATCGTGATATAATGTCACATTAAACTCTCCTTCTGTCAATACATTAATTAGTATTTTCTTATTGTAGCTAGTGTATTTGTGAAAATTGAAGTTATATTTATGCATTCTAATATTCTTTTATAGTATAGTCCCATCAGAAGCGACTTCGTAATTGTCTCTATTTGTATTTAATATATAACCTTGAATGGCATCTTTTTCCATTCCGTTAATATAGCTGTCACTAGCTTTGTAATATTCTTTCCAGATATTTTTTTGTTTCGCTAGTCCTGCTTCATCTTTTAATAAGTAATATAATTTATATAAAATACGATCTTGTTTGGTTAGTGTATACTCATCCTTACCATTCCCAATATAGTCTCTAATAATTTTTTTATCGAATATAATTACCCTTATAGCATCTGTATATTTTTTTAAAAGAATATATGAATTTATAAGAGGATTTTTAAAGCTAAAAAACCATTGATATTCAGTATTTTTATCTTCTTTTTTTAGTTCAAAAATGTTATGGCTTTTGAATATACTTTCACATTGCAGAATAGTTTTGTGATAATCCTTTTCTTTTTTGTAATACATATCTACTAATCCTTTTCTTGCTTCAAAAAAATTAGGATCTATCTCTATAGCTTTTGAATACATTGTCTCTGCTGTTCTGTAATCTTTCTGAATTTCATAAACCTTGGCTTTTAGTTCATACATTTCTTTATTAGCAGGCTCTAAAGATAAAACTTTATCTACGTATTCTAGTGCCAATTCAAATTCTCCACTTTCCATATATGTTATTGCTAAAAGGCAATAATATTTTGTTTCCGGATATTGGTTTATCACTTTATGCAATATTGCAATTGCTTCCGGGTATTGTCCGTATTCTCTATAATTTTTAGCTAATATTAATTCCTTTTTTAATTCTTTTTTATTCATAATGCATCAATTAAGTATGGTGTTAGCAGGAGGGAATTCACCCCCATGAGTAGCTTGGTAAGAAGCAATTAATGATACCTCGAGAGCATGTGCAACAGCATAACAATACCTGTATAAATACCATTCTAAAGGACTTAATTTATCGTCATCTATTAAATTGTAAATATAAATATCTTTTGTATTTGTTGGGTGCTTCAATGCTTCTTCATACCTTTTTTTAACAGAAGGTTTCTGCGTTATACCGTATTTATAAATATCGCCTATTGATAGATATTTTTGTATAGGTTCTATGCCTTTGCTATATATGTTAAATTGCTCACTGCTATCACTAACATGTAAATCATAAACATTCCACGGGCCTCTTTTAAGAGTTTCGGTCAATGCGATAGTTCCCAACAATGCTAGAACTTTCTCTAAAACAGAAGAATCAATTTTCTCTAATCCATTTTCTGGTAAATCTAAAGGTGGAGGAGGCGCTGGTATAGTAGGAGCATCGGGTATAGCATTTTCCCAGCTTCTATCCCAGGTAGGTGAGTAAGTGGGGAAACTAATATTTTCATATATATAAACTAAGAGAGCAATTAGTATGCATAAGATTATTATAGCGATAACCAAAAGTAGTAAAAGCTCCATCAAGCCTAATCCCCCTAAAAGAACTAATGTCATATAGATTTGGTATTATATTTGTCCTGAAATTAAACAACTAATTATACCCCCTTTCGGGCAAATAAGTTTTGACTTATCTGTTAAGGGCTTCATATCCATGATTTTTACTTTCGGAACAGTATTTATCCAATTCATAACTAAACCATCAATCATACAAATCCCACTTACAGCACAGAGTCCAAAACTTTTTATATTTTGTCCCCCTATATTGTCTTTATGAGTTGCAAATAAACCATCACGTGCTTTTA
>PPYE01483472.1_pt1 | contig 14322 bp, 12 predicted proteins | sample 1559881 | NCBI WGS metagenome assembly PPYE01 (sample SAMN08240022, study PRJNA423297) | Human gut metagenome, whole genome shotgun sequencing project.
GAAGAAAGTAGATTCCGGCATCAATATTGATGAATTGACATTCTATCCATTGAATAAACATACTTCTTCGGAAGATATTTCCGGATATCTTAAGCCGTTGGCAGAAGGACAGGCTATGGGAGTTATATCAGAGGCCGGATGTCCGGCTGTAGCCGATCCGGGAGCCGACGTGGTGGCGATTGCCCAGCGTCGCAATATGAAAGTTGTACCTTTGGTAGGTCCTTCTTCTATTATTCTTTCGGTGATGGGATCTGGTTTTAATGGACAAAGTTTTGCTTTTCATGGTTATTTGCCGATTGAGCCTTCCGAACGGATGAAGCGTATCAAAGAATTGGAGCAACGTATTTATACTGAAAACCAGACACAGCTCTTTATAGAAACTCCTTATCGTAACAATAAAATGATGGAGGATATTTTAAAAGCCTGCCGCCCGCAGACAAAGTTGTGTATTGCTGCAAATATCACTTGTGAAGGGGAATATATTCACACAAAGACTATTAAAGAGTGGAAGGGAAAATTACCCGATTTGGCTAAAATACCTTGTATTTTTCTGATTTATAAGTAATAATACTATATAGAATTGAAATTGATTAAGGCTTTCAGACGATAACAGTGTTGTCTGGAAGCCTTAATTTTTATTTTAGCTCTTTATAATATAAAAGAGGTTTTATAGATGCAGTTCATAATCGCATACATCCAGCCATTGGTCAAATTTTCTACCTACTTCGTGAAAATGTGAAACCAGTTGGAAACCTAATTGTTCATGCAAGTGCATACTGGCTTCATTAGGATAAGTAATACAAGCTATAAGCGTATGCAGGTTTCGTTCCCGGCAAGAGTTTATCAGATGTAGCATCATTTTTTTTCCTATTCCTTTACCAGTATATTCCGGTTTAATATATATCGTAGTTTCTGCAGTACATTGGTAAGCTTCTTTTTCTTTCCATTGGTGAGCATAACAATATCCGGCTATTTCTCCTTTCTCTTCGTATATCCAATACGGATAATTACGACTGATAGATAGAATACGCCTTTTCATTTCTTCTGTAGAAACCGGTTCCGTTTCAAATGTAATAGTAGTTTGTGCGATGTAATGATTATAAATTGCTGCAATAGCTTCAGCATCTTCTGTCTGTACTTTTCGTATCATATTGTGTTGTTTCTTTTATTTAATCGTCAAAATATTCATTCCACATATGTGCAGCCAATTGCAAATGGGAAAACTCATGCAGAAGGGTTGGGCTGAACTTATCTTTGTTCGCCTCAATTTCTTCAAAGGAAAAGAATCTGCCTTCTGAAGAATGTATCTTGGTCTCGTTGTCAATCGGAAGAATATAAAGATGAATATATTGTTCACACGAACAGTTTAAACTGGATTTATAATGTAAAATAGCCCGAGGAGTGTCTTTTATGTTCCAATATTTCTTTGCTATCTTACGGGCATATTTGTCGTTTCGGTTAGTTGATCCTTCGAAATTATTTTCTACCGGTAAATCCCAGAGAACTGTAGAAGTAGAAGAACAGCAACCCGTATATTTTCGCTTGGTTAGGTAAATTTTATTGTGACAGAGAGGAGCAATTCGTATAATTGTATAACGGAAATTGTCCTGTAATGCAATACATATCCCTACGATATTAATAATCAGGCAAATGATATAAATGGATACCGGTATGATATTGACAAGGAAGAAATAGGTTTCATCCGATAAAGATTTGTTATAATAAACAGTAATGCCTAAAATCAGCAGATGGAGGCTGGATAGAATGACAATTGTTTTGGCTTCAAGCAGGTAGGAAAAACAACCTTTCAATTTCAGCCACCGTTGGAAACTTTTGTAAATTTCAGGAGCCGTAATGTGGATAAAGGCGAAAATAAGTAAAATAAATTCAAGCGTAGGAGTAATTCCTCCTTTGGGAAGAAGTTGATAATCGGTAAATTGGCGTACTATATAGCACGTACCTATGCCGATGGTTCCGAGCAAAAGAAAGAAGTTCAATTCTTTCAGTCGGATGATGTAATAGAACAAGACGATGAGGCTTAGCAATAACCCTCCTCCTAATACAGCAACAGAAGGCAGAAAATGAAGTGCAATCAGTGTTGCAATGAGAGGTAATAATCCGAGCGATACAATTTGATCCTTATATTTCAACAATAGCTTCATCTTATAGGGGTTTTATTTTTTCAACAACGGAAAAACCCAATTTGTTCAATGGTTGGGCAGATGCTTTTCGGCATGATAAGAAGACCGTACCAATGGTCCGCTTTCCACCGTTGTAAATCCCTTTTTTTCTCCAATAATTTTATAGTGTGTAAATTGTTCCGGTGTAATGTATGCTGCTACCGGAAAGTGTTTGCGGGTAGGTTGAAGATACTGTCCGATGGTCAGTATACTACATCCATGCTGCAGTAAATCATCCATTGTCTGTTCCACTTCTTCGGGTGTCTCTCCCAATCCCACCATAATACCCGATTTGGCCGTGATACCACTATCCGCTATCTGTCGGATCACAGACAGACTTCTGTCGTAAGTAGCTGCGCTACGTACCAGTGGAGTAATTCGTCTGACAGTTTCCATATTGTGTGAAATGATGTCCGGATGAGTATCAGTAACCATCTGGATAAGTTCTCCTCTTCCTTGGAAATCAGGAATCAGTGTTTCCAGTGTTGTTTGAGGGTTTAACTCACGGATTGCCCGTATAGTAGTAGCCCAGTGTGAAGCACCCAGATCTTCCAGATCGTCCCGGTCTACAGAAGTGATTACTGCATGATTGAGTTTCATCAAGCGGATGGATTCGGCGACTCGCATAGGCTCTTCTGCGTCGAGTGGAAGCGGCTTTCCGCTTTGAGTATTGCAGAATTTGCATGCACGGGTACATATTGCTCCTCCAATCATAAACGTGGCAGTTCCTTTTCCCCAGCATTCACCTAAATTGGGGCATCTCCCACTACTGCATATCGTATGTAGCCGATGTGTATCTACAATACGCTTTGTATCGGTGTATCGCTGATTGGTACCGATTTTTATTTTCAGCCATTCAGGCTTTTTTACGTGTTCCATAGGATTAAAAGTAAAATTCTTGGGCTTTCGGCTTGAAAAGTGAATGATGCTTTTCAGTGTCCGGAGGCCCAAGAACTTTTTATTAAAGGTTATTGATAAAGAAGTTTGCTACACGGTTCATCAGATGGTTGCGGGTATTTCCTCCGAATATGCCGTGATTACGGTTGGTATATACCTGCATATCAAATTGGATACCTGCCTGTACCAGTGCTTCACTATATTCGGCACAGTTCTGGTAGTGTACGTTGTCGTCGGCTGTACCATGAATCAGCAACAGTTTTCCTTGCATTTGCGGTGCTCTTAAGATAGCGGAACCAGCATTATATCCTTCTCCGTTTTCTTTCGGTGTACGCATAAAACGTTCGGTATATATGGTATCATAAAATCTCCAGTCGCTGGGGGCTGCAATGGCTACTCCCGCTTTAAAGGCTGCAGAACCTTCACTCATAGACATCAGTGTGGTGTAACCTCCAAAACTCCATCCCCAAATACCGATACGTTTACCGTCTACATAGGGGAGTGTACCCAGATAGCGGGCGGTTTCCACTTGGTCTTGTGCCTCTTTTACTCCTAAGTACAGATAAGTACATTTTTCGAAAGCCGCACCACGTCCGCCTGTTCCACGTCCGTCTACACATACCATGATGTATCCTTTGTCGCACATATATGCTTCAAACATACCTCCATCACCCATACTGCCGATGTTCCAGCGGTCGAGTACCTGCTGAGAGCCTGGTCCGCTGTACTGGTGCATGATGACCGGATATCTCTTGTTTGCATCAAAATTGTGTGGCTTCATAATCCATCCGTTCAGTTCCACACCGTCTGAAGTCTTGAAGCTAAAGAATTCCTTACTTGGCATATTCAGACTGCTGACTTTAGCTTTCAGTTCTGCATTGTCCAGCAAAGTAGTCAATTCTTTTCCTTTGTTGTCGTTGATGGTAATCAGAGTTGGAGTCTTTATACCTGAATACTTGTTGATGTAGTATTTCTGATTGGTACTGAAAATAGCCTCATTAGTTCCTGTACGTGAAGACAGTTTGGTCTTTTTCCCTTTTGCATCGATTTTATACACGGCACTACGGAGTGGGCTCTCTTCATTGCTGCTATAATAAAAGATATTGTTGTTTTGGTCCCATCCCAAGAACGATTTCACCTCAAACTGTCCTTTGGTAATCTGTTTTACCAGATTGCCGGCAATGGTATATAAGTACAGATGATTATAACCGTCTCTTTCACTCATCATTACGATATGTTCCGGATAGAAAGCGATGTCGGAATAAGCCTGTTCCTTGATATATTGTTCTGCTTCATCGCGGATGGCAAGCTTGCAAAGTGAACTACGGGGATTAGCCATATAAAGGTCGAAACGGTTCTGATGGCGGTTCAGAGTCATGATAGCCAGTTTTTCCGGGTCGGAAGTAAACTTGATACGTGGAATGTATCCATCTGTATCGAGCGGAAGGTCCATCTGGCGGGTTACACGACTCTTGATATCGAATGTATGTACAGTTACTTTTGAGTTTACTTCCCCTGCTTTGGGATATTTATAACTGTATGCTCCCGGATAGCTTGCATATTCTTCGTTCGAAGGAAAAGCTCCTTTGTACAAAGGGAATGAAAACTGTGGAACCTGACTCTCGTCGAAGCGGATATAAGCAATCATACGACTGTCGGCACTGAAGTCGAAGGCACGATTGAATCCGAACTCCTCTTCGTATACCCAGTCGGGGATACCGTTCAGTACTTTGTTGTATTCTCCGTCTTTGGTTACTTGCGATTCACTGTTTCCAAACAGCAGTTTGACCAGAAAAATATTGTTGTTTCTCACAAAGGCAATCTGGTTTCCGTCGGGCGAGAACAGAGGAACCTGCTGTGCTCCTTTATCGGAAAGAGGAGTCACCTTGTTGTTTCTTACATCGAAAATATAATATACCGCAGTAAACGAGCGGCGGTAAATTGGCTGGGTTTCTGTCTGTATCAGAATCCGTTTTTCGTCGGGCGAAAGAATATAGTCGTCAAACGATTTGAATGTACAGTTGCGTGCAGTAGTTACATCGAATACAGTATCTACTTCTTTTCCTGTTTTGAACGAATATTTCACGATTCGTTTTCCGTCACTGCTTATTTGGGTATAATGTTCGCCGTCCAGCATGGGTTTAATGCCATAGATATTTTTTGCACGGTAAGTACCCTGTGCTACATCTTTCAGCGTAACATTTTGCTGTGCCTGCGCTCCTGTCAGAATGCAAGCCAACAGATAAAAAAGTACAAAAAGTTTTTTCATTGTTACTCGTTTATGGTTTAAACGCAAAGTTAGATAATTTGTATAAATAACAGCAGGTAATCTTCCGTTAGATTCAAATAAATGTAGGCTGTTGGAAAAAATATACTTGTCCTTCACTTTTTATGGTTGCCTGAGAACGGTTATTTCTGTGAGTCGGGATGTACTTTGGCTACAATCCAGATACTTGCCTCATACAAAATCCAAATAGGGAAACTGACCAGTGTAAGTGTAAACACATCGGATGTAGGAGTAATGATGGCAGCGATAATGAGAATGACAATAATGGAATGCTTTCGGAAACGTCGCATGAAAGAAGCGGAGAGCACTCCCAATTTTCCCATTAACCAGCATATTACAGGAAGTTCGAACAGAATTCCCATCCACAGGCTCATCATTAGTAAAGTATCCATATAAGATTGTAGGGAAATCATGTTGGTTACTTCCGTACTGACTTGATAAGTACCCAAAAAGCGGAAAGTAAGGGGAAAAATAAGAAAGTAGTTCAGCGAAGCACCTGCCATGAACATGATATAGCCACCTCCTGCTACCCGAACCGAATACTTTCGTTCATGACTGTATAAGGCTGGGGAGATAAAGTGGAATAAGATGTATAATATGTAAGGAGAAGAAAGCAACAGTCCGGTGTAGAGAGAAGTTTTCATATGGATGATAAACTGCTCGGCCAGTCCGGTATTAATTAGATTGACGGAAAATCCCGCAGAATCCATTCCCGTAGCCCACCGGTTAATCATGTTCAGCAACCGGTAGGTAATAAAATGATCGTTTTTGGGAGCAAGGATAATGGAGAATACTTCATCTTTGAATAAAAAGGCAATAATGCTACATGCAATTGTAGCAATAATGATTTTTATCAACGATGCTCTAAGTTCGTCCAGATGCTCCCAAAAAGACATCCCTTCGGGCTGTATACTGCTTTCTTCTTTTATTTTATTTGGATGTGTTGTCATCAGTCTTATCGGAATCTTTTTCTACTTCTTTCATTCCTTCCTTGAAACTGCGTACACCTTTTCCCAATCCCTTCATGAGTTCCGGAATCTTTTTGCCACCAAATAACAGCAAAACAATGAGTATGATGAATAATAATTCTTGAGTACCAAGTCCAAACATAATTATTTACGTATAAAGTGAGTAATAAACAAATAACCTCCAATTATCTGAAGCAGCATACCGGGAATACCTATACGGAAATCCTGAATAGCCAGATAAAAATCGCCTTGCATCATCCATTCTCCCAAAGTGCCGAATACCTGATAAAAAGCAACAATTAGAACAAGTAGTCCCAAAGATACTTTTTTGAAATATCCGGCTACAAATCCTGCCCCTGTGGCCAGTAGAATGGACTTCAGTAAAATAGCCGGTAATACTGCGGGGGCAGGCATACCGAAGAAAAATGAATTGACAAGTGGAGACAAAAGAGCTGTCAGTATCCCTACTTGCCACCCGTATTTGTAAGCCCCTATCAAGGTGAAAAAATAAATAGGCAGCCATGTGACTCCTCCTTGCGGAATCAGATGAAATAACTGAGGAAGTACGATATTTCCCAGCACAAACAAGGCTGTTGTAAGATAGGTTCTGCTCTGTTTGTAAGAGAGTGTGTATAGTTTTACAGTTGTTTCCATTTCTATGAATGAATTTGTTAGATTTTGCTTTTAATAAACCGGTCGATAATGGTAAACAGGATATCGATGGAATCTTCTTCGTTGCAGCGTGTTTCCAGCGGGCACCAGCCGGTATTGTCGCGGTTGCGGATATAAGGTACTGCTTGTGTATATTCTACCGGGATTTGAGCTTTCTGCAGCAACTTTAATGCCGGAGTACTGATGGTATCTGTATACAGTTCCTTGATTTGTCCTTTGACCATTAATGCTGCAGCTGCTTTTCCCACTACCTTGTCGGCCACGGAGGCTCCGTGCAGAAATTGAGGCTCCTGACAGAGCAGGGTATACAGGTCGGCCACTCCCCGTTGATGAAAGCTTCTTATTTCTCCTTCTGCTCCCGCTATTACACACGAGCATTTTTGTGAATGCAGCAAATCGATAATCTCTTTCATCGTGTCAGAGTTTATTCTGTTTCAAGTCTTCTACAAAGGCATCAATACGGTGCAGCTCTTTAGGAATGTCGATACTTTGCGGGCAGTGAGAAATACACTGTTTGCAACCGATGCAGTGATTGGCTTGCCGGAGACGGGGAACGCTACGGTCATATCCGATAAGGAAAGCCCGGCGTGCCTTCCGGTAGTTTTCTGCCTGTGCATTTTCGGGCACATTTCCTTCGTTTACACATTTGTTGTAATGTAGCAGAATAGAAGGAATGTCGATTCCGTACGGACATGGCATACAATACTTACAATCGTTACACGGGATGGTAGGATATTGCATCATCAAGTCGGCTGTATCATACAGAAACTGTGTTTCTTCCTGTGTAAGAGGCTGTAATGGACAATAGCTTCGTAAATTGTCCTGTAAATGTTCCATAAAAGTCATTCCACTCAATACAGTCAGTACATTGGGGAAAGTACCGACAAAGCGGAAGGCCCATGAAGCCACACTTCGTTCCGGTTCCCGCTGTTTGAGGCGTGCCACAATATGGTCGTGTACTTTCGACAGACGACCTCCCAGCAGAGGTTCCATAATAATGGCAGGAATATTCCGTTTGGCCAGTTCTCCATACAGATACTCGGCATTGGTGTTGCGTGGATTGATTTCCTTGGCATGCTCCCAGTCGAGGTAATTCATCTGTATCTGTACAAAATCCCACTGATATTTGTCGTGCTGAGACAGCAGATAGTCGAATACTTTGATATCGCCATGGTAAGAGAAACCCAGATTACGGATGCGCCCTGCTTTTCGTTCTTCTACCAGAAAATCAAGCATACCATTCTTTATATACCGTGCCTCAAGCTCTTCCATTCCTCTACCCATTCCTACAGCATGCAGCAGCATATAGTCTATATAGTCTACTTGCAGCTCTTTGAATGAGTTATAATACATTTTCAGAGAAGCTTCTCTGCTCCAGGTGGAAGGAGCAAAGTTTGACAGTTTGGTTGCGATGAAATATTTGTTTCGCGGATGCTTGTGCAGTGCGATACCGGTAGCACGTTCCGACTGACCTTTGCAATAGGCAGGAGACGTATCAAAATAGTTGACTCCATGCGCAATGGCATAGTCGACCAACTGGTTGACCGCTTCCTGATCAATTTCTTCTTCTCCTTCCTTGGAGTTTTCTTTCTTTATGGTAGGCCAGCGCATACATCCATATCCTAAGATAGAAACTTTTTCTCCCGTTTTCGGATGGGTTCGGTAAGTCATCCGATCGGTTGGGATTTCTTTTGTCGTTTCGCCGGATGCTGCTTGCTGTGCAGGACGGCTGCATGCCGTCCATCCGGCAATTGCCATTCCGGCTGCTCCGGTCAGTTTGAAGAAGTCTCGTCGGGATATGTGTTTTTTGTTTGTCATATATCAAACCATTAAGTTTTTCATTCCAGTTTTCCGGTTGCGCTTATAGAGTCCGGTGTATTTCATGCCCTTCTACATAAATGGCACTGAACGGGCGTGCCGGACACAGATTTTCGCAGGCTCCACATCCTATGCAGCGTTCGGTATTGACTACCGGAATTTTAAGTGACTGAGGATTCGCTGCATCTGATGATACCATCTGTATAGCTCCTGTAGGGCAGTGACGGGCGCAGTTTCCACATTCTACTCCGTCGGTCAGAGGAACACAGTTCTTCTTAATCCATACCGCATGTCCGATTTGAGTAGATGATTTATCAGGCTTGCTGATAGGACGTATGGCTCCGGCGGGGCAAACATCTGCGCAACGGGTACATTCCGGACGGCAATATCCTCGTTCGTAGCTCATTTCCGGCTGCATCAGTGTGAGCAGTCCGTCAGAAGGGCGGAGTACTTCATTGGGGCAGACCGATACACACAACTGGCAGGCAGTACAGTGTTGGGCAAAATGACGGATACTGAGTGCTCCCGGAGGTACAATTCTTGTCTTGCGTTCGGGTATTTTCTTATCTTCGATGACAGCCAGCCCACCGTCTACTTTTTTCTCTTGTGCCTTAAGAGTAGCCGCAGCTGCTAGCCCGGCTGTAACGGAGAGGAAGTGTCTGCGAGTCTGGTTGGTTGGTTGTTCTTTGAGTACCTCTTCAGCCTGCTGGGAATTTGTGTTTTTGAAACGATACTGAAGGCTGATAGCTCCACGCTTACATACATCTATGCAATCCATGCAAGCTACACACCGGCTGTAGTCAATATGGTGTGCTTTGGAGTCGATACAAGAGGCTTTACATTTGCGTGAACAAAGTGTACACGAATTACATTTCTCGGTGTGAATAACCGGACGAAACAGTGAGTATCGGGATAATATGCCCAATAAGGTGCCTATCGGGCAGATGGTATTGCAGTAAGTTCTTCCGTTGCGCCATGCCAAGATTATCAATATGATTAATGTAGCAAGAGCTATACAGAAAGTAGGAAGACTTTTGAACCAGACTTCTGTACGATAGAAAGTGTAACTGTCGGCGCGCTCGGCCAGATAAGCAAGGAAATTATTTCCCCATCCGTAAAATGGAGCAAAGAGGTTTTGTGCAATACGGCCGTAAGAACTGTACGGAGCAAGCAAAGCCGTCAGTGAGCCGATACCTCCTGTCAATGCAATTATAAAGAGAATCAGTACACCATATCGGAGTAGTTTTTTCTCTGCAGAGTAAGTGAAACGGTATTTTTTCTTTTTCCGTTTTCCACTGCTCCATGAGATGATGTCTTGGAGTACACCCAACGGGCAAATTACAGAGCAGTAGATGCGTCCTACGGCGAGAGTTAGTGTTACCAAGAGAATAAGAACTCCGATATTCAAAGCCAGTAGGGCGGGTAGGAACTGAATTTTCGCCATCCACCCAAACCACGTATGGATACTTCCTGTAAAGTCAAGGAACAGTAGGGTGATAAGGGTCAAAAATACGACTGCAAACGCGATTCTGATTTTACGTAACATATCGGTAATTCATATCTGTTTGTTGCAAATGTCGGTATTTTGTTGAAAAAAACGCTTGTTTAAGTCGTATAAATTACAGTTTGAGATAAAGTTTTTTACTGGATATGTAGTATAACCGACGACGTCGGCTCTACAATCGACGTCGTTGTTTTTATAATCGATGCCGTTAAATATAGAGCCGACGTCGTCGGTTACAAATCAGTATAGGAATAAATACTTTATGTGGTTGTATTCGAACTGATTAATCTTCTGTATCACTTTGATCAGCGGCGGCGCTTTCCTTTTTTCGACTTGAGTGCATGCGGCCAGGACAGTTCAATAGCTTGGGGGCGGAAATATTCTGTCCATTCAATATTCAAATCAGGCAGCAGATTGATGGGAAGCGCTTTTTGCAAAGCTACAGGTAATATCTCTTTTGCAACTTCTTGGCTGGAAGTTGTTTTTTGAGTTTTATCTACGCCTGTAGAACCAGCTACAACAGGTTCTTTTTTAGGTAGTTTAAACTGGATGGGAATAGAATACTTGCATCGTACGGGGGCGCCATGATCTTTCCCGGCAATCCATCGGGGCATGGTACGTATCAGATGTAAAGCTGCTTCGTCCAGTTCATCGTTTAAATGGCGTACAATAATCGGATCAGTAATTTCTCCGTTTTTCTCTACAATGAATTGTACCCCGACTACTCCTTCAATACCTGCATTCTGGGCTTGTTTGGGATATTGCAGATTTCGGTTGATGTAGTTTCTCATTGCCTTCATGCCTCCCGGAAAACGCGGCATTTGCTCTACACTTCGATAGATGCGGTCGGAGCCTTTTTTAGGCATAACGATAGGAAGAGGTTCTTCACCAAATTGCAGAAAACGGGTAATCTCCAATGAAAGGGTTTCCATTCCTTTGGCGCGAATCACAATAGGATGGTTGTAATCTGCTTCGATGTGAAAAAGGCCTATTTCGTCACTTTGTACAGTGCGTCCTGTGCCCTGTATGCTGACAGTTGCTCCGGTAAGAGGTTCTCCATTGGCTGTACTTATCAGACCTTCTATAGGAAAAGTTGTACCTGCCTGCTGTAATGCTGCAATTTCTTCCGGACTGTCTATGTACAGTGTTGTGTCGGCTACGGCTTCAGTCAGTAAGAAAGAAGACTGGATTGTCTCCATATCAGTGGGAAGATATAATTCTGCTGTGCGATAAAAACTTGTATTTACATTGTATTCGAAGGAGATGATGCCTTCTGCATTTCCTTTGTATTCCAAAGTCTTGTTTTTTATTTTCAATACAATGCCGGGATGGGGTTCTCCACTGGACTTGAGTACCGTTATGCGGAAACTGGTCTTTTCGCTGGGAGCTGGTATAGCTTGTAATAAGGTAACACTACAGATAAAAAACAGAAGTATAGATAGTCTCATAGATTGTTGCATAATATTTATTGCAAAGCTACGCTATTCCTTCCTATTTACTAAGACTCATTTGTTAATAAAAATAAAAGCCGGACATAAGAGAACTTATGTCCGGCTGAGGTCTTATTTTTTACGCTTCCGGTATTGTTGTAGTCTTGCCAAGGCTTTATGCCGGCTTAATAGTATCTGCCGGCGGTATACAATGCAGGCGGTAATGAAATAAACACCGGTTTGTATCCATAAAGCAAAGTAATCTGACTGAATATCTTGCAAAGTGGCTCCCATGGAATTGATGCCTACAAATCCTCTGATACCAAAGGTAGAAGGGAAAATCCATGAAATGATTTCCCAAAATTTAGGTATGGCGGCTCCGGGCCATGATATTCCTGAAATAAAGAGGAGAGGAACAGAAGTGAATACATAAATCATCATGCACGATTCACGGTGATGTATGAATACGGAGCAAGTTATGGCAAAGAAGATACATGCCAATACATACGGTAATGTGAATACAATTAGGGTAGCCGGTTCTGCCAGTTGGATGAGACTGAACATATAGGGTACTGCACATAATATATATGCTGAAACTACTGCATAAACCAGCAGATAGGCTATCGATTTTCCTAATACAATGCGTAAGGTTCCCCGATATTCTCTGTTGAACGGAACAAGATGACGGTAACTGTTCTTTTCGCGTGCAGTTCCAGCGGATAACCCGACGCCCAACAATAGGGTCTGCTGTATGATGAGAATCAGTACAGCCGGGATCAGAAAGCTGGCAAAGCCATTTTGAGTATTAAATAGAGAGATCTCCTTATAGGCTATGGGAGTAGTACTGATTTCATCTTGTCTGTCAGTGGTATTTCCTAAACGTTGTATTTGTATTTCTTTTCCCATGTGTAGAGATACATCGGTGGAAGCTACTAACAAAGCTTTGTAATAGAGCATACCACTCATGTCGCAATATAAGCTTATATGGGTTTGAGTACCTTTTGCAAGATCATGACTAAAGCTTTCTGGAATATAAATTATTCCATAGACTTTTCCGTTTCTCAGTAATTGCTTGGCCTCTTCCATGTCAGCACAGTACGATACGATGTGTACGTCGGCAGTGGCATCTACTTTACGCAGAAATTCGCGGCTTTGTGCCGAGCGGTCTGTATCGACAACAGCTGCAGGTACTTCACGCACTACTTCGTTGGTATAGATGAAAGCGTATACCAATGGATAAGCTATTGGAACAAGAATAAAGAAAATCAAGACTCCCTGATCTTTGATGGTATTTTTTATCTCCTCCCGGCAGATATGAAATAGTCCGGCAAAGCCTTCTCTGATAATATGTAGTAGAGAATGATTCTTCATGAAATATAAATTTTAGGGGATATAGACATAATGCAACATGGCTGTACGTAGCTTTTTCAGGACAAAGAAAGGTAAAAGCATGAACAGTAGTAGAGCTACGATAGAATGCCATGCGTATACCATTGGGTATCCATTTAAAGCCAGATCGACATAAATCAAAAAATAATGTCGCAGTGGAAACAGGTTGCTTAATGCCTGTAAAGTAGGATGCATTGCCATTACCGGAAATGAGAATCCGGAAATAGAGAAAGATAATACTCCCCATAAAGAGGATGCGCTGAGAGCAAGGCGCATACTTCCGAACAAACCGAAGAAGAAGACTCCTACAGCTTGTGAGGCTAATACCATCAGTAATCCGGCTAGGAGCATGGGAAGAATGCCACTATGGCAGGGATAGTGCAGAAAGCCGTATAGATAGGCATTGTAGAAACTGACGGAAATAAAAAATATAATCGTCTGTGGCAATAATTTTCCAACTATAGCAGTGACAATTGAATTATCGGCCATTTTCATTAGTTGACTGGCTGTGCTTTCTTTTATTTCCACTCCTAATGTGTAAGTTGTGGTTAAGAAAATAAGTAGCATCAGCACTCCCGGCAGTAAAGTATTGCACAAATATACGGAATAATTAAGCCATGGATTATTTAGGGCATGAGTATCAATTACTATGGGCTGGAGAAAAGCAATTGCTTGATTTTCGGTAGCTCCGCGTGCCAATAGGGTTGCTTGTCCAATTGCCGCACCCGCAAGTTCCGACATAGTTCGCTGGTCTTTATATGCCAATGAACCTGCTATCAGATACGAATAGTTGATGTAAAAAGAAACCTTAGGTTGTCTGCTGGACAATGCTTCCTCTGTCGTTCCTTTAGGTATGTAGTAAAATGAGTAAATTTCTCCTCGCTGTACAGCTTTACGAGCTTCTTCGAAACTTGCATAATGCGCAACGATTTCTGTCTGTTGGAATGCATCAAGACTTCGTATGATGTTTCGAGTTGTAGCAGTGTTATCTAGATCGACTACTCCTGCCGGCAGATTGGTGGGCAGACCTTTTCCCATCAGTGTGGTGAAGAACAGATAACAAAATATCGGTGCTATCACCATGCAGAAGAGGTACATGGGCTTGCTTGCAATACGGAAAACTTCACGCTTTGCAATCAAAAGTATACGTTTATGAATGGTTATAGCCATATAATTC
>PPYE01454825.1_pt1 | contig 14319 bp, 11 predicted proteins | sample 1559881 | NCBI WGS metagenome assembly PPYE01 (sample SAMN08240022, study PRJNA423297) | Human gut metagenome, whole genome shotgun sequencing project.
ACAAAACACGTAGATAGATCCCTATTGCAACAGTAGGAATCCCTTTTTCTATTCGGGACACAGTAAGCGGTGAACAGGTGGCACGTTCAGCAACCTGAGCCACACTCAGATTCCGACGCAAGCGAGCCAACTTAATCTGCTCACCTACAATTTGCATCTTCTGCTCCAATTTTCGGGGCAACTTTGTACCCATTGTATTCTTTGCCATAGTCAACCTATCATATAATATGCAAATGTAATACTTTTTATTTATTTAATGATGTGTTGTACATAGAAAAATGCACGTCTTGGCATAATTAACCATATACATAATCTATTTTGAGCAAAAACTTCCAAAAACTAAATGCTATAATGTTGTTTGTAAGCACCATATGCACCTATTGACAAACAATATGTTATTCGTTACAAACAATGCAAATTGTATTTCATACACTCATCATATCAAAGAACTATTTTGCTCGCCAAAAGAAAAAGACTTGACTCGACCTCCCAACTTGACTTTAATGACCGTCATTATATACACGGGCAATAAAGTTAAGTCAAGCAAAGGGAAGAAAAGGGAAAAGGCTTCAACCAATTTTTACTCTTTTGGTCAGCAAATATTATCCATGAGAATATCTTGCATTTAGTTGACATTCTTGGCGAAAACATCACGGAATTTTATACCTTTGTAGTCGGATAGAAGATAAGTGAACTTCATTGAGGATACAATATTTCCTCATGGTTCTGATTCATTGAGAAAAGAGTGTAAAACAGCCTCAAAAACAAGTCTCAGAGGTCTCAAAAACAACTTTTCTACCGATTAAATTGCAACAATCTATCATTCAAGCAGCTATGTATGCTGCATCGGCAAATAATTTGCCTAAGTATCACATATCAAACAAGTAAATCTAACATATCACAAATATCAAACTTTCAACTACATTTTTTAATTAAACTATTCTTAATTTAAGAATTTCAAATACGGAACGGGCCACAAATAGATCTAATTTTCAACATTTTATACAAACAGGGATTCTCGAGAAAAAATCTTATATTTACAAATATTGCATTTTCAGACTGAATAATGGCATTGTAAAATATTTTTCTCTCGACAGCACCATTTCACGAAAAATAACTATATTTACGACATCAATACGATAACAAACCCGTATTTTACCCGCATGAAAAACGGCATTACATCCAATAATTCTTACTCGCTGATCGTCGGACTTTCGGTTTCGATGATGGGTATGATGATGTCGATGCGCAGGTGTAAATGCCGGGTGTAAGATTCGTCGTACGTGTATCTCTTAAATCCGGCTGGTTCAGCCGGATTTTTTTGTTTGTAACAATCCCGAAAACATAAATCAACTTTCAAAACCATGAAAAAACAGAATCTCCGTTTCGAAACCCTGCAAGTACATGCAGGCCAACAGGCCGATCCCGCGACCGGATCGTGCGCCGTCCCCATCCACCAGACGGTGGCCTACACCTTCGAAAGTGCGGAAAAGAGCGCCGCCGTTTTCGCCCTCACGGAACCGGGGTACATCTACACCCGCCTGAACAACCCCACGACCGCCGTTTTCGAAGAGCGCATCGCCGCCCTCGAAGGAGGTACCGGAGCCGTTGCGACGGCATCGGGCATGGCCGCCCAAATGCTCGCCATCACGAACATCGCCCAGGCAGGCGATAATATCGTAAGCACCTCCTACCTCTACGGCGGAACGACCAACCAGTTCAAATACACGCTCCGCCGACTCGGCATCGAGGTCCGTTTCGCACAAGGGGACGACCCGAAGAGCATCTCGACACTCATCGACGACCGTACGCGGGCCATCTACATCGAAACGATCGGCAACCCGGCCTTCAATATCCCCGATTTCGAGGCGATCGCCGAAATCGGCCGCAAACACGGCATCGCGGTAATCGCCGACAATACGTTCGGAGCCGGCGGCTACCTTTGCCAGCCGATCAAATGGGGCGCCAATGTCGTGCTGCACGCAGCGACCAAATGGATCGGAGGTCACGGCAACAGCATGGGCGGCGTGGCTATCGACGGCGGCAACTTCGATTGGGGCAACGGCCGCTACCCCTTGATCAGCGAACCCTCGGAAGGGTATCACGGATTCAACTTCTGGGAAAACTGCGGCGACCAGGCTTTCGCCGTACGGGCACGGTGCGAAGTGCTGCGCGACACGGGCGCCTGCCAGAGTCCGTTCAACTCCTTCCTGCTGCTGCAAGGACTCGAAACCCTCTCGCTGCGCGTACAGCGATCGGTGGACAATGCGCTCGAAATGGCCCAATGGCTCGAGAAGCACCCCAAGATCGAGAGCGTAAACTATCCCGGTTTGAAGAGCAGTCCTTTCCACGATTTGGCCAAGAAGTACCTGACCAACGGTTTCGGCGGCGTACTGACCTTCCGCGTCAAAGGGTCGGCCGAGCAAGCTTCCTCGCTGCTCAACCACCTGGAGATCATCAGCCACCTGGCCAACGTGGGCGACACCCGGAGTCTCTTGGTACACCCCGCTTCGACGACGCACTCCCAGCTCAACGAACGCGAACTGGTCGCTTCGGGCGTTTATCCCAACATGCTGCGCTTCTCGCTGGGCATCGAACACATCGACGACCTGAAAGAAGAGATCGGCAACGCATTAAAACGACTGTAAACACAATGAATATATACCGTCATAACCAACCTTTCGAATTGGAGCGGGGAGGCATTCTGCCCGAACTGACGATCGCATTCAGCACCTACGGGAAACTGAATGCGGCCCACGACAATGTCATCTGGGTCTGCCACGCCCTGACCGCCGATTCGGACGTGGCCTCGTGGTGGCCGCACACGGTCGAGGCGGGCAAATTCCTCGACCCCGCCGAGCATTTCATCATCTGCGCCAACATCCTCGGCTCGCACTACGGCACGACCGGGCCGCTGCACGTCAATCCGGCGACCGGACGCCCCTATTACAAGGATTTCCCCGAACTGACGATCCGCGACATGGTACGGGCCCACCGGCTGTTGGCCGACATTCTGGGCATTCACCGCATCCACACCTTGGTCGGCAGCTCCGTCGGCGGCTTTCAGGCGGTCGAATGGGCCGTCCAGGAGCCCGAGCGGATCGGCAAGCTGGTCCTGATCGCCACGGCTGCCAAAGCGTCGCCCTGGAGCATCGCCATCGACGAAACGCAGCGCATGGCCATCGAAGCCGACTCGACCTTCGGGGAACCTTACGCCACCGCCGGCATGAAGGGACTCGCGGCGGCGAGGGCTATCGGGCTGCTCTCTTACCGGGGGCCGGAAGGCTACGACCTCTCGCAGCAGGACGAGAGCGACGACTTCTCCTCTCACCGGGCCTGCACCTACCAGCAGTACCAAGGAGAAAAGCTCTGCCGGCGTTATAATGCCTACTCCTATTACAAGATCCTCAACGCTTTCGACACGCACGACGTCGGCTACCAGCGCGGAGGCGTGGCAGCGGCGCTGCAACGAATCACGGCCGAATGTCTGGTCGTCGGCATTTCGACCGATATCATCTTCACCGTGCCCGAAATGCAGGCGCTGCACCGGATGCTGCCGCGCAGCACCTACCATCAGATCGACTCCCCGTTCGGACACGACGGGTTTCTGGTCGAGCACGAACAACTGAACCGAATCCTCAACCCTTTCATCCATCCAACCCATGAATAAGATCAAAATCGGCCTTTTCGGCTTCGGCGTAGTCGGACAAGGCATCTTCCAGGTACTCAGCAAATCCCGCAACGCCCATGCGGAAATCGTCAAGATCTGCGTGCGGTCGAACAAACCCCGCAGCATCGACGCGTCCTATTTCACGACCGATCCGGAAGTGATCCTCTCCAATCCGGAGATCGACCTGATCGTGGAGGTGATCGACGATGCGGCGGCCTCCTACAAAATCGTCAAGGCGGCCCTCCAGAAAGGCATCCCCGTCGTTTCGGGCAACAAGGCCATGCTCGCCCGCCACCTGCCGGAGCTGATCGACCTGCAAAAGAAACACAATGTGGCACTGCTGTACGACGCCTCGTCGTGCGGCTCGATCCCCGTGATCCGCAACCTCGAGGAGTACTACGACAACGACCTGCTGCCGGATCTTCACCTACGGCATCTCGACTATCCACGACTCGGACATCCGGTACGCCCGCGAAAAAGGGGTCAAGATCAAACTGGTCGCCCAAGTGGTCAAGGTCAGCGACCGGAAGTTCACGATGTTCGTCATGCCCGAATTCGTCACCCCCGGCAAATACATCTACAGCGTCGATGACGAATACAACGGCGTGGTGATCCGGGGCGAATGCTACGACCGCCAGTTCATGTTCGGCAAGGGCGCCGGCAGCCTGCCTACCGCCTCGTCGATCCTGAGCGACATCATGGCCCGTCAGCACGACTACCGGTACGAATACAAGAAACAGCACTACCTCGACCGTCCGGAGTACACGACCGACGTGGAGCTGAAAGTTTATGTGCGATACACGGAAACCGACGTACTGAAAATCCTCCACTTCGACCGCATCACCGAGCAATATCGGGGCGAGGACGGCAATTACGTGATCGGCTACATCCGCCTTTCGGAGCTGCTCGCCAAGCGGGAAGTACTGCGGGGCAAGGACGTTTTCATGGCCGATTTCCAGAGCTTCTTCCAAGAGCTGGATCGTTAGAGCCAAAAGACAGGCCGCCATCGAACGAACGCCTCCCGAATTTCAGATTCGGGAGGCGTTCGTTTTTCAGAGCCACAAACTATTTACTCGAACGGGACCATCGCCTCCGCCGCATCGTAATCGGCATTGGTGAAGACATAAGTCCAACGCTCTTTAGGTTGACGACCGTTACCCCTCAAATCCTCGAATACATAATTATCATCGATCGAAGGGTCGTAATGTGCGTCGTAATTCGGAGGGTACGACCGACCGTCGTCCTGGTAATAACGGACACCATAAGTGAATCCAAGCCTCCCATCGTCGAAAATAATCGTCATTTTCCAAATGTAACTTGAAGGAACGGGGCAAACACCCATACCATTATCCATCGCAGTAAAACTTTCTCCAGGCAGTATCACTTCATTTTTGAACTCACACCCTAAATCGGATTCTACGAAAAGAGTGATCTTATGATCGCTGTCGTTGACCCACACAAAATAACTGATTGCATTGTAATCGGTATTGCAACCTGCCGGAGTCCCTGCGGTAAATATCGCCGACAACGCAAAAAATAAGAATTTCCTCATAAACCCATTTTTATATATAACCGTTACGTTGAAGCCAGCTACGCTCGTAAAAAAGAAATTCATTTATTTGATTTTCTGTAAAATATGACCCTGTATACTTACGAAGTGCACTTTCAAAATCATTCCAGGTTCTATAGGCTCCAAACAAATTCACCACGAATTGAGGCATCTTAATTTGATCGTAGCAGCGAGAAGGATAGCCAACACCCTGGTTGTAATCATCCACCAAATCGACAAACAAAGGAGTATAATAATTATTGGTTGTATTTTGATAATCCCATTCTTGCCTTGCTTGACCTGTTATATCCGAGTTTAGAGATGTTTTTTTCCAACCCTGATTTAAATAATATGCTTCTCCCATATGCCATCCGGCATAAGAAGCATAACTTTCGAGCAATATATTCCAAGTACCATCGTACGCACTGAATGTGCCGCCACGCAAATGAAATTGACAATAATGTCCCAATTCATGCAAAGTGGTTCCTATTAGTCTCGGATGATTATTCCTGTTACAATTGCCAACTTGTATAAAAGGCATTCTCCCCACAGAAGTCGGCCAATAATTAAATCGGCCTTGCCACCCACCAGGATCAACGGCTAATGCAACTATTGATATTCTGTTATTAACAAAAGTAGAAATTATAAAATCGTGTTCGCCATAATGATAAAAATTGACTGCACGATGAATTTCGTAGCGGGGATCCGGAGCCGAAGAAGAGTTAATATTAAAGTTCAAATCTTTACCACTTCTTAATTCTCCATAAATTCCCTTTATTTCCTCTATCCGTCCTCCTTCCTCAGAACCCTTGACAATCGTCCATTTTTCGTGCTGAAAAACAAAACTTACCGTTGCCTGGTTGTCGATCAATTTATTGTTGATAGCATAATATCCAGTTTTGTCTGTATAAACCTCCTCAATATTCGAACCCAGTGTAAAACGGATTTTTAGATTCTCTAGCGGTACATAACGCTTTAAATGAGTATCGTAACATAGTACTTTTCCGCGCGGGAATCCACCTGGTAAATGTCTCTCTTCATCTAAAGCCAAAGCAATGGCTTCTTGCTCCAAAATTTGTATTGCCTCCGCACTCAATCCATTCTCACCAAGAGTAATATATTTAGGGAGGAAAACTTCATAAAGGATTTCAAAATCCATTTCAACAGGGAACGTTTTTTCGACAGGCCAAACGGCATATAATACAGGCAATATAATTGTCACAGGCTCCACTGGTCCATCCTTAATCATACCGCCCTCGTAAGTCACAGAATAACGCCTCTCCTCATCTTCCTCGCAAAACTGTGTCCGGGATTTCGAAAACACAAGACTCTGGGTCGCCTCATCAGGTAATGACGTATAATTGAAAGGCGTATACGCGATCTTGATCTGCTCGTCCAGTTCAAGGCTTCGTTGTTCCTCTTCCGTTTTTGGAAAAATTTTCAAGGCATAGTGGGTAGCTTTCAGTTTCAACTGCGTTTTGGCAGTTGCTGAGAATTCTTTTCGCACACTCCGCGCGCTTGCTGCAAACTCATCAGATGCCCTGACAATTTTCGATTCACCCGATACTATATTGTCGTACGCCTGCTGAAAGTTCTCAAGCCTGTACGGATCATTCTGCGGCCGGATCCAAGACTGTGTCTCTATGATACACCGCATCCGCCAACTCAATTTCGGTCGTAACAGTAGCTAACATTTGTTTCGGCGAAATTTCGTCCAACAAATCTTCTTCATAATTAGCACAACCATAAGTGCCGATTAACAAGATACCACCAATTAAAATATATAGTAATAATTTTTTCATAAGCATAATATTTAGGATTAGATGGTCAAAACATAAATGCCGTTCATGTGTATTGCAATATATTATATAAAATTTGAAAATCAAAATTATCCGAAAATAATATTTACTCTCTTTTTTATACTTATTTGTTTGTGAACATACGGGTAATAACCTATCTTTGCGACGGAAATTTCGTTTAACATTCTATTATTCCGACATGCCTCTTACCAATAACGTAATGATTGTCAGACACAAGTTGCTGACCAATCTCATCAAATTGTGGAAAGACAACCAGCTCGTCGAGCGAATCGACCGCTTGCCGATCGAATTGAGTCCCCGTACCTCACGGGTTTTGGGTCGCTGCTGCGTACACAAGGAGCGCGCCGTGTGGAAATACAAATCTTTCCCGCTGATGGGTTTCGACATGTCCGACGAAACCGACGAACTCACCCCGCTGTCCGAATATGCCCGCAAAGCCCTGGAGCGCAAAGGGCAGCAGCAGAAAGACAATATTCTCTGCGTAATCGACGAAGCCTGCTCGTCGTGCGTGCAGACCAACTACGAGATCACCAACCTCTGCAAAGGTTGCGTGGCCCGGGCCTGTGCCACCAACTGCCCGAAAAACGCCATCGAATTCAATCGTGCCGGCAAAGCGGTCATCAACCACGATCTCTGCATCAGTTGCGGCATCTGCCACAGCAACTGCCCCTACCATGCCATCGTCTATATGCCCGTACCGTGCGAAGAGGCCTGCCCCGTAAAGGCGATTACCAAGGACGAACGCGGCGTGGAGCATATCGATGAGAGCAAATGCATCTACTGCGGCAAGTGCATCAACAGTTGTCCGTTCGGAGCGATCTTCGAAATTTCGCAGGTGTTCGACGTGCTGCAGCGTCTGCGCGAAGGAGAAAAGATGGTCGCCGTCGTCGCTCCGGCCATTCTCGGACAATACAACGCCCCCACGGAAAAAGTATATGGCGCGATTAAGGCCATCGGTTTCGAGGACGTGATCGAAGTAGCGCAGGGCGCCATGGAAACCATCCGCAATGAAGGTGCGGAACTCGAAGAGAAAATTGAGGAGGGACAGGCGTTCATGACCACCTCCTGCTGTCCTTCGTGGGTCGAACTGGCCAACAAGCATATCCCCGAGATGAAGCCCTTCATTTCGAGCACCGGATCGCCGATGTATTACGCCGCGCGGATCGCCAAGGAGAAACACCCCGACGCGCAAGTGGTCTTCATCGGCCCGTGCGTAGCCAAACGCAAGGAGGCACGCCGCGACGAATGCGTCGATTTCGTGATGACCTTCGAGGAGATCAACTCCATTTTCGACGGCCTGGGTATCGAAGTCGCAACCACCGATCCGTTCCCCATTCCGTTCGTTTCGACCCGGGCCGCCCACGGCTTCGCACAGGCCGGAGGCGTGATGGGCGCCGTACAGCTCTTCCTGACGGACAACAACCGGCCGCAGGTCGAAGGCATCCAGGTCTCCAACCTGAACAAGAAAAACGTATCCCTGCTCCGCGCCTATGCCAAATCGGGCAAAGCCCCGGCCAAGTTCATCGAGGTCATGGCCTGCGAAGGCGGATGTATCACGGGTCCCAGCACCCACAACCTGCACGATGCCGGTAAACGGCAATTCGCGAAGGAACTGGCTAAACGCTAAATCCGACGGGGCTATGAAAGAGCTCGTCGATCAGTTGAAACGCAACCGCACCCTTTCCCCGGAAGAGTTGCGCCTTCTGCTGACCGATGCGTCCCCCGAAGAGAGAGAATACCTGCACAGGGCGGCCCGCGAGGTCGCCCGTGTGCATTTCGGAAACGGAGTTTTCGTTCGGGGGCTGATCGAAATCAGCAATTACTGCCGCAACGACTGCCGCTACTGCGGCATTCGACGCAGCAATCGTCTGGCAGAACGCTACCGTCTGACCCCGGAAACCGTACTGGCCTGCTGCGAAGAGGGCTACCGGCTGGGATTCCGGACATTCGTACTTCAGAGCGGAGAAGACCCGGCTCTGAACGACGAACTGCTGACCGGATTGATCCGGGAGATGCGTCGCCGCTGGCCCGACTGCGCCATCACCCTCTCGCTGGGGGAACGGACAGAAGCCTCCTACCGGGCGTTGTTCGAAGCGGGCGCGAACCGTTACCTGCTGCGGCATGAAACGATCACTCCCGATCACTATCGTTGGCTCCATCCCGTCCGGATGTCCCTCGATCACCGCATCGAATGCCTGCACACCCTCAAAAAGATCGGCTACCAGACCGGTACGGGCATCATGGTCGGCAGCCCGGGACAAACGGTGGACGATCTGGTCCGGGATCTGCTTTTCATCCGGGAGTTCGAACCCCAGATGATCGGTATCGGACCTTTCATCCCGCACCGCGACACCCCCTTCGGCCACGAACCGGCCGGAAGCGTCGAACGAACGCTCACCCTGCTGTCGATTCTGCGGCTGATGCGTCCCGCAGCACTGATCCCTTCGACCACCGCGCTCGCCACCCTCTCGGGCGACGGCCGGATGCGGGGTATTTTGGCCGGTGCCAACGTGGTGATGCCCAACCTTTCGCCGCCGGACGAACGGTCGAAATACAACCTCTACGACGGCAAGGCCGCCTTCGGTGCCGAAGCTGCCGAAGGATTGGCCGCTCTGGAGCGGGAGCTCAACGAAATCGGCCGCCACATCTCGTGGAGCCGGGGAGATTATCAAGAATAGCTTATAAAAACACAAAGATATGTACCAAGTCGCATCCTCCAAGGCGGAGGAGTTCATCCATGACGGAGAAATCGTCGAAACGCTGGCTTACGCCCGCGAAAATCGTGCGAACCGCCCCCTGATCGAGGCGATCCTGCAAAAAGCGGCCGAAGGCAAAGGGGTCACGCACCGCGAAGCGGCCGTGCTGCTCGAGTGCGAACTCGAAGACCTGAACCAACGCATGTTCACGCTGGCCAAACAGATCAAGGAGAAAATCTACGGCAACCGTATCGTAATGTTCGCGCCGCTCTATCTGTCGAACTACTGCATCAACGGCTGCGTATATTGCCCGTACCACCAGAAAAACAAAACCATTCCGCGCCGCAAGCTCACCCAGGAGGAAATCCGCCGCGAGGTAATCGCCCTGCAGGATATGGGTCACAAGCGTTTAGCGCTGGAGGCGGGCGAAGATCCGCGCAACAATCCGATCGAGTACATTCTCGAATCAATCAAGACCATCTACTCCGTACATCACAAGAACGGAGCGATTCGCCGCGTGAACGTGAATATCGCGGCTACGACGGTCGAGAACTACCGCAAGCTGCGCGATGCAGGCATCGGCACCTACATTCTCTTTCAGGAGACCTACAACAAAACCGCTTACGAAGCGCTCCACCCCACCGGTCCGAAGAGCGACTACGCCTACCACACCGAAGCGATGGACCGCGCGATGGAAGGCGGCATCGACGACGTAGGCATCGGTGTACTGTTCGGTCTGAACACCTACCGGTACGATTTCACGGGACTGCTCATGCACGCCGAGCACCTCGAAGCCCGCTTCGGCGTCGGCCCCCACACCATCAGCGTACCCCGCATCTGCCCGGCGGACGACATCGACACCAAGGACTTCCCGGATGCCATTTCGGACGAGATCTTCCGCAAGATCGTAGCCGTGATCCGCATCGCCGTCCCCTATACTGGCATGATTATCTCGACCCGCGAATCGCAGCGCTCGCGCGAACAGGTGCTGGAAATCGGCATTTCACAGATCAGCGGCGGCTCGCGCACCAGCGTCGGCGGCTACGCCGAAACGACGCATGCCGAGCAAGATTCCGCACAATTCGACGTGAGCGACCACCGTACGCTGGACGAAGTGGTGCGCTGGCTGCTGGAACTGGGCTACGTGCCGAGCTTCTGCACGGCCTGCTACCGCGAAGGCCGCACGGGCGACCGCTTCATGTCGCTGGTGAAAACCGGAAAGATCGCCGACTGCTGCACGCCCAACGCCCTGATGACCCTCAAGGAGTACCTCGAAGACTACGCATCGCCCGAAACCCGGGCCTTGGGTGAAAAGATGATTTCGAAAGAGGTTCCGATGCTCCTCAACGAACGTGTGCGCCGCATCACGGAGAAGAATCTCGCAGCGATCGCCGAGGGTAAACGGGACTTCCGTTTCTAAAAATTTTCGCACGATGAACGAGCAAACTCCCCGCGCCGAACGGCTGCATATCGCTTTCTACGGGCGGCGCAACAGCGGCAAGTCGTCGCTGATCAACGCCCTCACGGGCCAACAGAGCGCCGTCGTTTCCGCGACGCCGGGCACGACGACCGACCCCGTACTCAAGACGATGGAGATACACGGGCTGGGACCTTGCGTACTGATCGACACGCCGGGGTTCGACGACGAAGGCGACCTCGGAGCGCTGCGTGTGCAGCAAAGCCGCAAGATGCTGGACAAGACCGACCTGGCCGTCTTGCTCCTCTCCGGAGCCGTGCCGCAGAACGACGAAATCGAATGGTTCCGGCTCCTCGAAGCCCGTCATATTCCGATCGTAGTCGTCCGCAGCAAGGCCGACTTGTTTACAGGTATGTCCGATGCGGAAGCCGAAGCGCTTTTCGGACAACGGCCGCTCCGGGTCAGCGCCTCGGACAGAACGGGACTCGACGCCCTGCGCGAAGCCCTGATCCGCAACCTGCCCGAAGACTACAACCAGCCCGAAATCACAGGCAGCCTCGCCTCGACAGGCGACGTGGTGATGCTCGTTATGCCGCAGGATATCCAGGCCCCCAAGGGACGCCTCATCCTGCCGCAAGTCCAGACGATCCGCGAGCTGCTCGATAAGAAGTGCCGCGTGGTCTGCTGTACCACCGACCAGATCGAAGGCACGCTCTCGTCGCTGGCCGCACCGCCGAAACTGATTATCACCGACTCGCAGGTTTTCTCGACTGTCTATGCGCAGAAGCCCGCCGCAAGCCTGCTAACTTCGTTCTCGGTGCTCTTCGCCCGTTACAAGGGCGACATCGACTACTTCGTGGAGAGCGCGGCAGCCATCGGGCAGCTCCGCGAAGACTCCCGCGTGCTGATCGCCGAAGCCTGCACGCACGCTCCGGTGGGCGAAGACATCGGCCGGGTCAAAATTCCGGCGATGCTCCGCAAACGGATCGGACCCGCACTGCGGGTCGATGTGGTTGCCGGCACGGACTTTCCCGCCGACCTCACGCCCTACGACCTGGTAATCCACTGCGGCGCCTGTATGTTCAACCGGCGCCACGTATTGAGCCGCGTCGCCCAGGCCCGCGCCCAGCACGTCCCGATGACCAACTACGGCGTGGCGATCGCTTACCTGCAAGGGATTCTCGACAAGATCGAATATTAACCCCAAAAACACATATCCAAAAGAGTGGGCCGTCCGACAACTGGACGGCCCACTCTTTATCAAAAACCGAAACTATTCCGGCAAATACTATTTCGCCTCCGACGGGAAATACTTCATATACTGTACGCGCTGGAACATGGCCGAAGTGTCGTTCTTGAAATTCAGACGCCCCCGGAACTCATCGAGCGAACCGAAACCCTGCCGCTCGGACCAACGGTCGATGTACTCGTTCATTTCGGCAATGACTTCGAATCCCTTCTGGTGGATCGCCGTGCAGACCTGCACTGCCTCGGCTCCGCACAAAAGCGCTTTGACCGCAGCCTCGCCATCGTGCACGCCCGTCGAAACAGAAAGGTCCAACTGCGGCAACACGGCCGAACAGATCGCCACCATACGCAGGACGTTGCGCAATTCCGTCGGCTCGCTGTAAGGCGAACTCTCTACGAAAGTCATCCGCTCGACATCCACGTCCGGCTCGAAGAAACGGTTGAAAAAGACTACGCCCCGGGCCCCGTGACCGAGCAAAGCGCTCGACAAGGCGAAGACATTGGTCAGGCGCATGGGCAGTTTCACCGAAACGGGAATCTTCACCGCACCGGCCACCCGACCGACGATCTCCGCATAGTTCAACTCCAGTTCGCGAGCCTGGGCATGAATGTCCGTAGATTGGATGAAAATATTAAGCTCCAACGCGGAAGCACCGGCATCGGCCATCGCCGTAGCGTATTCGATCCAATCGCCTTTATCGACCACGCAATTGATGCTGGCGATTACCGGAAGCTCCGTCTTCGACCGCGCCTCCTGCACCAACCGGAGAAATCCGGCCTTGTAATCCTCGCCCAGATAACGCTGCAAATAAACCTCCGCATCGCCGTAAGCCGAATCGGATACGGTGTCCAGCGCAGCCGCATGGTGCAGGATCTGCTCCTCGAATATGGATTTGAGCACTACGGCACCGGCACCGCTCGCAGCGCACTGCTCGACGCTCTTGACATTGGAGGTATAGGGAGAACTGCTGACAATGATCGGACTCGGAAGATCCAGCCCCAGGTATTTTGCTCGCATCGTTTCTATGGATTTTTATGGTTTATTTTTCGAAAAATACGTAAAATTATGATTTTGTGCAAAAAGTTACCCAATCAATTTGAAATAGCGACTCTATCGGGGTAATCCATACAGGCGGTAGATTCTTCTCAAAATACTAACAGACAGGGCTTCCCGGAATCCCAACGTTCGAACACCTGCTTTTAGCCCTACGCAGCGCGTAACATCAATGCGAATTTACCGTTTGAATACTTCAAGCCTGTAAAACAACGACTTCAACTGTTGCACTCATGGCTCGCACGGCCAGCCTACACTTGCATAAAACCGCAAAGAAAAAACAAAAAGGAGTCGCACAAACTGTGCAACTCCCTGACTTTCAAGTGGACCCAGAGGGGCATGATCCCACGACCTTCGGATTATGAGTCCGCTGCTCTAACCGACTGAGCTATGGGTCCTTTTGCATCCGGGAAAATCCGAATACGGACACAAAAATAGGAATTTCGACCGGATTCACAAAATAAAAACCCATTTTTTCATTTCGAGACGCCAGCACAAACCCGTTTCGCTCAAATCGATTCCCTGTTTTACGCCCCTGCATCGCAAGAAAAACAGCCGCACCGGAATTTTCCGCAACAACTAACCGACCCGATCGCAAGATTTTTCTTCGGAAAATTAGCTAACTGGAAAAAATTTACTACCTTTGCTCCGCTTAAGCATCTAATTACAAACAAAACAAACGAAATGAAAAAAGGTATTCATCCCGAAAATTATCGTTTAGTGGCATTCAAAGACATGTCGAATGACCACGTGTTTTTGTGCAGGTCCGCCGTTTCGACAAAAGAAACCATCGAAGTGAACGGCGAAACCTATCCCGTGTATAAGATGGAAATTTCCAACACCTCTCACCCGTTCTACACCGGTA
>PPYE01320909.1_pt1 | contig 14308 bp, 8 predicted proteins | sample 1559881 | NCBI WGS metagenome assembly PPYE01 (sample SAMN08240022, study PRJNA423297) | Human gut metagenome, whole genome shotgun sequencing project.
AGTTCCTGCGAACCTCAGAAAAGGAAACCGTTCACGATCCCTCCCCTGCCAGGCTCCGCCTCTCCGCAAGTACTGGGGCGTAGCTCTTCAATAAAAAAACCGCCCCATCAGCCCAAGGCCAATGAAGCGGTCTCCAATTTACTTTTTGTCGTTCTTTTCTTTTTTCCCTTTTTTGAACCTGTCCATAAATTTCTTCTTCTTCGGTGCAACCGGAACCGCACCGCCGCGAATGCTCTTGATCTCGGTTATGTAGATACCGCTCACTACGACCTTAGCCTCCGTCTTGACTGGAAGAACATCGAATACCTTCGCATCTGCGATCAGCGTCATGACCTTCGGACCAATCTTGGCCTTTACGATCGGTACCTTCGCACGCCTCATGTACTTCGGCGTCTGCTCGTAAACGATCTTTGGAAGTCCGGCGTCCTTCAGCTTCATCTTTTTCTTGTCGATGACCAGCATGGATACGGTCTGTGCTGCCGCTTCCAGAGCCTGCTGCTGTTCAACCTGGCGTTTTTCCAGCTTTCTTCCGAGAAAATAGAGAACAGCCAGTACTACCACTAAGATGAGAAGAATCACCAGTAATACGTTTAAAAATGTGCTCACGGGGAATACCTCCAATAGTTCATTTTGTAAATAAAGTCTATCTGTAATAGTATAGCATTATATTATGGAAAGTGCAAGCAAAAAATGCTTGACACCTTGACAGGGCTATGATATTATGGAATGTGCACTATTGTGGCATCATGTGCCTTGAGGGACATTTATGCCCAAAAACAGAACCAATAGAAAGAAAACAGGGGTGAAACGTCAATGGAAAAAAGCAGAATGCGTCCGGTCCCAGCCGGTAAAAGCCTGAGAATGAGCTTCTCGAGACAGAAAGAAGTCCTTGAGATGCCTAACCTGATCGAGATTCAGAAGAATTCCTATCAGTGGTTCCTTGATGAGGGATTGAAGGAAGTCTTCGAAGATATCTCTCCGATCGCAGACTTTGCGGGTCACTTGAGTCTGGAATTTGTTGACTTTACATTATGTAAAGACGACATCAAGTATACCATAGAAGAATGCAAGGAAAGAGATGCAACTTACGCAGCTCCTTTAAAAGTCAAGGTAAGGCTTTGCAATAAAGATAAAGATGAGATTAATGAACATGAGATCTTCATGGGTGATCTTCCGCTTATGACAGATACCGGTTCCTTCGTCATTAACGGTGCCGAACGTGTTATTGTCAGCCAGTTAGTACGTTCCCCAGGTATATATTATGGTATCGGACATGACAAGGTAGGTAAGGAGCTCTATACCTGTACAGTAATTCCTAACCGAGGTGCGTGGCTGGAGTATGAGACAGACTCCAACGACATTTTCTACGTACGTGTAGACAGAACCAGAAAGGTTCCGGTTACCGTGCTGATCCGTGCCCTTGGTTTCGGAACGAATGCCGAGATATTAGAGCTGTTTGGCGAGGAGCCAAAGCTTTTAGCCAGCTTCGGTAAGGATACGTCCGATAATTACCAGGATGGCTTATTAGAGTTATATAAGAAGATCCGCCCAGGTGAACCTTTATCTGTTGATAGTGCAGAAAGTTTATTAAACAGTATGTTCTTTGACCCGAGAAGATATGATCTTGCAAAGGTCGGAAGATATAAATTTAATAAGAAACTTCATTTCAAGAACCGTATCGTGGGCCACGTGCTTTCAGAGGATGTGGTGGATACCACAACCGGCGAGATTCTGGCGACTGCCGGCACGACTGTAGACAAGCAGCTTGCCGTAGATATCCAGAACGCAGCCGTACCTTACGTATGGGTGGAAGGCCTGGAGCGCAAGCAGAAAGTCTTATCCAACTTAATGGTAGATTTAGGCGCTTACGTATCCTTCGATCCGAAGGACGCAGGTGTTACGGAGTTAGTATTCTATCCGGTACTTGAAAAAATTCTGGAAGATGTTGGCACAGAAGACGAAGAAGTATTAAAGAGCGCGATTCACAGAAGTTTGGGCGAACTCATTCCGAAGCATGTCACAAAAGAAGATATTCTGGCATCCATCAACTACAACATGCATTTAGAGCAGCAGGTAGGTAATGCCGACGATATCGACCATTTAGGAAACCGTAGAATCCGTGCGGTCGGCGAGCTGCTGCAGAACCAGTACCGGATCGGTCTTTCCAGAATGGAACGTGTGGTTCGTGAGAGAATGACAACACAGGATATGGAGGGTATTACTCCCCAGTCCTTAATCAACATTAAACCGGTAACTGCGGCTGTAAAGGAATTCTTTGGAAGTTCCCAGCTGTCCCAGTTTATGGATCAGAACAACCCGCTGGCTGAGCTGACTCATAAGAGACGTTTATCCGCATTGGGACCTGGCGGTCTGTCAAGAGACCGTGCCGGATTCGAGGTTCGAGACGTACACTACACCCATTACGGACGTATGTGCCCGATCGAGACCCCTGAAGGTCCTAACATCGGTCTGATCAACTCCCTGGCTACTTATGCGAGGGTAAACCAGTATGGATTTGTGGAAGCGCCTTACCGTCTTGTAGACAAGAGCGAACCGGCCAATCCGATCGTTACCGACGAGGTCGTTTATCTGACTGCCGATGAAGAAGATAACTTCGTTGTCGCACAGGCGAACGAACCGCTGGATGAAGAAGGCCATTTTATTCATAAGAATATTTCCGGACGTTTCCGCGAGGAGACATCCGAATTCCAGAGAAAGAGCATCGATTTGATGGACGTTTCCCCGAAGATGGTATTCTCCGTGGCGACAGCCATGATTCCTTTCCTGGAGAACGATGATGCCAACCGTGCGCTGATGGGATCCAACATGCAGCGTCAGGCCGTGCCGCTGCTGACAACGGAAGCGCCTGTAGTTGGAACCGGTATGGAAGCCAAGGCAGCCGTTGACTCGGGTGTCTGCGTTGTGGCGAGAAATGCCGGTGTGGTAGAGCGTTCCGCTTCCAATGAGATCATCATCAAGAGAGATGCTGACGGCGGAAGAGACGTTTACCATCTGACCAAATTCAAGAGAAGCAACCAGAGCAACTGCTACAACCAGAAGCCGATTGTATATAAGAATAATCATGTGGAAAAGGGAGAGGTCATCGCTGACGGCCCGTCCACACAGAATGGTGAGATCGCTCTTGGCAAGAACCCGCTCATCGGATTCATGACCTGGGAAGGCTACAACTACGAGGATGCCGTTCTGCTCAGTGAAAGACTCGTTCAGGAGGATGTTTACACCTCCGTTCATATTGAGGAATACGAGGCGGAAGCCCGTGATACCAAGCTGGGACCGGAAGAGATCACCCGTGACGTTCCTGGTGTCGGTGAAGATGCGTTAAAGGATCTGGATGAGAGAGGTATCATCCGAATCGGTGCGGAAGTCCGTGCCGGAGATATCCTGGTCGGAAAGGTTACTCCAAAGGGAGAGACCGAGCTGACAGCCGAGGAAAGACTGCTTCGTGCAATCTTCGGTGAGAAGGCGAGAGAAGTCCGTGACACCTCCTTAAAGGTACCGCACGGCGCCTACGGTATTATCGTGGATGCCAAGGTATTTACCAGGGAGAATGGTGACGAGCTGTCCCCAGGCGTGAACCAGACAGTCCGTATCTACATTGCCCAGAAGAGAAAGATCTCTGTTGGTGATAAGATGGCCGGCCGTCATGGTAACAAGGGTGTTGTTTCCCGTGTACTTCCGGTTGAGGATATGCCGTTCCTGCCGAATGGCCGTCCGCTGGATATCGTTTTGAACCCTCTGGGCGTACCTTCCCGTATGAATATCGGGCAGGTTCTGGAGATTCACTTAAGTCTTGCGGCCAGAGCCCTTGGATTTAACATTGCAACACCTGTATTCGACGGCGCAAACGAGATCGATATCATGGATACCCTCGATGTTGCCAATGACTACGTCAACATGACCTGGGAAGAATTCCAGGATAAATATAATGACATTTTGAAGCCCGATGTAATTGAGTATCTGGGTGATCATCTGGATCACAGAGAACTGTGGAAGGGTGTACCGCTCAGCCGTGACGGTAAAGTAAGACTCCGCGACGGACGTACCGGTGAGTATTTCGACAGTGCGGTTACGATCGGACACATGCATTATCTGAAGCTGCATCATCTGGTTGACGATAAGATTCATGCCCGTTCTACAGGACCATACTCCCTGGTTACACAGCAGCCTCTGGGTGGTAAAGCCCAGTTCGGCGGTCAGCGTTTCGGAGAGATGGAGGTTTGGGCTCTCGAGGCGTACGGCGCATCCTACACACTGCAGGAAATCATGACGGTGAAGTCGGATGATGTGGTAGGCCGTGTGAAGACGTATGAAGCGATTATCAAGGGCGAGAACATTCCTGAGCCGGGTATTCCGGAATCCTTCAAGGTACTGCTTAAAGAGCTTCAGTCACTGGCTCTCGATGTACGTGTACTGCGAGATGATAATACCGAGGTACAGATTGCAGAGGCAATGGATTACGAGGAGACAGATTTACGATCCATCATCGAAGGTGACAGAAAATTCAGGGAAGAGGAACCTCTTGCTGACTACGGTTTCCAGAAGCAGGAATTCCAGGAAGATGAACTGGTTAGTATTGATGAAGAAGAGGATGCAGACGGTATCGACGATTCTTACGAGGATTTCGATGACGCCGAATTAGACGATTCAGACGAAGAATAGTTGTGTATGTTAGGAAGGAGAACCGCTCATGCCTGAGAATAATGAAACTTATCACCCAATGACGTTCGACGCTATCAAAATTGGGTTAGCGTCTCCGGAAAAGATTCTCGATTGGTCCCATGGCGAAGTTAAAAAGCCAGAGACGATCAATTACAGAACCTTAAAGCCGGAAAAAGACGGTCTTTTTTGCGAGAGAATCTTCGGACCGAGCAAGGACTGGGAGTGTCATTGCGGTAAATACAAAAAGATCAGATACAAAGGCGTTATCTGTGACCGATGCGGTGTCGAAGTCACGAAGGCCAGCGTTCGTAGAGAGCGTATGGGCCATATCGCGCTTGCAGCTCCGGTTTCCCATATCTGGTATTTTAAGGGAATCCCGAGCCGTATGGGCCTGATTCTCGATATCTCACCGAGAACCCTTGAGAAAGTACTGTACTTCGCATCCTATATCGTACTGGATGCGGCGGATACAGGACTTCAGTATAAGCAGGTGTTATCTGAGAAGGAATACCGCGAAGAGGTTGACAAATACGGTTACGGCGCATTCCGTGTAGGAATGGGTGCAGAAGCAATCCTGGAACTCTTACAGGCGATCGATTTAGAGAAAGATTCCGAAGAGTTAAGAAAGGGACTGAAGGATGCCACCGGCCAGAAACGTGCCAGAATCATCAAGAGACTGGAAGTCGTAGAGGCATTCCGTAACTCCGGCAACAAGCCGGAATGGATGATCATGACCGCGATCCCGGTTATCCCTCCGGATATCCGGCCGATGGTACAGCTGGATGGCGGACGTTTTGCCACCTCCGATTTAAATGATTTATACAGAAGAATTATCAATAGAAATAACCGTCTGGCCCGTCTTTTAGAGCTGGGCGCGCCGGATATTATTGTCCGCAACGAGAAGCGTATGCTGCAGGAAGCCGTTGACGCCCTGATCGATAACGGCCGTAGAGGCAGACCTGTTACCGGACCTGGTAACCGTGCTCTTAAATCTCTTTCTGATATGTTAAAGGGTAAGCAGGGACGTTTCCGCCAGAACCTGTTAGGAAAGCGTGTTGACTATTCCGGACGTTCTGTTATCGTCGTAGGACCGGAGCTGAAGATTTACCAGTGCGGCCTTCCGAAAGAGATGGCGATCGAGTTATTTAAGCCGTTTGTTATGAAGGAGCTGGTTGCCAACGGCACCGCTCACAATATTAAGAATGCCAAGAAGATGGTGGAGAGACTTCAGACCGAGGTTTGGGATGTACTGGAGGACGTAATCAAGGAGCATCCGGTTATGTTAAACCGTGCGCCTACACTGCACAGACTTGGTATCCAGGCATTCGAGCCGATTCTGGTGGAAGGTAAGGCGATCAAGCTGCATCCGCTGGTTTGTACCGCGTTCAACGCGGACTTCGATGGTGACCAGATGGCCGTTCATCTGCCTCTGTCCGTAGAAGCACAGGCGGAGTGCCGGTTCTTACTCCTCTCACCGAACAACTTACTGAAACCTTCCGACGGTGGCCCTGTGGCCGTTCCGTCTCAGGATATGGTCCTCGGAATCTATTACCTGACCCAGGAAAGACCTGGCGCCAAGGGCGAGGGCATGGTATTCCATAATGTAAACGAAGCGATTCTTGCCTATGAGAACGGAGCCGTAACCTTACACTCCAGAATCAAGGCGAGAGTGACAAAGAAAATGCCGGATGGTACCATGAAGACCGGCTCCGTAGAATCCACGGTGGGCCGTTTCATTTTCAATGAGATCGTTCCTCAGGACCTGGGCTTTGTAGACAGAAGCATTCCGGGCAACGAGCTTCTGATGGAGGTGGATTTCCACGTCGGCAAGAAGCAGTTAAAGCAGATTCTGGAAAAGGTTATCAACGTTCACGGTGCAGTTCAGACTGCTGAGACGTTAGATGATATCAAGGCAATCGGTTATAAGTATTCGACGAGAGCGGCCATGACTGTATCCATTTCCGATATGACTGTGCCGGAGAGCAAACCGAAGCTGATTGCGGACGCTCAGGCGACCGTTGACCAGATTGCCAAGAACTTCAGACGTGGTCTGATCACGGAGGAAGAGCGTTATAAAGAAGTTATCGATACCTGGAAAGAGACGGATGATCAGCTGACTCACGATCTGCTTACCGGCCTTGACAAGTATAACAACATCTACATGATGGCGGACTCCGGAGCCCGAGGTTCTGATAAACAGATCAAACAGCTGGCTGGTATGCGTGGACTTATGGCCGATACAACCGGTCATACCATCGAACTTCCTATTAAGTCAAACTTCCGTGAAGGTCTGGACGTACTGGAGTACTTCATTTCCGCTCACGGTGCCCGTAAAGGACTTTCCGATACGGCTCTGCGAACAGCCGACTCCGGGTATCTGACGAGACGACTTGTAGACGTTTCCCAGGATATGATTATCCGCGAGGTAGACTGCTGCGAAGGAAAGACAATTCCTGCCATGGAGATCAAGGCTTTCATGGATGGCCAGGAGACGATCGAGGGTCTCGAGGAGAGACTGACAGGCAGATATATTGCTGAGACCATTACCGATCCGGATACCGGAGAAGTAATTGTGAAGGCAAACCATATGTGTACACCGAAGCGTGCGGCTGCGGTTATGAAGACATTACAGAAGATGGGACGCGATTCCGTCAAGATCCGTACTGTCCTTACCTGCAAATCCCATCTGGGTGTCTGCGCGAAATGCTACGGTGCCAACATGGCTACCGGACAGCCGGTACAGGTTGGTGAGGCAGTCGGTATTATTGCCGCTCAGTCCATCGGTGAGCCTGGTACACAGCTGACCATGCGTACGTTCCATACCGGCGGTGTTGCCGGCGGCGATATCACACAGGGGCTTCCCCGTGTCGAGGAGCTTTTTGAGGCGCGTAAGCCAAAGGGACTTGCGATCATCGCGGAGTTCGGCGGCGTAGCCACGATCAAGGATACGAAGAAGAAACGTGAGATCATCATTACAGATAATGAGACCGGCAACTCCAAGACGTATTTAATTCCTTACGGTTCCAGAATCAAGATCCAGGATGGCGTCTATTTAGAGGCCGGCGACGAGCTGACAGAAGGTAGTATCAACCCGCATGATATCTTAAAGATCAAGGGTGTCCGCGCGGTACAGGATTACATGATCCAGGAAGTTCAGCGTGTTTACCGTCTGCAGGGTGTTGAGATCAATGATAAGCACGTTGAGATGATCGTCAGACAGATGCTTAAGAAGATCAAGATCGAGGAGAGCGGAGACAGCGATGTGCTTCCGGGTACCTCCATGGACGTTCTTGATTACAACGATATGAACGAGGCACTTCTTGCAGAAGGCAAGGAGCCGGCGGATGGAAAGCAGGTTATGCTGGGTATCACCAAGGCATCTCTGGCTACAGACTCCTTCTTATCAGCGGCTTCCTTCCAGGAGACCACCAAGGTTCTGACCGAGGCGGCGATCAACGGCAAGGTAGACCACTTAATCGGCTTAAAGGAGAACGTAATTATCGGTAAACCAATTCCGGCAGGTACTGGAATGAAGCGTTACCGTACCGTTAAGCTGAGCACGGACGGGGAAGAGATGAATGAAGATGAGATCATCCTTGGCGACGATCTTGCGATTCCCGTTACAGAAGAGTATTTAGAGGCTGAGGAAGTTCTGGACATCGATGATATTGATGAAGAGGACGTATAAAGCAGTCTGAGAATAATATAAGTCCCGGCGGACGGAGCCGGTTGGGCGTATGCTCAGCCGTCCGGCCCGCCGGGATTCTTATTTCTGCGGTCCACGAACCAGGCGGAGCCTTCCGGCACATAGAAGAATGATTCGGAGGGGTGGAATATACAGAACAGGCAGAATTGATGAATCAACTGCATTCACAGGAGGTGGAGTTCATGGCAGATCTTATGATCGGAATCATTCTGATAGCAGCGGTCGGCGCGGTGATTTGGAAGAAAAGACGGGATAAAAAAATGGGGAAATCCGGCTGCGGAGGATGCTGCGGCAGCTGCGGGATGAACTGCCATCAGAGAAAAGACGATGGGAATGAGGAGACGGGGAACAGTAACTGACTGCCATATCCATATAAGAATGACAAAACAGAGATTGCGTCTTTCCAGAAAATATGATATCCTTATAATACGGTTTAAGAAACAGCGGTTCCGCTGACTTGCCAGGTCCGGTCATTTCGACAGAAGTTCCAGAATAAACATGTACTATGATAACTGTATATCGATGGACTTTGCCTGTTTTTCATGTTATGATAAAAGACGAAAACTTGCCTGTCAATTAGTGAAAGGGGAGGGATAGAATGGCAGATCAGGAAACATTAGATGCGATTGCCGTCATGCTTGACGGACTGGAGACGCGGCTGTACCAGAAGCTGGACGAAAAGTTAGAAGAAAAGCTAGAAGAAAAGCTAGAAGAAAAGTTAGAATTGAAATTAAAGCCGATCCGTACTGACATACTGACTTTATATGGAGAGGTACATGGTCTGAAGAACGAGATGGCCGATGTGCGTGATGATATCTGTGAACTTCGGAAGGATATGGATATTGTAAAGAAGCAGACTGTATACAATTATGATAAGATTATCGACAATTACGCCGCCATCCGGGAATTGCAGACTGTAGTGGAAGGAAAGATGGATAAACCGAGACTCGTTCAATAGGACGAATGGTATAAATTGAGAAAAAAGGCAAAGTCCGGGCCGGCCGGAGCTGCCTTTTTTCGTTTTTTAGAATGTTTTAAAGAATTTCCTTGACAGAAAAATGCAAAGTGTATATAATAATTAGGCGTGCATAAACGCGTCATGTTTTTGTGCACGCAATCAGGCTGAAAGAAATACAGCAACCACAGACAATATCACAGGAGGTGAAAAGAATGCCAACATTTAACCAGTTAGTTAGAAAGGGAAGACAGACATCCGTAAAGAAATCCACAGCTCCGGCTCTGCAGAAGGGTTACAACTCTTTACAGAAGAGAGCTACAGATGTTTCCGCTCCTCAGAAGAGAGGTGTCTGCACAGCAGTTAAGACTGCTACACCTAAGAAGCCTAACTCAGCGCTCAGAAAGATCGCCAGAGTACGTCTGTCTAACGGGATCGAAGTAACAAGCTACATTCCAGGTGAGGGTCACAACTTACAGGAGCATAGCGTTGTTTTAATCCGTGGCGGAAGAGTAAAAGACTTACCAGGTACCAGATATCATATCGTTAGAGGTACACTGGATACCGCAGGCGTAGCCAACAGAAAGCAGGCTCGTTCCAAATACGGTGCTAAGAGACCAAAAGACAAAAAATAATAATTAGAACCACATGATTGAATTTCTAGTGCCGGATTGATGATATTGAACCTGTAGGTTGCAGGATTATATATAAGAGAACCGAGCGCGAACGCAACTTCAATGTTTGTGAGTACCTAAGATCTAATGAAAAGCTGTGGAACCTGCATCATGCAGGCTCGGGCGGCGATATTAAGGAGGGAAGTAACGTGCCACGTAAAGGACATACTCAGAAGAGAGACGTATTAGCAGACCCGCTTTACAATAACAAGGTTGTTACCAAGTTAATCAACAACATCATGTTAGATGGTAAAAAGGGCGTTGCTCAGAAGATTGTATACGGCGCATTCGGCCGAGTAGAAGAAAAGATGGGCAAACCGGCTGTCGAAGTATTCGAAGAAGCGATGAACAACATCATGCCTGTACTGGAAGTAAAGGCAAAACGTATCGGTGGTGCTACCTATCAGGTGCCGATCGAAGTTAAGGCTGAGAGAAGACAGGCATTAGCACTCAGATGGATCACTCTGTACTCCCGTAAGAGAGGCGAGAAGACCCAGGAAGAAAGACTTGCTAATGAGATTATGGATGCTGCCAACAACACTGGTGCTTCTGTAAAGAAGAAAGAAGACATGCACAAGATGGCAGAGGCAAACAAGGCATTTGCTCATTACAGATTCTAATAGGAGGAAAAAGCTTTGGCTGGAAGAGAATATCCATTGGAAAGAACCAGAAATATTGGTATTATGGCCCATATCGATGCTGGTAAAACAACATTGACAGAGCGTATCCTCTATTATACTGGTGTAAACTATAAAATCGGTGATACTCATGAAGGTACTGCTACCATGGACTGGATGGAGCAGGAGCAGGAAAGAGGAATCACAATCACTTCAGCTGCTACAACCTGCCACTGGACCCAGCAGGAACACTGCAAGGTAAAGCCGGGTGCCCAGGAACACCGTATCAATATTATTGATACTCCAGGCCACGTTGACTTTACAGTAGAGGTTGAGCGTTCCCTTCGTGTACTGGACGGCGCCGTAGGCGTGTTCTGTGCAAAGGGTGGAGTTGAGCCGCAGTCTGAGAACGTATGGCGTCAGGCGGATACCTACAATGTACCGCGTATGGCATTCATCAACAAGATGGATATCATGGGTGCGAACTTCTACGGTGCCGTTGATCAGATCAGAACCAGACTTGGCAAAAACGCAATCTGTCTTCAGCTGCCAATCGGCGCAGAAGATGAATTTAAAGGTATTATCGATCTGTTCGAGATGCAGGCTTATATCTACAATGACGAGAAGGGTGAGGATATTTCCATCGTTGAGATCCCTGAGGATATGCAAGTCGATGCCGAGCTTTACCACACCGAATTAGTAGAGAAAATCTGCGAACTTGATGATGATCTGATGATGCAGTATTTAGAGGGAGAAGAGCCTTCTGTAGAGGAACTGAAGAAAGCACTGAGAAAAGCAACATGTGAATGTACTGCGATTCCGGTATGCTGCGGTACTGCTTACAGAAACAAAGGCGTTCAGAAACTTCTTGATGCAGTTGTAGAATATATGCCTTCACCGATCGATATCCCATCTATTAAAGGTGTCGATATGGATGGCAACGAAGTTGAGAGACATTCCTCCGACGACGAGCCATTCTCAGCGCTGGCATTTAAGATTATGACAGACCCATTCGTGGGTAAGTTAGCATTCTTCCGTGTATACTCCGGAAGCATGAACTCCGGTTCTTACGTTCTCAATGCTACAAAAGGCAAAAAAGAGCGTGTTGGACGTATCCTTCAGATGCATGCCAACAAGAGACAGGAGTTAGATAAGGTTTATGCAGGAGATATTGCTGCTGCTGTAGGTTTCAAGACCACAACAACTGGCGATACTATCTGTGACGACCAGCATCCGGTAATCCTGGAATCCATGGAGTTCCCGGAGCCTGTTATCGATATCGCGATCGAGCCGAAGACCAAAGCTGGTCAGGGCAAGATGGGCGAGGCACTTGCAAAGCTTGCAGAAGAAGATCCGACCTTCAGAGCGAAGACAAACCAGGAGACCGGTCAGGTTATTATTTCCGGTATGGGCGAGCTTCATCTGGAGATCATCGTAGACCGTCTGCTGCGTGAGTTCAACGTAGAAGCCAACGTAGGAGCTCCTCAGGTTGCTTACAAGGAGACATTTACAAAGGCTGTTGACGTAGACAGCAAGTATGCGAAGCAGTCCGGTGGACGTGGACAGTACGGACACTGTAAGGTTCACTTTGAGCCGATGGATGCCAACGCAGAAGAACTGTTTAAGTTTGACTCCTCCGTTGTCGGTGGTGCTATTCCGAAGGAATATATCCCGGCAGTCGGTGAAGGTATTGAGGAAGCTTCCAAGTGTGGTATTCTTGGCGGATTCCCGGTACTGGGTGTTCATGCGACTGTATATGACGGTTCCTACCATGAGGTAGACTCCAGTGAAATGGCATTCCACATCGCCGGTTCCATGGCGTTCAAGGATGCGATGCACAAAGCAGGAGCTATCTTACTTGAGCCGATCATGAAGGTTGAAGTAACCATGCCGGAAGACTACATGGGTGATGTTATCGGTGATATCAACTCCCGTCGTGGCCGTATCGAAGGTATGGACGATTTAGGCGGCGGTAAGATTGTTCGCGCATTCGTTCCGCTGGCAGAGATGTTTGGATACTCCACAGATTTACGTTCCAAAACACAGGGACGTGGTAACTACTCGATGTTCTTCGAGAAATACGAGCCAGTTCCAAAATCTGTACAGGAGAAGGTACTTGCTGAGAAGAACGGTAAATAATCCGTCGCTCCCAAAAGGGACTTTAGCAGACCAGAAAATCCGGGTACTAAATGGACTCCGAGCGGTCTAAAACCGCCCGGAATCCATCAAATAGGCTTGAAAATAGTGCATAAATAGCATATAATAAAAGACAGCCTAACATAAAAATTAAAGCTCAAAAGAGCACAAATTAAGGAGGACGTTATAAAATGGGCAAAGCTAAATTTGAAAGAAACAAACCACATTGTAACATCGGTACCATTGGCCACGTTGACCATGGTAAAACAACTTTAACAGCTGCTATCACAAAGACTCTTCATGAAAGATTAGGTACCGGTGAGTCCGTAGCTTTCGAGAATATCGATAAGGCTCCGGAAGAGAGAGAGCGTGGTATCACTATTTCTACTTCTCACGTTGAGTATGAGACAGAGAAGAGACATTATGCTCACGTTGACTGCCCAGGCCATGCTGACTATGTAAAGAACATGATCACTGGTGCTGCTCAGATGGACGGCGCTATCCTTGTTGTTGCTGCTACTGATGGTGTTATGGCTCAGACAAGAGAGCACATCCTGCTTTCTCGTCAGGTAGGCGTTCCTTACATCGTAGTATTCATGAACAAGTGCGATATGGTTGACGATGAAGAATTACTTGAATTAGTAGACATGGAAATTCGTGAACTGTTAAATGAATATGAATTCCCGGGCGATGATACACCAATCATCCAGGGTTCCGCTTTAAAGGCTCTTGAGGATCCGTCCAGCGAGTGGGGCGACAAGGTTCTTGAATTAATGAAGGCTGTTGACGAGTGGGTTCCAGATCCAGTTCGTGAAACAGACAAGCCTTTCTTAATGCCAGTAGAGGACGTTTTCTCCATCACAGGCCGTGGTACTGTTGCTACAGGTAGAGTAGAGCGTGGTACATTACACGTATCTGACGAAGTTGAAATCGTTGGTATCCATGAAGAGACCCGTAAGGTAGTTGTTACAGGTATCGAGATGTTCCGTAAGCTGTTAGACGAGGCTCAGGCTGGTGATAACATCGGTGCATTACTTCGTGGTGTTCAGAGAACTGAAATCGAAAGAGGACAGTGTCTTGTTAAACCAGGTTCTGTAAAGTGCCACAAGAAATTTACAGCTCAGGTTTACGTTTTAACAAAAGATGAAGGTGGACGTCATACTCCTTTCTTCAACAACTACAGACCTCAGTTCTACTTCAGAACAACTGACGTAACTGGCGTATGTGATCTTCCAGAAGGCGTAGAAATGTGTATGCCTGGCGATAACGTAGAGATGACTGTAGAACTGATTCATCCAGTAGCTATGGAGCAGGGTCTTCGTTTCGCTATCCGTGAAGGCGGCAGAACCGTTGGATCAGGAAAAGTTGCTACAATCATTGAGTAATCATGCGTAAGCAATGAGCAGTGCAAATAATGCGCAAGCATTGAGCAGTGCAAAAATAAATGTGAAAGTGCCCAGAGGAGAGCTTGCTCTTCGCTGGGCACTTTTGCATTTATTTTTATAGGGCGAAAGCCCGGAGCTTCTTGTCCGCCGAATTT